>Ga0315308_1000464_pt1 | contig 22551 bp, 24 predicted proteins | sample TDP3_MG_FD_203078 | JGI IMG/M metagenome (GOLD analysis project Ga0315308, IMG submission 203078) | Freshwater sediment microbial communities from Lake Towuti, South Sulawesi, Indonesia - TDP3 | ecosystem: Environmental > Aquatic > Freshwater > Lake > Sediment | place: Indonesia: South Sulawesi... | reverse complement strand
TGGACATCCTTGCAACTACCCAGAGCCAGGTCAATGATTTTAGCACAAGAGGCCAACACGTCTTCGGGCAATACCACCTGCAACAATTCGAGGCTGGCCTCAATGCAGTTAAGAGGGTTGCGAATGTCGTGTACGATCAGATCGGTGGTCTCCTGACGCAGTCGTTCCAGCTCTGCCAGGCGCTCTTTTTCAGTGGCCAGTTGCTGGACACGACGAGCGAGACGGCTTTCGGCGTGGACGGTGGAGGTAAGGACTTCGTCAACAGCACGCAGACGGGTGCTGACGATTTTGCCAAGGGCACCCAGGATTTCAATCCCAATGGGAGATGGCTCGCTCACAAGCCTTTGCAGATCAGCGCGGGGGAGGCGAAGCAGACGAGTGTCCTCCACAGCCACCACTGAAGCCGAGTGGGGCCCGTTCTCCAGCAGGCTGATCTCCCCCAGAATCTCTCCTGGTTCCCCATAGGCCAGCAGGGTGGGCGTCTCCCCTTCCAGGTCCTTGACGACGGCCACGCGACCAGACCAGATGATGTAGAGCACGTCCCCCGGTATTCCTTCGCGGAAGATGACGGTGTTGGCTGGATGATGCTCATCATGTAGCAGTTCCTTCAGTCTCGCCCGACTGGTCTCTGAGAGGGTAGTCAAGAAAGGGGGAACAGCAAATGCTGCGGTCCGTCCACTCGCATCGGCCCAACCCTTCCAGACCGGAGATTCAAGGCTCTCTTGTTCTGGAGGAGCGCCAGATTGATCTATGTCGGTCATTTACATCACCTCGTCTGGTTGAGTGTCGGGGCTTTTGCCCCCTCTTGCCTCATAAGAGAATCGCTCTTCGTTGACCTCTCTGTATACTGCCTTGAGAGAGCGATAGACCTTCTTGTAGGCAGCGAAGAGGCAATTGTAGACCCCGGCGTGGTCTGACTGGGGTTCGAAGGTATGGGTGACTTGAACCACGTCCTTGAGCGCTGCAAAGTCGGGGTAGATGCCCAATCCGACGGCAGCTATCAGGGCGGCACCCACCGCCCCCGCCTCCAGCGGATTGGGCACCGTTTCAATACGTTTGCCCGTCACGTCGGCGATGATCTGCATCCACGGGGCACCCCGTGCCCCCCCGCCGATGACCCGAAACACCTCCTGGCGATGGCCGAAGCTGCGCTCCATCACCTCCATAATCCAGCGCAGGTTGTAGGCCACCCCCTCGTACACCGCTCGCAGCAGGTGCTCGCGGTGATGGTCTGCGCTCAGGTTGAAGAAGGTGGAACGCACGAAAGTGTCGGCGATGGGCGCCCGCTCGCCGTACATCCAGGGGGTGAAGATGAGGTAGCCGGAGCCCGGCTCGATGGCCTCCACGTCGTGGTCCATCAGGGCGAACACGTTCTCGATGGCGGGATCTTTCTGCTCCTCCCGGTAGAACTGGTCGGCGATCCACTGCAGGCAGGCCCCGGCGGTTTCCGTCTCAGCGATGAGGAACGCCTTCCCAGGGTCGGCGGAGTGGATGCTGGCGATACCGTGTTTGCCCGTGACGATGCGTTCCGTCACCACCGCCACCCATCCCGAGGTGCCCAGAGAGATGTGTCCCTCTCCCTCGCCCACGGCCCCAGAGCCCACCGCCGCCGATGGCGCATCTCCCGCCCCGGCGATGACCGGCGTGCCTTCCAGCAGCCCACACTCGGACGCCGCCTGCGCCGTGAGCCCGCCGACCCGATCGGTGGACTTTACCAGGGTGGGCAACTTGGCCGGGTCCAGGCCGATGTAATTGAACAGCCAGGTCAACCATTGCTTTTTCTTCAGGTCCAGCCCCACCACCGAGGCGGCCGTCCAGTCCGCCACCATACGGCCGGTGCTGCGATAGAGGAGGTAGCCGCTGACGTCGAGGAATTTGGCCGTGCGGTTGTAGACGTCAGGCTCGTTCTGCTTGAGCCACAGCATCTTGGGCATCACGTCTTTGCCCGAGAGGGGAGCGCCAGCCAGGTTCGCGAAGACCCATGGGCCCAGAAAGCGGCGCATGATCTGTTCGGCCTGCCTCTGGGCCCGCGCGTCCAGCCAGATGATGCCCGGTCGCAGCGGCTTGCCGTCGGCAGTCATGGGCACCACGCCCAGCATCTGGGTCGAATAGGTCACGCACAGGATCTCACCTGGCTGCACCTCGCTTTCGGCCAACAACTGTTGGGTGCTGCGGGTGACCGCCTGCCACCAATCTTCGGGCTTTTGTTCTGCCCAATCGGGGCGGGGATAGGTGACCTCATAGGGCTCGAAGGTGCTGCCGTGAATGTGGCCCTGTGGGTCTACCAGCACTGCCTTGTTGCCACCGGTGCCCACATCGTGGGCGATAATGTACTTGCCAGCCATGGCCTCCTCCTTATCCACGCTGCTAGCGGTCCACCCAGCGCCGGAGGTGTACCCACCGTTCTGGGGCGAAGCCATGAGACCCATAGAAATACTGGACTATCTTGTTTTCCTCATCAGCTAGGGCCTCGATGGCCAACCAACCCTGCTCGCAACAGCGGTCCAGCACAAAGTTGATGATCTGTCGGCCCAGCCCGCGTCGGCGGAAGGGCTCACGCACGAACAGTCCATCGAGGGCCGCGTACCGCCCGCCGTATTCGACGCTGAGGCTGGGCACCAGGATGAAGTAGCCAGCCACCTCGTCGCCCTCGTAGAGCAGGTGGATTTCGGCCAGGCCGGGCTGGCTGAAGATCAGGTCCACTGCCCGGCTGATGTTGTCACGCTCAGCCGCAATGTCATAGTACGTCCAGAGTTCATTGATCAGCTCGATGACGGTCTCTCGCTGATCCGGCGTTGCCAGTTTTATGTCCATGATGACCCTCCCCCCTATTGTGTTTCGGTAAGCGGTCAGCTATCAGCTTCCAGCCAAAAGCTGATAGCTGACCGCTGAGTGCCCACAAAGATTATATCATCATTTCACCGGTCTGACAATTATGACTGAGTTGGTGATTTCCCACCAAGCCCACCTTGACGGTTCAGGTCCCTTCTGATACAATGAATTTTGCACAAATCCACAAGGAGCAAGGCGCGTACAGACAATGTCCCTAAATCGAACCTTGGCCATCATGCGTAAAGAATGTCTGCACATCATCCGCGACCACCGCACCCTGTTTCTGGTCACCCTTTCCCCGGCTTTCCTCCTTTTCACTCTCACTTATGTCTTGACCTTTGACGTCCAGCAGGTCTCTTACGCTGTGCTCGATCAAGATAGGAGCGAGTTGTCGCGGCGGTACGTGGCTGGTCTCGTCAGCGAAGAGAACGTCTCCCTGGCAGGCCACGTATCGAGCTACAGCGAGGTAGATGGCTGGTTTCTCCGTCGCCAGGCGAGCGCTGTCGTCGTCATCCCACCGGGCTTCCAGGCCGATTGGGGACGCCGTCATTCCGCTACGATCCAGGTGATTCTCGATGGTACAGACCCCGTGATAGCCAGCGATGCTCTGGCCCGGGTCCGTGCCCGCACCCAGGGCTTCATCATCCAGGAGGGATGGGGGCCTTTGTCCCCCCCTGGTGCAGCATTGGCTTCTACATTACCTGTAGACGTGCGCCTGCGCATCTGGTACAACCCTGGCGAGCGTTCTCTCTTCAGCCTGGTGCCGGGCCTGCTGGGCGTAGTACTGGTTATGCCGACGATCTCCTGCGCCGTGGCCCTCGCCCGTGAGAAAGAGACGGGCACCCTGGAACAATTGCTGGCCACTCCTATGGGGCGGGTTGAGTTCTGGTTTGGCAAACTGATCCCCTACGTCGTCAGCGGCCTTCTAAGCTGTTTCCTGGCCATCATGGTGGCGACCGTCTGGTTCAAAGTTCCTTTCCGTGGAAATGGTCTGGCTTTCGGTTTGTTGACCCTGGACTTCCTGGTGGCCACCGCGGGACTGAGTCTGCTCATGGCCAGTTTCGTATCCAGTCAGCAGGCGGCCATGATCGGGACTTTTCTCATCTTCTTTCTGCCCAGCTTCTTTCTGTCAGGTCTCTACCAGCCCGTTCCCAAAGAGATTTTGCCCAGCACGTTGGCATCCTACAGCCTGCCTACCACCTACTTCGTGACCATCGCTCGCGGGGTTTTGCTGAAAGGCGTCGGCCTGGCCGAGCTATGGCCAGAGGTGCTGGCCCTGGCTGTGCTGGGGGTCGTATCCCTGGGGCTGGGGATCGGCCTGTTTCGGAAGAAACTGGGGTGATTTGAGTCGTAAGGGACGAGATGCTCCATCGTATCTGGCAACTGGCTTTCAAAGAGTTCATCCATTTCAGCCGCGACAGGCTGATGACACCTTTCATCCTTCTGGGGCCGCTCCTTCAGTTGGTGTTGATGGCCTGGGCAACTTCCAGAGATGTGGAACACCTTTCTCTGGTTGTCTTTGATCAGGACAGGAGCCAGATTAGCCGGGCCCTGGTCACAGCCGTGACCAACGCCGGCACCCTGGATGCCACTGCCTATCCCGATTCTCTGGGAGAGACCCAGCGGCTGATTGAGAGGGGGAAAGCCACCGTGGCCCTCCTCATCCCAGCCGGTTTCGCCGCCGAACTGGAGGCCGCCAACAGCGTATCCCAGCTCCAGGTGATCATTGACGGCTCCAATATGATTGCCTCCAGGACAGTTCGGCAGGCCATAGAAGGGGCCGTCGCCGAGTGGGGACAGAAGCTGGCTTCCCAGTGGGGCGGAGCCAGGGACGCGGGCACGCCCATTGATCTGCGCATGATGGCCCGTTTCAACGAGGAATTGGAATATGGCCTCTACGCCGTCCCCGCCGAACTGGGCTTCGTCGTCTATATGGTAACTCTGTTGGTGGCGGCCATAGGCATCGCCCGGGAACGGGAGTTGGGCACCCTGGAGCAACTGCTGGTCACGCCGGTAACCAGTCTGGAGTTGATCATCGGCAAGGCTATTCCAGCGATGGTGATCGCCTGTGTGGACTTTCTCCTGCTTTTGCCCCTGACCGTCTGGGGATTCAACGTACCTTTGCGGGGCTCGGTGTGGTTGCTGCTCTCCCTGACCCTGCTGTTCATCACGGTCGAGTTGGGGTGGGGCATCATGATCTCGGCCATAGCTCGCGACCAGCAACAGGCGCTGCTTTTCGTCTTCTTGCTGGCGATGACAGAGATGGTCTTCTCTGGCTATATGGTCTCAGTTGAAAACATGCCTCCACTGCTGCGCGCGGCTTCCAACCTTTTCCCCATCAAGCACTATCTCATCATCGTCCGCCACATTATGGTGAAGGGCGTTGCTTTACAACATATCTGGGTAGAAGCAGCCGCCCTGATCGTATTGGGTATAGGCAGCCTGACGGCAACGTTCCTGATTCTAGGCCGGAGGAGGGTGGATTGAGAATGGGAAGTTGGTGAGACCAAAGCTCACACTTGACTTTCTTTAGGTTCCTGTTTATAATATATCCAGAACCGAATCAATGCGGGTGTAGCGCAGTGGTAGCGCATCTGCTTCCCAAGCAGAGTGTCGTGGGTTCGAATCCCATCACCCGCTCCTGCGTCGAAAGACACAAAAAGCCCCCTGCCTGAGTAGACAAAAATCCAGCCGGCCAAGCTAGGACATTCCGTTGAAAAGGTGCAGGAGGGCGGCGAGGGCGGTAGCTGCCCGCGACTATCCCTCCTCAGGGACGGCCTCGGGTAGCTGCCGCCCTTGCTTTTCCTTAATGAACTTTAACGCCGAATCACGATACACCCGCATGGGACTATTCCGGGCTGGGGTCTTTCCCCCCCTGAGTTGCCCTGTCAGGTCTTGTTTGCACCGCCCCCGTGTTAAACCGCACACAAAGCTGGGTCTTCCCACTCCCATTGTCTCGCACAAACAGCCGGCAGCGGTTCAGCCCCGGCGCCGCCGGGTTCGCCGATTGCTCGGTCATCTCAATGTAAGTGCTGCCCATCCGCAGCCGAATCGCACCCGTGAACTCGATCACCCCTATCTCCGTGTCCCAGGCTGATGACCACGCTGGCCACGCCAGCGTGAGCCACCCCGTCCGTGGTCCTGGACACCACCTCGAAGTACCCCTCCGGCGAGGTGACGCTTTTGCCCCGGATCTCCTGGATGGCCGTTGTGACGGTGCCGGCGTCCTCTTCAGCGTTCAAAGCCATCAGGATGTCCAGGTCGTCGCCGGCCCGGATCTGGTAGCTGCCGGCCGCCACCGACACGGCGTCCACGTGCTGGCTGGTCACCACGCCGTCCCGCAAATGAACGGCAGGCACACGACGCTACTGATACCAGTACAGCGTCATCCACACTTGACCAGAGGCCAAATTGATGCTACACTGAGGATGTCCATATGGTGAGGGGACTTTGGCCTCCCTTCACGGATGTTCTGAGGCTTTGAGCCTTAGCCGAGCAACAGTGAGGCTTTGAGCAGAAGCAGCGCCAGAAGTCGAAAGTTGTGGAAGGAGCACAGCCGCTATGACGGAGATGCCGTCCATCCGCGTCATCCTGGCCGACGACCACGCCGTCGTCCGCAAAGGCATCCGCGAGTTCCTCGAAGAAGAAGGCGACATCCAGGTTATCGCCGAGGCTGACAACGGAGAGCAGGCCCTGGCCCGCATCGCCGAACTGCACCCCGACGTGGCCGTGCTGGACATCCAGATGCCCGGCCTGACCGGCATCGAGGTCACCCGCCGGGTCAAGGCTGACTATCCCGATGTAAAAGTCCTCATCCTGACCGCCTACGACTACGATCCGTACATCTTTGCTGCCCTCCAGGCCGGAGCCAATGGCTACGTCCTGAAAACGGCCCGCTCCCATCAACTGACCGCCGCCGTGCGTACTGTCCACGACGGTGGCATGGCCCTCGACCCGACCGTCACCCGCAAGGTGGTGGAGCACATGACCAGCGGCAGCCCCTACGCCCGCGCCGAGGGCATGGTCGAGCGTCCCTCGGAGCGGGAGATGGAGGTGTTAAGGCTGGTGGCCCGGGGTCTCAGCAACCGGGCCATCGGGCGGGAATTGGGCATCAGCGACCGTACGGTGCAAGGCCACCTGGCCAACCTGTTCGGCAAGCTGGGGGTAGCCACCCGCACCGAGGCCGCGCTGCTGGCCGTCAAGATGGGCTGGATCAACCTGGACGAGATGGTGTAACATGCCAAACTTGCGTGGCCTGCAGGTCCAGCTTCTACTGTGGATCATTTTGCCCCTCATTCTTGCCGTGGTCGGGGTGTCGGCGGTGGGCATCTATACCCATCAGGTATCCATGCGCAACCTGGTGCGGGAGCGGGATGGCGAGTTGGCGCGGGTGGCAGCCGGCCTGGTCAGCGAGCGCTTGAACGAGCACATCCGCCTGCTGGAGACGTTAGTCGAGACTGGCGTGTCCCCCCTGCCCTCGCTGCCCGAGTTCGACGGCGGGCTGGCTATGCTGGATGCCCAGGGCGACATCGTAACCGCCAGCCCCTCGCCTGAAACTTGGGCTGTCCGCGCCGAGTTGTGGCGTCCCTGGTTGGAGAGACTACACCAGCGGAAGAGCCCCATCTGTTCGGCTCCCGTCAATGACCCAGTGGGCGGACAGCGAGCGTTGCTCGTCGGCGTGCCCACTGCCGACGGCGGAGCGCTGGTCGGTCTGGCCTCCTTCGCCCACCTGGGCCTGCCCGACCTTATCAACAACCTGGGCACCGGCCAGCGGGATGTGACGTTCCTGGTTGATAGCCGGGGCGTGATCATCTACCACCCCGACACTGCCCAGGAAGGCCGCGACATCAGTGGCTATAGCGGCATCGCCCAACTGGTGCAAGGGCAGCAGGGCGCGGCCTTCCACCGCGAGCCAGGCAGCGAAGAGGTGGTCATCGGCTACGCGCCGGTGCTGCCTGCGGAGTGGGGCCTCGTCATTCAGGAACCCTGGGCTGACGCCGTGGCCCCGCTGATGCGCGTCTCGGAGTGGACGCCCATCATCCTGCTGTTGGCCACTGTCATCGCCTTGCTGGTTATTTTCTTCGGCGTGCGCTACATCATCCATCCTCTGCAAGAACTGGACCGCCGCGCGGTGCGGGTGGCTTGGGGTGAGTTTGGTGCGGTGCAGCAGCCTGTGGGCGGAGTGCAGGAAATCGAGACCCTCCGTCGCACCCTGGACCAGATGGCTGATCAGATCAAAAGCTACCAGGCTGCTCTGCGCGACTACCTGGCCGCCGTCACCCTGGCCCAGGAGGAGGAGCGTCGGAGGCTGGCCCGTGAGCTACACGACGACACTACTCAGACCCTTATTGCCCTCGCCCACCGGGTAGAGATGTGCGAGAAGGCAATCGCCGACCCGGTGCGGCTGACCGGGCGGTTGAACGAGGTGCGGGAATTGGCCGCCGGGGCGCTGGAAAGCGTCCGTCGGCTCATCTACGACCTGCGGCCTATCTACCTGGAGGACATGGGGTTGTTGCCGGCCCTGGATATGCTGGTCAGCGACGTGAGCCGGAGCGCGAGTGCACCTCCAGTCAAGTTGGACGTTGTAGGCAGGCCCCGCCGCCTGCCGGCTGATATGGAACTGGCTGTGTATCGTATCGTGCAGGAGGCACTGAATAACGTACTGCGCCACGCCAGGGCGACCACGGTCCAGGTGCGGGTGGAGTTCGGCAGCGAGGGGCTGACGCTGGCAGTGGAGGACGATGGAGTGGGTTTCGCCGTGCCGGACACGCCCTACACCCTGGCCCACGATGGCCATTTCGGGCTGATGGGCATGCGAGAGCGAGCACTGCGCTTTGGTGGACACCTGTCGTTGCGGTCTCAACCGGGTGAGGGAACGACAGTGATAGTCTATCTTCCTTATCCATCGGACAGCAGAGGGGACACAACCTGAATTGGCTTTGTGGGAGGTGCGATGCACTTTAGAAGTGCGTCGCACCTTGCTTTGCGGCCCATTGCGGGCCGCTTTTTTGTTGTCACCAGGCATTTTTGCCTATGCAAGGGTTGAAGGAGTATGCCGCTTTCGTCCGCGCTCACGTCCCGTTTTACCATTTGATGTCGGCCGCTCAATGGTTGTTGACTCGACTGCCACCGGGATGGATCACCCCTTTAGCTCTGGCCATTCGCCGAGACAAGCTGCGGCAGGCAGTGATGAATGCCTACTGGCACATCATCGGGCCTGCCACCCCAGATGCCTGATGACAATATCTAGGCACACTAAACGCTGGCGTAGCCGCCGTGTCGGCCGACGAACCTTGTGGACGGGGGAGCAACAGGCTAGATGGCCTATAGCTCCCCCCGCCGTTTTTCGGGGCCAGGCATGGGCCAAAAGGCGGTTGATTTTCCGGCCGATGGGGAATATACTGGTACAGAAAGAACGAGAATCTATGTTGGGGGTGGTGGAGAACCCCGACCTTGACTCGCTGGTCCAGAAGGCCCGGACCCGGTTGCAACGGGTGATCGAAGCTCTGGGCGGCTGATGGCGTGGCGGTCGAGTACTTAGAGGGAGGATGAAGTGTGAATGCACGACGGATATGGTTACCGGCAATGGCCTTTGTTGTGTTGATGTTGCTTGGGGTGGCCTGCATTCAGGCTCCATCCACCACGGCCCTGTGGGCTGTCGAGACAACGTCGGCTATGTTCCCCAAGAACGCCGATGGCTATACCGACATCACCGTGGAGCAACTGGCCGCGATGCTGGAGGACAAGGGCTTCACCCTGGTCAACGTCCACATCCCCTACGAGGGGGAGATCCCGCAAACCGACTTGTTCATTCCTTTCAACGAGATGGCGAACCACCTGGACAAACTGCCGGATAAAGACGCGCCCATCGTCCTTTACTACCGCAGCGGTGCCATGAGCACGACGGCAGCCAAAACGCTGGCGTCGTTGGGCTACACCAACGTGCTGGAAGTGGACGGTGGCATGAATGCCTGGCAAGCCGCTGGCTACGAGCTGTTAGATAAGAGCCAATAAGCCACGCGAAGGTAATGGGATACTGGACAAGCTTTTCGGCCGCAAGAAGCAGGTGATTATCTACACTCAACCCACCCGAGCTGATTGCCACATGGCGATGAGTTGCTTCGTCGTTATTGGGCAGTTGACGTGGTTAACAAAAATTGGTAAAATAGAAACATCATGATTAGGAGGTGAAACATGAGAGGTAACACGCTACGACTTGGACGCCTGTTCGGCATTGAGCTGAAACTTGACTATTCCTGGTTCATCGTTTTCATCCTGTTGGCTTGGTCCCTGGCTGGACACTACTTCCCTACGATCCATCCCGGCTGGTCGGCAGGGACCTACTGGGCGATGGGCGCGATCACCGCCTTGCTGTTCTTTGCCTCGGTGGTGGCTCACGAGCTGGCCCATAGCTTTGTCTCCCAGGCTCACGGGGTGCCGGTGCGCGACATCACCCTCTTCATCTTTGGCGGTGCCGCGCAGATCAGCGAGGAGCCTAAGGGTGCACACGATGAGTTCCTCATGGCCCTGGCCGGCCCGATCACCAGCCTGGTCATCGCCGCTTTCTTCGGCCTGCTGTGGTTGGTCAGCCTGCCGGCCAGCCTACTCCTCCATGCCCTGGCCGGCTGGCTGGCATGGATCAACGTTGGCCTGACCCTGTTCAACCTGATCCCTGGCTTTCCGCTGGACGGTGGCCGGGTCTTCCGGGCCATCGTCTGGGCCGTCACCGGCAACCTGCGGCGGGCCACCCAGATCGCCACGGGATTAGGCCGGGTGGTGGCCTACGGCTTCATTTTCTGGGGCATCTGGCAGATCTTTGGCGGCAACTGGGCCAACGGGTTGTGGATCGGCTTCATCGGCTGGTTTCTGGAGAACGCAGCCACGGCCAGCTACCGCCGCGTGGCCTTACAGGAGATGCTGGCCGGCCACACCGCCCGCGAGGTGATGATGACCGATTGCCCACGTATCGCCCGTGGGCTGACCCTGGATGTCCTGGTGGATCAGGTGGTGCTGCCCAGTGGCCGGCGCTGCTTCCCCGTCATGGAGGACGATCAGGTCTATGGCTTGCTTACCTTGCACCTGATCAAAAAGGTTCCTCGGGAGCAGTGGGCGACCACCCGGGTGGAGGAAGTGATGATCCCTCAAGCTGAATTGAAGACGGTGAAGCCCGATGACGAGCTAATCGTCGTCTTCGAGCGGATGACGGCTGAGGACATCAACCAGTTTCCGGTAGTGGAGAACGGGCACCTGCTGGGCATGGTGGCGCGGGACAACGTGCTGGCTTTCCTTCGCACCCGGGCTGAGTTGGGTCTATAGTCCGAGGCTGGGCAGCCAGGCCAAATACCCGTTCTACTCAGTAATGGAATGGAGGTCAACAGTGATCAAGGTAAAAGATCCCGTTTGCGGGATGGAGATCAAGAAGGACGACGCTGCCGCTGTGCGGACCTACGACGGCCGGGATTACTACTTCTGCTCGGCCGACTGTGAGGCCCAGTTCGTCCAGAACCCGGAGCACTACGTGGCACCCCGGGTCGAAGCGATACCCTCGGTTACCACAGGCGTGCCCGAAAAGGTGGAAGGCCCCGTGCGGGCTGAGATCCCCATTATCGGGCTGGATTGTGCCACCTGCGTGGTGACCATCGAGAAGTCACTGCGGGCGGTGCCAGGCGTGCAGCAGGCCACAGTCAACTTTGCCAACGAGATGGCTTTCGTGACCTACGATCCCGGCGTGGCCGACCTGGAGAACCTGACCGGCGCCATCAAGAGCACTGGCTACCGGGTGGGCGGGGCCAAGACGCGCATCGGCATCAAGGACTTGCGCTGTGCTTCGTGTGTGACCTTTATCGAGGAGGCCCTCAAGGGTACCCACGGCGTGCTGGACGCCTCGGTTAACGTGGGCACCCAGGAGGCCTACGTGGAGTACCTGCCGGAGATGACAGACCTGGCCGGGCTGCGAGCGGCCATCGAGGGCGTGGGCTACCGGACCCGCCCGGCACTGAGTGAGGAGCCGTTGGACAAGGAACAGGCTGAGCGGCAGGCCGAGTACCGGTCGCTCATGAGCAAGTTCTGGTTCGCGGCCATCATCTCGGTGCCGGTGCTCATCACGGCCTACCCGCAGTTCGCGCCCTTCCTGCGTGACCTGCCGATGGATGCGCTGCGGCTGATCTGGGCCGGGGCGGCGGTCCTGACCCTGCCGGTGCTGCTATGGAGCGGCCAACACTTTTTCAGCGGCGCTTGGAGTGCTTTCAAGCACCGCTCGGCTGACATGAACACCCTCATTGCCCTGGGCACAGCCGCCGCCTGGCTTTACTCGGTGGTCATCCTCGTCGCGCCGGCCATCTTCCCGAAGGGAACGGCCGAGCCTTTCTTCGACGTGGTGGCTGTGGTCATCTCCCTGGTGGTGCTGGGTCAGGCGCTGGAGCTGCGGGCTAAGGGGCGCACCAGCGAGGCCATCAAGAAGCTGATGGGTTTGCAGGCCAAGACGGCTCGCGTGGTGCGGAATGAGGAGGAGATGGACATCCCGATAGAAGAGGTGCTGGTCGGCGACGTCGTGCTGGTGCGGCCCGGCGAGAAGGTGCCGGTGGACGGCGTGATTGTTGAAGGCTCCTCGGCCGTGGACGAGTCTATGATCACCGGTGAGTCCATCCCGGTGGAGAAAGCGGTGGGCGACGAGGTTATCGGCGCCACCATCAACAAGACGGGCAGCTTCAAGTTCCAGGCTATTAAGGTGGGCAAGGACACCGCCCTGGCGCAGATCGTGAAGATGGTCCAGGAAGCCCAGGGATCGAAAGCACCCATCGCCCGGCTGGCGGACACGGTGTCGGGTTACTTCGTGCCCATGGTGATGATCATCGCCGTGCTGACCTTCGTGGCTTGGTTCGACTTTGGGCCCCAACCGGCATTGATCTTCGCTCTGGTCACCAGCGTGACGGTGCTGATCATCGCCTGCCCTTGCGCGTTGGGCCTGGCCACGCCCATGAGCCTGATGGTGGGCATCGGCAAGGGGGCTGAGAACGGCATCCTCATCCGGGGCGGCGAGGCGCTGCAGGCGGCCCAAGCGTTGGACACGGTCGTCCTGGACAAGACGGGGACGATCACGAAGGGGAAGCCGGAACTCACGGACGTGCAGACAACGAATGACAGACAACGGACGACAGATGAGGTGTTGCGGCTGGCGGCGAGCGTGGAGAAGGCATCGGAGCATCCGTTGGCCCAGGCCATCGTGGATGGCGCTAGGGCGCGGGGGCTGAAGTTGCCTGATCCCCAGGACTTCCAGGCGGTGCCTGGCCACGGCGTGGTGGCCACCGTGGACGGCTACCGCGTCGTCCTGGGCAACCTCAAGATGATGCAGCGGGAGGGGGTTACCCTGGACGGATTGGAAGCCGAGGCAGTCCGCCTTTCGGATGAGGGCAAGACGCCCATGTACGTCGCCCTGGATGGACAGGCGGCCGGGGTGATAGCCGTGGCCGACACCGTCAAGGAGGACAGCACCGAGGCCATCGCCGCTCTGCACAAGATGGGACTGGAGGTGGTGATGATCACTGGCGACAACGAGCGCACGGCCCGGGCCATCGCCAGGCAGGTGGGTGTGAACCGGGTGCTGGCCGAGGTGCTGCCCGAGGACAAAGCTCACAACGTGCATCTGCTCCAGGCTGAGGGCAAGAAGGTGGCTATGGTGGGCGATGGCATCAACGACGCCCCGGCCCTGGCCCAGGCCGATGTGGGCTTCGCCATCGGCACCGGCACCGATGTGGCCATCGAAGCCAGTGACATCACCCTGATCAAAGGCAGCCTACAAGGGGTAGTGACCGCCATCGAGGTCAGCCGGGCCACGATGCGCAACATCAAGCAGAACCTGTTCGGCGCATTCATTTACAACACCTTGGGCGTCCCGGTGGCGGCGGGCGTGCTGTATCCCTTCTTTGGCCTGCTGCTCAGCCCGCTGATTGCCGGGGCAGCCATGGCTTTCTCTAGCGTGACGGTGGTGACCAATGCCAACCGTCTGCGGGGGTTCAGGCCACGGTATAGCATGAAACGTGAAGCGGGAGGTGTGAAATGACCCTCTCTCAAAGCATCGTCACCATGGGTGGTTTGGCGCTCAGCGTGCTCATCGTCTGGTACTTCTGGTTTTCGCAGAAGAAGGGAACGCGGGCAGCCGTAGCCGCCAGTGGCGTCCAGGAGTTGGATGTCATCGTCAAGGGCGGTTATATGCCTGACGTGATCGTGGTCAAAGCCGGTCAGCCAGTACGGCTCAATTTCACCCGGCAGGAGACGGCCGCCTGTTCGGAGATGGTCGTCTTTGGCGATTTCGGCAGGAGTGCCAAATTGCCCACCGGTGAGACAGTGCCTATCGAATTCACCCCGGAAAAGCCGGGCGAGTACGAGTTCACCTGTCAGATGGGCATGTTTCGAGGCAAGTTGATCGTGGAATGATAGGCCATTTTGCCTACTACCCGGCGCGCTGAATAGCGCTGTTGCCCCGAGGGCAATCGTGGTATACTGAGAGCAGAAATCGAGAACAAAATCGCCCTTCGGGGCAAGGAGGTGAACGATGACTGCATTACTCAACTTCCGGGCCACAGCCATCACGTTCTTGATCGTGTTGGTGGTCAGCTATGTGCTATGCCTCACTGGAGACTTACTGTTCGGCTGGACGATGTACCAGGCATGGATGCCGCTGCTGCCGGGCTTCACCTGGCCGCTGACGGTAAAGGGGTTCCTGGTGGGTCTGCTCTGGCTGGTCGGCTACAGTCTGTATGGGGCGGTCCTCCTGGTGTTGCCTTACAACTATCTTGTGCGGCGACAGGCCCCGCCGCTTGCATAGCACTGACCTGCAGGCGGGACAGTCACTGCACTATCCCGCCTGCAGGAGCCAAATTGTGCATGAGATATTCACCTTCCCATCCCCGCCGAACGGCAGGGGTCGAAATAGGTCAAATGATGTAAGGAGGTTATGGAAAATGAAAAACAAGGAACGATACATCTGGGCTGCATTGAGAATAGGAATGGGATGGCTTTTCCTATGGCCATTCCTGGATAAACTGTTTGGACTTGGCTTCGCTACTGCTCCAGAGGATGCGTGGATTGCAGGAGGCTCTCCAACTTTCGGGTATCTAAAGTTCGCCACATCCGGCCCACTTGCTCCCATCTTCCAGAGTCTCGCGGGAAACCCGGTCGTAGACTGGCTATTCATGCTGGGCCTTTTGTTCATAGGTCTGGCATTGCTGTCAGGTATCGGGATGAACGTCGCTGGCTACTCTGGTGCTGTGATGGTGCTATTGATGTGGCTCTCGAGCCTACCTCCAGAGAACAATCCGTTCTTGGATGAGCATATTGTTTATGCCCTCATCCTGATAGGTCTGGCAAGAGTAAAGTCGGGTCAATGGGTCGGCTTGGGTAGGGGGTGGTCTAAACTAGTAAAAGACTATGCATTCCTACAATAAGGGTGTTTCAGATAGGTGGTGGTCTCCCTAGAGATCGCCCAGAGGCGGCTGGCGGCAGGGGAGACCACCAGCGCTGAGTTTGAGGAAATTCGTGACCGGCTGTTGGGAGTTCACGTCCTGACCGTCGAGGGGTGCGAGGTCATCCAGGCGGCGGTGCTGGCCGTCAGGTTGGGCCTGCGGGTGGCGGACTTGGTGGGCACCTTCTTTCCCTACCTGACTCAGGTCGAGGGGCTGAAGCTGGCCGCCCAGACCTTCGACAAAGACCTGAGCAAGCTGAGTTGCTGTGCGGCGCGAGCGGCCGGGCTTTGGTAAAGGCTCACATGCCGGCCCAGGCCAGGGCCATCTCGCTCAGCGTTGCCGGGTCCAGCTCGAGCCGCACGGCTTGGTGGAGAAGGAAGCGTATCAATCTGGGCCGTGGAATAACGGCTTATGTGAGTTGTTGGCTAAGAGCTAGATTTCAGGACAAGAGAAGATACCCCTTTTGTGACCGAGACGGTTTACCCTAGGCTGCTCGGTTTTCTTTTGCCACGGACTCGTCAACTCCTTTCCCTACCAGGCCATTTTGCCTATTACACAACGCGCCGAATGGCGCTGTTGCCCAGATGGCAATCGTGGTATACTGAGAGCAGAATCGAGACTTCCGAAGTCTCTGAGACTTCGGAAGTCTGACTGAGAGAGAGGTGAACGACATGATGTTCGGTGGTGGAATGTTTCTGATGATTTTGTTGGCCCTGGCCGTTATTGCGGTACCGGTGATCATCCTCATCGTCGCCGCTAGTGGCGGGCTGGCCCTGGCCAACAACCGGCCAGTGGTGGCCCAGCCCAGTAGTCCAGGGCCGCATACGCCCGCTTTCAGCAGCAAGCGTTGTCCCAACTGCGGGCAACTCTTGCAGGCCGACTGGCGGGTGTGCCCCTACGACGGCACCGAGGTCGGATAGGGGTGTGGTGATGAGGGGCATCCGTTGGTGGCAGGCCATTGCCCTGGGGCTGAGCGGGCTGCTCATCGTGGTCCTATTGGCCAGCTTCCTGCCCCTGGGTCATTGGGGCATGATGGGCTCTGTTCATCATTGGGGCCTGAACCGTATGTGGGTGGGCTCCTGGGGCTGGCTGTTCATGGCCCTGAGCTGGTTGATACCTCTGGGCTTGCTGGGACTGCTAGCCCTGTGCCTGGCCGGGTTGACGCAGGCGGCGCTCCCTGGCCGGGAGCCCACGGCAACCCCGGCCCTGAACGGCGGCCCCTGCCCCGAATGTGGACACCCGACGCAAACTGATTGGCACAACTGCCCGTACTGCGGGCAAGCTTTAGGACAACCGGCGGGCAAACTGTCCCGCCAACAAAAATAATTCAAGGAGTAAGGAAAATGAACACGACAAGCAGAATTTGGAAACTCATCGCCCTAGGTCTGGCACTGGCCCTGATTTTAGTGGTCGCGTTAGGGATTGGCGGCTGGGTGGTCACCCGCGCCTATGCCCAGAGGCCGTGGGGTGGCTATGGGATGATGGGCCCTGGCATGATGGGCGGCTGGGGCTACGGTAGCTCTCAAGGCTATCAAGGCTGCCCCATGATGGGTCCCTGGAGCGGCACCTACCCCGAAGGGACCAAGACCCAAACAATAGATGAGGCCAAGACGGCCGTGGAGCGTTCCCTGAAGACCTGGAACAACGCTGATCTGGCCGTGGACGAAGTGATGGAATTCAGCAACAATTTTTATGCCATTGTCCAAGAGAAGAGCACCGGGGTCGGCGCCTTTGAGGTGCTGGTAGACAAGGTGACCGGCGCAGTGTACCCTGAGCCAGGCCCCAACATGATGTGGAACCTGAAGTATGGTATGATGGGTGGCTATGGAATGATGGGCCCCGGCATGATGGGTGGCTGGGGCTACGGCGGGGCGGGCGGTACGACTGAGCCCACCCTTTCGGCAGACATGCCCGTTGATAAAGCCCAGGCCATCGAGTTAGCCCAGAAATACCTCGACGCAACGCGGCCCGGTATCACGGCCGATGAAGAAGAGGTCTATCCCTTCTACGGCTACTACACCTTGCATGTCCTGAAAGATGGCCAAGTGACCGGCATGCTCAGCGTCAATGGCTACACCGGACAAGTATGGTACCACACCTGGCACGGGGCTTTCATGGGTACGACAGAGCACTAATCCCAAGACTCTTGGCACGGGGCTTTGGGCATGGCCGAGTAGGATCTGTTTGCAACAATAGGGGAGTGGTTGCATCTGTGACCATCGCAGGTGCCAACCGCTCCCCTGGTGAGGTGAGATATGACGATTGACATCCGACAGACGGCTCTGGTTGACCAAAAAGGCGGCTACTATGCCCGACCTGATCGTGGTTCAACACGGCAAACCCGTGCGGCTTGTGGAAAAGGAGGGACGTATGACTGGCAAACGAAAATCCGATGTGACTAGCTGGTTGCGGTCGCGGACCGGTTTGGTATTGCTTGCCTTTCTTGCCATTGCCGGTTTTTTCCTGGTGACTGAGCACACGGCCCATTTTTTCAGCGTGCTGCCGTATGCGTTACTGTTCCTGTGCCCATTGCTGCACCTGTTTATGCACGGTGGGCACGGTGAACACACCGGCCATGTCGAGCATGGTGAGCACGGCTATCACCTTGAAAGCGAGAGGCAGCGTTCTGAGGGAGGTGAACAATGAACACAGAAGGGAGTTTGTACGGTCTTTGGCCACTCGTGGTCATCAACGCAGCGGTGTTTATCATCTTCGCTTTTAGCTTCACCCGGCCGCGTACGACCCGCGACTGGCGTTCCTTTGGGGCATTCTCGGCTTTCTTGGTGGCGCTTTTCACAGAGATGTACGGCTTTCCACTGACCATCTACCTGCTCTCGGCGTGGCTGAGCAGTCGCTATCCAGGCATTGACCTGTTATCGCACAACAGTGGGCACCTATGGCCAACGCTCCTGGGTTGGCAGGGTGACCCGCATCTCAACCCATTACATCTCCTGAGTAACATAGTGATTGGTGCTGGGTTCATACTGCTAGCCGCGGCCTGGGATGTGCTCTACAAAGCGCAGCGCGCGCACCAACTCGCCACCACGGGCCCTTATGCATACGTGCGCCACCCACAGTATGTTGGATTCATCCTCATCATGCTTGGGTTCCTGTTGCAATGGCCGACGCTGCTCACCCTGATCATGTTCCCCATCCTGGTGGTGATGTACGTGCGGCTGGCGCGGCGAGAGGAGCAAGAGATACTGACGGAGTTGGGCCGGGCGTACACGCGCTATGCAGCGAACACGCCGGCATTCTTTCCACGCCTGCGTCAACACAATCCGAGTGACTGGGCTAACGTTGGAGGCCGGAGACCATAGGGTCAGTGGCTTAAATAAAGAGTGGATGACCTGTTGGCCAGTGGCATCATCAAGTTGATGGTGGCCAAGCCCGGTCGGAAAGCTTCGCTCTCGTCAGCGTAATGGGCCATTTTGCCTATCGCCGGGCAGGCAAAATGGCGCTGTGCACGCCGATATAAGGGTGGTATACTGGAAGTACAGAATCATGGAAAGCAGAGAATCATGCCACTCCCTCTGGGAGATGCGTGATTCGTGAAACGTAATGCGTGAAAGGAATCGAAGCATGTCAACGACGACTTTGACTTTGCCTGTACGTGGAATGACTTGCGCCTCGTGCGTGGCCCACGTGGAACGGGCTTTGAAAGAGGTAGATGGGGTGGCCGCAGCACGAGTCAATTTGGCCAGCGAACGAGCCACCGTTGAATTCGCCTCCAATAGTCCAGGGATGGCGGCACTGGTGTCGGCTGTGCGCGACGCCGGCTACGACGTGCCTACCGAGACCTTGAGCCTGCCTATCAGCGGCATGACCTGTGCTTCATGCGTGAGTCACGTGGAGCGGGCCCTGCGTGGGGTGGATGGAGTACTGTCGGTGGCGGTCAACCTGGCCACGGAGCAAGCCACTGTCGAGTTCGTCCCTGGCCTGACCACCCTGGCCGATCTCAAGCAGGCCGTAGCCGACGCTGGCTACCAGGTGCGCGAAATTGCCACACAAATGGAAACGGCCGAGGATCGTGAGCGGGCTGCTCGTCAGCAGGAGTTCCAGGCCCTGCGCCTACGTTTCATCGTGGCCGCTGTATTGGGTTTCCTGACCCTGATCGGCACCTACCAGGCCTGGTTTCCCTTCCTGCGCGATGTGCCGCGCCAGACTATGTGGGTCGCCCTGTTTCTGCTGACCACGCCGGTGCAGTTCTGGGCTGGCTGGCGCTTCTATCGGGGTGCCTGGGGAGCTCTGAAACACAAAACGGCCGACATGAACGTGCTCATCGCCGTGGGCACCAGCGCAGCCTACTTTTACAGCGTGGCGGCGACCTTTGCGCCCCAGATTTTCCCCGCAGGGATGGCTGAGGTATATTATGACACAGCAGCGGTTATCATTGCCCTCATCTTGTTGGGTCGTCTGTTGGAAGCAAGAGCCAAGGGTCAGACCAGCGAGGCCATCCGTAAGTTGATGGGTCTGCGGGCCAAGACAGCGCGGGTGGTACGGGACAGCCAGGAGGTGGACATTCCCGTCGAAGAGGTACGGGTCGGCGATGTAGTGGTCGTCCGGCCTGGCGAGAAGGTGCCGGTGGACGGCCGCATCATCGAAGGCCACTCGACTCTTGACGAATCCATGGTCACCGGCGAGTCCATGCCGGTGGATAAGGGTGTGAACGACGAAGTGATTGGGGCCACCATCAACAAGACGGGTGCTTTCAAGTTCGAGGCCACCAAAGTGGGCAGAGACACTGTACTGTCGCAGATCATCAAACTGGTGGAAGAGGCCCAGGGCTCCAAAGCCCCTATCCAACGCCTGGCCGACCAGATCGCTGGCATCTTTGTGCCCGTCGTCGTCGCCATCGCCGTACTGACCTTCGTCGTGTGGGCCATCCTGGGGCCAGTGCCGGCTTTTATCTTTGGGTTGGTCAACTTTGTAGGCGTGCTGATTATCGCCTGCCCCTGCGCTCTGGGGCTGGCCACGCCTACAGCTATCATGGTCGGCACGGGCAAGGGCGCTGAGCACAGTGTGCTCATCCGCTCCGGTGAGGCCCTGGAGACGGCGCATCGCATTGAGGCCATCATCCTGGACAAAACGGGCACCCTGACCAAGGGTCAGCCGGCCGTAACCGACGTGATAGCGGCTAATGGGCAAATGACGGATGACAGGCTGTTGGGCCTGGTCGCTTCAGCGGAATCGCGGAGCGAACATCCCTTGGGGCAAGCCATCGTCCAGAAGGCCCAAGAAGAGAGGTTGAGCCTGGTTGAGCCCGCCGATTTTGCCTCCATCACCGGCCATGGCATCCACGCCGTGGTGGGGGGCCAGTCGGTGTTGGTGGGCAACGCCCGATTGATGGCTGATGAAGGGGTATCGCTGAATGGTTTGGAGGCCCGTGGGGCTGAACTCTCAGGCCAGGGCAAGACGCCTATCTACGTTGCTGTGGATGGCAGAGCGGCCGGCATCGTGGCTGTAGCCGATACTTTGAAGGACAACTCACGGCAGGCTGTGGCGGCCTTGCACAAGCTGGGGTTGGAGGTGTACATGTTGACTGGCGACAACCGACGCACAGCCGAGGCTATCGCTGCCCAGGTGGGCATTGATCGTGCTCTGGCGGAGGTGTTGCCGGAGGACAAGGCAGCCAAGGTCAAGGAGCTGCAGAGCCAGGGCAAGCAGGTGGCTATGGTCGGCGACGGCATCAACGACGCCCCGGCTCTGGCCCAGGCCGATGTAGGCATTGCCATCGGCACCGGGACGGACATCGCCATGGAGGCGGCCGACATCACCCTGATGCGCGGCGATCTGATGGGTGTGGTGACGGCCATCAGTCTGAGCAAGGCCACCATGCGCACCATCAAGTGGAACCTGTTCTGGGCCTTTGCCTACAACACGGCTGGCATCCCCATCGCCGCTGGAGTATTGTATCCCTTCTTTGGCATCCTGCTTAACCCTATCCTCGCCGCGGCGGCCATGGCCTTCAGTTCTGTGTTCGTGGTGACCAACAGCCTGCGGCTGCGGGGCTTTCGCCCAGCCACAGCAGCGGTGTAAGGCCAGGAACTGAGGGCAGCTTTCTTGTATATTGCTCACATAGGTGATCACCAAGCCTTGGAGGGGGACCCTCAACCTTCACCGGGTGATTGGTGGCCCGTAGCCCACCTGATGACCGCGATGGGTTCCCCCTCCGCCAAAAGGAGCGAACGATGTTAAATCACAAATTCGATCTGCGTAGCATCGTGGGCATGGCGTTGTGTGCCTTGCTGTCGTTAGTGGCCTTTCTGACTTTCCTGATCCTGATGGCCTACAACGACCGGTTTATGGCCATCCTCGGTTTGACGGCCAGCCTGGTCTGCCCAGCGGTATGGCTGACGATACTGCTTTTGGACGATGGGGACGGTGGTGGGGGCCTGGCGCAATGGGTCAAACATAAGGTGGCATTGCTGCGGCCAGCCCCGCGCCGGAACAGTCAACCTGCTGGCATGCCAGTAAAAGTCTAGGAGGCGACAGGTATAAGAAATAAAGGAGTGATATTGATGAAGATTCGAGAGCTCTATCAATGGTTCCCTCTTACCCTTTCCTTTGAGGTCTTCCCGCCAAAGACCGAAGGACAGGTCGTGAAACTTTACGACACGCTTAAGGAGCTAAAGACCTTGGGATCTGCCTTCATCTCTGTTACGTTCCGGCCGGATCGCACCTCACGGGACCTGACTTTCCAGATTGCCGCGTGGGTGAAACATGAATTGGGCATCGAGGCGATGGCTCACCTCACCTGCATCGGTGCCAGCCAGGAGGTCATTCGGCGCGATCTGGATGTAGCCCGCACCCTGGGTCTGGAAAACATCCTGGCCCTGCGAGGGGACCCGCCCCAAGATCGGCTGCCGGCCGACTGGCCCCGAAGCGATTTTTGCTACGCCAGCGAACTGGTTGCTCTCATCAAAGCTCATTACGATTTCGGCATCGGCGTGGCGGGCTATCCAGAGGGACATATCGAATGTCCCGATCAGGACAAAGGCCTGGAGCACCTTAAATACAAGGTAGAGGCTGGGGGGGAATTCGTCATCACCCAGCTTTTCTTCGACAACCGCCACTTCTACGATTTTGTCGAGCGGGCCCGGCGGATGGGGATCTATGTCCCCATCATCCCAGGCATCCTGCCTATCCTCAACACCGCTCAAGTGAGACGATTCGTCTCTCTGTGCGGAGTGACTGTCCCACAGGATTTGCTCCAGACGTTGGATCGCCTGGGGGAGAGCGAGGCCGATGTCCAAAA
>Ga0315308_1000463_pt1 | contig 22578 bp, 15 predicted proteins | sample TDP3_MG_FD_203078 | JGI IMG/M metagenome (GOLD analysis project Ga0315308, IMG submission 203078) | Freshwater sediment microbial communities from Lake Towuti, South Sulawesi, Indonesia - TDP3 | ecosystem: Environmental > Aquatic > Freshwater > Lake > Sediment | place: Indonesia: South Sulawesi... | reverse complement strand
GTTCTTATGCTTAAAGTTATGATTAATATCCCCACTATTACCATCAATACTCGGGATGGTACTTTCTTGCAGAGATAGGCTGCAAGTGGAGCAGCCAAGACTCCACCAATGATTAAGCCCAGGACTATCTGCCAATGTGTCAGTCCAATTATAGCGAAGAAAGTTGCAACTTCAGCTACAGTTACGAAAAATTCTGCAAGGTTAATCGTACCAATTGTGAATCTTGGATTATGTCCTCTTGCCAGTAAAGTAGATGTTACTATTGGACCCCAGCCACCACCTCCAATTGCATCAAGGAATCCTCCAAATGCCCCTAATGGGAAAAGTTTTGTTTTCACTTCTTTTTCCTGGATTTTTTGAAGTGCTCTTCGGAGTATCAGTAAACCCATTATAAGCAGGTAAAACGCAACAAAGGGTTTTATCGTTTCTCCCGGTATGGTGGTAAGAATATACGCTCCTAAAACTCCCCCTATTATTCCCGGAATCAAGAGCTTCTTGAGTAGCTTTTTATCAACATTTCCAAACCTTAGGTGTGAGAGTCCCGATACACCGGTTGTGAATATTTCTGCTGTGTGAACACACGCACTTGCTGGAGCTGGCGGAATGCCAATACTAAGCAAAAAGGTAGTTGAGATAACTCCATACGCCATTCCCAGGGCACCATCAATCATTTGAGCAATAAATCCAATGATTATGAAGATAATCAGACTTTGTGCCATTGTTATTTGATCTTTTATGTACCACGGATTGGAGGTAAAAGCGAGGGGAAAGCAAGGAAGCGTAAGCATCCCATTTTTTGTGCTATAGGAGGATGTTAGAAAATGTTAGTTTTCGTTTCATATCTAATCCTTGAGTACATTAACATGTATTTTTCAATGGCCTGTAAGGTTTGTTGTCTATATCTCTTAAGTGTAGGTGAGCTTCTGTTTAGGTGCCAGCACAAAATTTAGGATGTTCCGTCAAGCAGCGCACTCGTTGCCAATTTGGATATCCAGTGATAAATTAAATAAAATAGATATATGAAAATACTTCTAATTAATCCTCATGATTCCAACCAGGCAATACTTCCCGGTTCCAATCAGGTTATCGATCAACACGAATTTTCTCCTCCTCTGGGTCTGATGTATCTTAAATCATATATTAAATCTTCCTCAGATCATGAAATACTATTGCTCAATGCCCAAGTGCCTAATCTCATCGGAGAAGACCATATCATTCGTCAAATAGACTCTTTACGACCAGACTTGGTAGGGATTACTGTCCACACACTCAATCTTTATGACACGTATCGCACTGTTTCTCTTGTCAAGAAGATAAACCCCTCAATCCATGTAACACTTGGTGGTCCACACTTAATGGTCTATCCAGAGGAGACACTGCATTGGCCAGGAGTTGATTCAATAGTTATCGGTGAGGGAGAGATAACTTTTGCAGAAATGGTCAACCGTCTTGAACTGAAACAGGATCTTGAAGGGGTAGCAGGTTGTTGGTTCAAGAAGAACGGCAGAGTATTCAAAAATCCACCACGTTTGTCAGCAAAGGATATCGACCAATATCCTTTTCCTGACCGCTCCCAAATAAACCCAACGCAACATCGAGTTCCATTTGACACCCTTTCACCTTCAGCCGTTATGGTGACCTCTCGCGGCTGCCCATTTCACTGCACATTTTGCTGCACTATGGATAAACATTACCGTGAGCGAAAACCACAAAAAGTTGTTGAGGAGATGATCATATGCAGGGAAATGGGTTATCGTTCTATCAACTTCTACGATGACAATTTTAACTTGACAACCAAGCGTGTAAAAGAACTTTGCAATGAGATCAATAAACAAAAAGTAGGCCTGCCGTGGAGCTGTCGCTGTCGGGTTAAACCTGTGACCGAAGAAATGCTCTCCCTGATGGCCGAGGCTGGCTGTTCACGCATTCACTTTGGAGCAGAATCAGCAACTCAAGATATTCTCGATAAAATGAAGAAAAACATTAAAGTAGAGGATTCTTGTCGCGCATTCGCATTGGCCAGGAAATACGGAATCTCTACATTGGGTTATTTCATGATCGGATATCCCGGAGAAACACGTAACCAAGCATGGAATACCATACGCTTTGCTTTTAAACTCAACCCTGACTTTGCAATCTTTTTTACTTTAATTCCTGGTCCTGCAACAGAAGTTTATCAACAAGCACTGCAGGATTCAAACTTTGGGGGCGACTATTTTTTACAGTTTTCTAAGAACCCATGGCCAAGGATGTGTTGCCACACCTGGGAGACCACTATCAAAGAAAAGGAACTCCTACGGATATGCAGGCTTGCATACCTGGGATTCTATTTCAGGCCACGATTTCTGCTCCGTTCCATAAGCCGAATTAAATCTTTGGAAGACTTTATAAACAAGAGCAATGTTGCATTAAAAATAATTTTTAGTCATTACAGATCTGTTAAGATTTAAATAAGAAATGACCCTCAGTTTTCCTATATCAAAGCAATTTATAACAAAGCTTGGTCTTGTTTGTATCTTTTCTACACTGGCCATACTTATATATCACGCCCCTTTTTTCTCTGGAAGCTTGCCTTTGGGGTATGATACTGAAATCGGATTTCTTCATGCAAAGCACCTACTTAGGACTTACCTTGCTAAAAATTGGTCTATTCCATTCTGGAACCCTTTTTCTTTCTGCGGAACACCATTTTTGGGAAACATCCAGGTATATATTTTTTATCTTCCGGAAATACTAACCCTTATATTCCAACCTGCCTTTGGAATCACTGTAAGCTCAATTTTCCACCACATCATTGCTGGAATATTCACCTTCCTTCTTTGTCGATCTTTCGGAATTCAGTATGCTGGTTCAATTATTGGGGGACTTGCCTATTCTTTCTACCCTTGGATATTTCCAATAGTCTTATCTTATGGGTCAATTACGGTCTCTCACACAGCCTCCTGGCTTCCGCTTGTCATATACGCAGCAAAAAAAACAATAGACAGCGGAAACTTCCGCTATTCTATATTAACCGGGTGCGTTATTGCCTTACAGATCCTTGCCGGTAATCCGGAGATAGCCTTCATCAGTCAGGTGTGTCTTATATGCTATGTCCTGATATATTCTCTACCAACTATCTCTGCAGGAACCTATCATGTCTTGGGTAAAAGGATAGCTTTCATTGCAGCTTCCTTTATCATTGGATACTCCCTTGCTGGAATCCAGCTTGCTCCTACCTGGGAGTTGGCTGTCAACTCCAACAGGTCCTCAGGCGTGAGCCTGCAGACTGCAGGAACCCACTCCGTTGGATTAATGAATTTTCTTGAATATTTCATATTGCCAAGCCTTGCGCACAAAGGATTCCAATGGCTTCCTATCGGGATCGGAAATTTTATTGTTGTAATATTTTTTCTAACCTTTCTTTCAACTATTTGGCCAAGACCATCCCGGAATTTTCTTATTATATGGATTCTTCTTCTAATTTCTCTATTTATTTCCATTGGCCGATATAATCCCTTGTTCCCTTTTGTTCATAATCTCCCGGGATTTCGCCTGTTTAGAAATACACAATATTGGCTGATGATTGCACATCTTTCAATCTCTATACTTACTGGAGGAGGAATAGAAGGTGTGTTTTCCTCGCTGAGGGAAAAAATCAAATTCTATAGGATATATAGGTTAATTTCCATTTTTGTTTCCCTTGGCTGCATTATAGCTGCCATTTTTGTACTCTTGATGGGAAGGCAATCCATTGCTAAGGGACTCCTATCTTGGGGAATATGTGCGGCGATATTTTTATGTATCTTATATTGGACACATTCCCACAGGATAAAAAACTTCCACGCGCAGTGGCTCATTATTATTATCCTGAGCATAGACCTTCTTCTCTATGGACAGCATTTTATCTCCTCAAGCAAAACCCCCAACCGTTTGGCAGCGATACGAAAAGCCTTTGACAGTATTCTTCCTAAAACACCAGATCCTTACAGACTCATGACTGTAGGCCAAACCTATCCATATCCCCACGAAGGTGCTTCCTTGGGACTTCATACAGCTGATGGCCTTGACTCGCTCATCATCAGGAAATATGCAGAGTTTATAACCAGAACTGTTTATCCTACAGACAAACCCTTAGATGATCTTCATCTTATATGGGTAGAGGATTATACCAACAAGTTTGCTGATCTCCTTAATATACGCATGATCCTTTCTCCTTATGATCTAAAGGACAAAAAGCTTGTCCTTCGTTACATCAATTCTGTTCGCGTTTATGAAAATGTTGAGGCCCTTCCCAGGGCCTTCATGGTGGACAGAATCTTGTTCAAAAATGAGGCAGAGATTATTCCATACATGATCTCTCCTCAGTTTGACCCAAAGAAAGAGGTGATCATGGACGAGGATGTTCACGAAGAAATATCACGCCTGGGCTTCATTCCTCCTCCAAAAACCGTAGAGGCACGGGAAAAACCTTCTTCATCAAAGGTTAGATTTATTAAATATAATAATGATGATATTCTCATCAATGTAAAAACGGCAAACGAAGGGGTTCTTGTTCTCTCCGATGTTTATTTCCCTGGTTGGATTGTTCAGGTTGATGGCACAGAGGATAAGATATACGAGGTCAACTATTGTTTCAGGGGAGTATATCTCACACAAGGGAGCCACCAGGTAAGGTTCTCCTACAGGCCGCGCTCTTTCTGGATAGGGCTCGGAATATCACTTTTTGGAACCTTATTCTGTATAGGTGGATATTTTATAAGTGAAAGATATAAATTGAATATCCGGCACGACCAACATGAGGGAACCTGTTGAGCCAGATGAGTGCCCCCTCTCTTACACTCAGATACTTTCCCTTCAAGGTGGGCACTGTCCAGATCCCTTTTCCCTGAAGAAAAGATACGCTCACCGCAATATCTCCCTTGAGAGACGATGGACCCTCTCCAAGGGGAAAATCATATGAGATCCCATAGGCTTCAGGGTCAACAACACCATGGTAGAAGAGTTTAATGCGTGAAAGTCCGTGATCATCCATATACTTTTTGAGCTGTGGAAGGTCCTGTCCCCAATCTATGTTTGAGTCTCCCAGGTAGCGACGGCCCCCCTCGGGCCCACCGGCGATTTCATTAAAATACGAGAGATAATTTGGATGAATCCCGAGCGAGCTTGCCGCATACCAAAAGAGAAGGAGCCCAAAGAGAATCTTTTTCCACAAAGTCGTCATTCTTAGTATAACAGGACTTATCCAGAGAGAAAGGAGCGGAATGATAGGAAGTATATACCTGACACCTATATCGAGGGATGTAAAGAACGAAAAATTTGCAATATACACAATGCTTACGAATATAAATATACTTTCTGCTAAGCGACCTTGCATATATGTAGTTGAAGATCTAAAAAATGCACGATAGAAGATAAGAAGTAAAAAAGGAATCGGTGTTTTCAAAGCAAATGCTTCAAGGAAATAATACCACTTGCTCTTGAGAAAGAGATGGCCATTCAAATAGAAGAGATGCCCTATTTCCACTTCATATTGGGTGAGATCAAAACCCTCAATATAGGAAGATGGGAAAGGAACCGGGAGAGATCCTGGGAAATATTTCTGTGTTGATTTCATTAGATTGCTTGTGAATGTATATGTCCCAAGGGGACGCATGGTTCCCTGGAAAAAGTAACCGAGGTTGATGACAAACAAGCTAATTAGAAATATTAAGGCAATTACCAGGAGATTCTTTCTAAGATCGCTTTTTTTCAAGAAAGCGATCATAACCACTGGATAAATAAAATACAGAAGGAGGTTGGAAAATTTCGCAATTTGAGCAGCGCCGAGGATGACACTACAAAGCACAGCTTGTTTTGCTGTAGGTTTCCTAAGATAAATCCAGAAAAATGCAATTGAAGAGATGAAGAAAAATGCTCCTCCAATATCAGTTGTGCAGAGTTGGGAATGAGCAAGAATCTCGGGACAAAAGGAATACAAGAAAAGACACAACAGAGCTGGATACAAGCCGTAAAGAGCCCTTGTCCAGAAAAAGATTAGTAGACCCAGAAAGGCAGAAAGCAATATGACCATGGCCCGGCACTGGAGGAAAAGGGTATGATATCTGGAAAGATTGTCCTTTAGAAAAGAGAAGCCTACTGCCCAGGGATGAATATTCCCCTGAGATGGGTCAAAATCGAGTCGGGGAGAAGTAATGATCAGCGGGAGTGTGAACCAAAGTTTTATTAGGGGTGGGTTCTTGCTGTAAAGCGAAAAATCCCCTGTTTTCCAGTAGGAATAACCTGCAGGCACATGGGCATATTCATCAAATGTAACAGACTGGAGAGATGTTGAGAGGAACAGCCTCAGGACGAAAATCCCAAGGAGTCCAAACACTCCCAATAATTCTGCCGCCTTTGTATGTTTGACAGTCACGATACCTGATTGTAGCATGGAATTGCCCTGGGGGATCGTCTAACGGCAGGACTTGAGGCTCTGAACCTCAGTATCTAGGTTCGAATCCTAGTCCCCCAGCCACTTTGTTTTTAATGGTCCCATCGTCTAGCGGCCCAGGACGTCGGCCTCTCGAGCCGAAAACGCGGGTTCAACTCCCGCTGGGACCAAAAAAATAATTGGTGGTTCTCCGCCGGAGGCGGATCAGCCTTTGGCTGAAAATCCCGCTGGGACCACCAAAACTTGGTGCTGCATTATACTCCCTGGGGACCACCATAAAGCCACCTTTTAACCCTTCTGAAGATAAACATCAGGTGTCGGAATGATCGTATCTGAATCAAAAGCTTCCACAGTGTGAAAGGACGAAGATAGAACCTCAAAAAAGCCCTCCTCTGGATATTTTTAATCCTCTGGAGGCTTGCTCCCTTTGGTGCATACACAGGGTCTGCATAAGAATGGGCATCAAACATCACATCCTGTAACTCTCCGCTTTCCTTCAGGAGCCTGTAGGCTTCTGTTCCAGGAAGGGGATGGAAGGGGAAAAAATTTGCACGGGTAAGATTCAGCTCAAGGGAGAAGCGTATGGTTTCCTCCATCTCTTCTTCGGTCTCTGTGGGAAAACCCAGAATAAAAAATCCATGGGCTTCCATGCCGTGTCGGGTCACAAGGTCAACGGCCTTCCGGGCCATCTCCAGGGTTGTTCCCTTTTTTATAAAATTTAGGATCCTTCTTGAACCCGACTCGAAACCAAAGGAAAGCGAATAGCACCTTGCCCTCTTCATTGCAGCAACAAGCTCTTCATCCAGAGCATCAACCCTGACACCATTGGGGCATGTCCATATAACATCTATATTACTTTCAATAAGTTTCTGGCAAAAATTCAGGACATATTTCCGCGACATGGTGAAGTTATCATCAACAATATGGATCTCTTTTATTCCGAAATTCCTCTGTAGGTATTTAATCTCCTTTATGACTTTATCAACGTTCCTGTATCTCATTTTTTTCCCTGACATGATTCCGGCAGAGCAATAGATGCAGTCATAGGGGCATCCCCGTGAGACAGAAACAGGGGCGACAGGAAACCTTTTGGAAAAGGCGCCTGAGGGCGATGGTGGATACGATGCAGGTTGAATTAGATCCCAATGAGGCATGTCCAGGGAGTCAACATCCTCCACAATGGCAGAGGCGCTCAAATGCATTCCATCCCGGTCATTCCATATAACTCCTGGAATGCCATGAAATACTTCCTTCCGAATTCCTCCATTGTTCCCATGATTTTTTTCTATCTTATTGAGGAGGGTTGAAAGGCTTTGTTCAGCCTCCCCTCTTATGGCACAAGTTAAATCGTTTTCAAAAAAACTAAGCGCATGCTCTGGGGCTACAGTTGGATGTGGGCCTCCGATGACTGTTAAAATCCTCCCATCAACATTTTTTACTGCCTTTACATATTCCTTTACAAGGGACAGTCCATAGCTGTAGCACTGGATGCCCACACAGTTTGGTCGGGTTATTGCAATATATTCGGCAAACCCCTTGGGCGACAGGCTTTCTTTTTGGCAGTCAAGTATTGCAACTTCGTGTGAACTGCACAGGGAAGAAGCCAGGTATCCGAGACCCAGGCTCGGAACAACCTGATCAACTCTGACATCGGGTTTGACAAGAAGAACTTTCATTCCGTCCGCTGACAAAACGCTTCAAACCTTTGATAAACACCCAGATCCGTAAGGTCACTTCTGCAAGATATCGTTCGATCAGCCAGTTAAGAAAAAGATGCCGCAACCTGAATCGGGCCAGCGGACGATAGATTGCAGAGAGAATTCTAATTGGCAAGGGCACAGTATATTCCCTGAGTTTGTCGTCAATAAAGAGGCTGACAAAGAACAGAGAGCGATAGAACCTCTGTGAACGGCGTCTGGGGGCATGGAAATCAATATAGGAATGGCCAAAAACTTGCCCCCATTCCCCAAGACTCCATTCCATCAGGGAGCCGGGCGGAACAAAGCCCTCCCTCACTGCAAGTCTATGCATATCCGTGCCCGGATAGGGGATGTAATTATAGATGGGAAAGTTTCGAATACGGGGGTTCTGCTCGGCAAGAGAGAAGATCAGATCAATTGTCAATTTGAGATCGTCGTCTGTCTCGGTCGGAGTTCCTGCGATATAATTGCAGTAGATGACGATTGAAGAGTCTTCAAACTTCCTAAGGATCTGAAATATCTTGCTGCATTCATAAGGCCTCTTTTTCATTAGCTTCCTTATTCTCTGCGATCCGCTCTCAATACCGATGGATAATCTCGTGCATCCAGCAGCCTCAAGGAATTTTATATACTCTCGATCCATCCCCTGAAGGGAAAGGATGTCCACACCCTGGAGATCCCATGTCACCCCCATCTCCTTGATCCCCTGGATGATCTCCCGACTCCTCTCCATGTCAACAAAGAAGATGTCGTCAATTATATAAATATGTTCGGGGCGATAAATCCTCACGATGTTTTGCAGCTCACTGAGGACTTTCCTTGAAGATTTGGCCCTCCACCGTCTGTGGTTGTAAACGCTGTTGTAACAGTAAGTGCATGGATACGGACAACCCCTTGATGTTTGGTAGTAAAAGCTCCTCTTTCCCTGGTAGAGAGGCATATACTTGTCCATGGAAAGAACACGATATGGAAGTGGCGGAAGACTATCAAAATCAATCATCATCCGTTCTGGATTTGAATGAATATTTCCATTCTCTTTATACCAGATCCCCCTGACGTTCTTCAGATTTCCTTTGCATTTTAGACACTCCAAAAGTTCCAGAAAGGTCTGCTCCCCCTCCCCTTGAACGACTATGTCAACCGACCGATCCTCAAGGGTCTGTTGGGGCAGTAGGCTTGCATGAATGCCTCCCCAAACAACCGGGACATCCCTGATGCTCTTCACAAACCTGCTGATCTCCAGAGAATCGGCGATCATGGGACCTGTGTAGGAAGTAGTCCCGACGCATAGTGTTTCCGCATCAATGGAATTATTGACTTCTTTCTTCCAATCTGAGCTAATCCTCCGATCTACCCAGCGGATCTCGGCCTCCTTTTCACATAATGTTATTGAAGACAGCAGACTTAAGGGTGGAATGGGGTGGCTCCTCATGTAATCCCAATCTCCTACCTTGGGTTGGACGAGGAGAATATTGCTCATGACGACATTATATCACCCCCTATTCACTTGACAAGGCAATAGAATAAGGAAAACATCAATAAATGGCCGATATACACGGTCTCAAATGCACTGTTTGCGATGGAAGGAAAGTCCGACCCTATGTAGAAATTGCTAATTGTTCCCGTCTTTTTTCGCTCTTTAGGTGTGAAAACTGCTACTTTGTATTTGTCCACCCTGTACCTTCAGCAGATGAACTTGCCTCACTCTATGAGGAGCATTACTTTCAGAACCCCGCATTTAATGCACAGGACCACGCCAATTACTTTGGTTACGATATTTATATTGACGATAAAGCCAATATCCAGCAAAAATTCATGAAATGTCTAAGTCTCCTTAAAGGGTTCCGGGAGAAGGGAAGATTGCTGGATGTAGGGTGTGCAACAGGTTTTTTCCTCGAGATGGCATCACAAATGGGATATGAAGCCATTGGGGTAGAGATCTCACATTTCGCATCCAGATACGGATCAGAGAAGCTTGGAGTGAATGTCCTGAACAAGGAGTTAAGGGCGGCACGGTTTCAAGATGAAAGTTTTGATATCGTTACCCTCTGGGATGTCATTGAACATTTTCCAGATCCCCGCTCGGAGCTTATTGAAATCAATCGCATACTTGTCAAGGGAGGAATCATCGGGATCATTACTCCCGATATAGGAGCCTTGCTCCCACGCATATTGGGAAAACACTGGCTTGAGCTCAAAAGGGTTCCGGAGCATCTTTCATTTTTCAGCCGATTTTCGTTGAGAGAATTTCTGAGGCGCTGCGGATTCGATGTTTTGAAGATCAGAACACTGGGGAAAAAATTCTATATTAATTCAATGTTGAAAAATATTGCTTTTCAAAGTGTACTATTTCAACCCTTTGTTCGAATATTCGCTTTCCGCTCCTCCCGAAACTGGATATTCCCCATCACTATTAACCCATTTTACAAAATGCTTGTTTTCGCAAGAAAGGTCTCTGACCTTCCAGACGGAAAGCCCTTTCCCTTTTAACAGAATCAAATGCCCGAAGGATAAATAACAACGCGACGATGGCGTTTTGCTCTCAGGATGGACGCCGCTGTGACAATGTTTCAATTGCTCTGAAAAGCTCCTCTCCATGAAATGGATACAATACAATCATTTCTCCTATCCTTTTTTTCCTGTATGGAATTTCCCTGGACTCCACCATTTTCTTCACAAGGGCTGAATATCCGGAACCATCATACAGGACAATGGCCATAGAGTGTGAACCAGCCCCTCTTACAATATCCTCATAGAAGGGGTTGGAATCACCCTCAGGATAGAAAAACTCCGACGATGCAATAATGGTTTCATTGCTCTCGAATATAAGCCTGTATTTAATGAAAAAAGTTGTGTTCACATACTTGATCCCCTGTGAATTAAGAAATGAAATCACCTGCGTTATTGTTTCTCCTTTTGTCTTAAGAAAAATGGGCTCAATTGGTCTCTTTTTATCTTTGGTTATTTTATAGTCTTGATCAAGCCATTCACTATGCTTATCCATATTGGCGATGTATGTAACTTCTCCTACGATAACAAAAAAGATCATTATTATCATACCGAAGTATTTAAGAACCTCCTTTCTTTTATATAAATCAATAACGAGTTCGCCTATAATAATAGAAATATATGGATAAAGTAGTAGCAAAAACCTATGAACATTTGGTCCATAAGGGTTCGCAAAACAATATGAAGCGAGATAAAGCGATATGAATAAAAGTATCGCTAATTTTTTGTTAATCCACTGTGAGGCACTAAGAAAGTTTAAGATATATCTGACAAGAGCTAAAAGAAATATTGAGTATTGTATCCAGGATGAAAGAGAAATTTTTCTGAAATATGACCATTCATTATCGGACTCAAAAAACCGAGGCAATGTGTCCGCAATAACCTCTTTGATAAATGAAAACTTGTCCAGTGTCCATATTAAAAAGCTTATGTTAGATGCAGGAACATTCTGACTCATCACCATTGATCCAAAGACATATTTTATATTCTGAAAATTATTCGTTAGGTTGTAGTAAATGGTAGGACTGCTTCCTAAAAGGAAACAGAAAATATAAACAAGGAAAGAAATCCTGAGGAAAAATCGTCTGTCCACAAAAATCCAGATGATAAAACATGTCAATAAAAACGGAATAATGATTTCAGAATTCCACCACGCCAGGCCTGACAGTAATCCAAAGAGCGCATGATGCCTCCAAGTGTCTTTTCTTCCCCAAATAATTTTAAACATGATTGTAAAGATTAAGGCAGTGAAGATAATTGCTTCCAAATATGCACCGCGCATCTGAAGATTCCACTGCACGAGAGGTGTAGCCAGTGTAAAAAGTAATGTTGAGACGAGTGCAAGATTTCTGCCAAAACACGAATATGTAAAAAGATATGAAGCGACGATCGCACCAAGGGAAAGGAAAAGCCCAACTACCTTCAGCGACTCAACAGATATTCCAAATAACCAAAACGCAATTGCAGCAAGATGGGCCTCAAGTGAATATCCTCCTGTATATGGCCTGTGAAATTGAAATATTGTATGTTCTCCCCTTTCCATGATGTGTTTTGCCATCACGCCGATTACGGCGGCATCACTATCAACATGATTTTGGAAAGTAAAGATTAGAGGTATACGAAGAAGAAGAGAAAGCCCAAGAATCATATAGAAAATTTTATGCCGTTTCCAGTGCCGAGCTGCAGCTTCAAAAATGACAATCCTAATATAATTGAGCATTGAGACTATTTAATTTGTAAGGAATTTAGGCAATATTGGACTGTCTTTCCGGCGTCTAAACGCCATTTTGAGAAAACCCATGAGGTTCTCTGGAAGGCTTTGTTTTACCGGATGATATTGTAATATACGAATTATCCTCATTGGATCTATATAAAACTTTTTATATGCGTATTTATGAAGATGAAAAAGCTCTTCGTCACTTACCTCGCTCAGGTTGAATGTAGTTGTCGTATAACCATAATGGGAAAAATCCATCTGGGCTGAGTTGAGCTTTTCGCAGGATATCCTGTATAGCTCCGATCCCTTAAACGGGACGACTAAAAAGAAATATGCAGTATGGAGCCGTGAATTTACGGAAAAGCCGATGGTTTCCAAAATATCCTCTCGTGTTTCGGTTGGAAATCCCATCATGAAGAAGCCTCTTGTAAATATCCCATATTTGAAGCATCCGTTAATAAATTCGTTGACCTTCCTAATATTCAGATTCTTCCGAATGACCCTTTGGAGCCTTGGAGAAGCTGTTTCTACTGCAACCGAGACGATATTTACTCCGGCGCGTTTCATTAATCTGAGATGTCCCTCGTCTATCGTGTCACACCTTAACCCATTGGGAAAAGCAATGGATATCTTTAAGCCTTTCCGCAGAATTAGCTCATAAATCCGCATAGCCCTTTCTGTGTCCATATTGAAAATATCGTCAAGCACCTCAAAATTTCTTATATTATACCGATCAATTACTGTTGATATTTCTTCAATTACATTCTCAGGGCTCCTTGCACGGAAGCGCTTTCCAAAGATATTGTGACAATAGATACATCTATAAGGACAGCCTCGTGATGTATAAATATTCATATATTTTCTGAACATCATGTCCGACATCGTAACCCAATTTTTATATCTGTTGATCTCGACAAGATCCCAGGAAGGGAACGGGAGTTCATCCAGATTTTCTATGGGAGGACGAGGAGGGGTAATTATAACCTTACCATCACTCGAATATGTTATCCCCTTGATTTTCTCGAGATCTCCACCATCAAGGAGCGTATTGACAAGCTCAAGAGCTGTTGCCTCCCCCTCACCTATTACAACACAGTTAATATTGGGATCCTGAAGCACTTCTTCTGGAAAAGACGATGGATGCGGCCCCCCTGCAATTACAGGTATTTGAGGGGCCATGTTCTTTATTGCTGAAGCCACTAGGTGGAGAGAGGGTGCCTCCAGGGTTATGGAAGAAAGGCCAACCAAATGGGGTTTAAAGCCTTCCATGATCATTGAAATGTCTTTTCCCAAGTTTCTCTGATTTAGCCTGAGGTCAAGGATTCTTACCTCATGTCCTTCTCGCCTGAGAACAGAAGCAATACTCATAATACCCAGGGGAAATGTGATTCCTCTATGGTATAAGGTCATATATGAACATTTAATAAGAAGAACCCTCGCCATATTTCAATTGTATACGCATATATATTATTTCAATATTAAAGACAAATCAAAGGAATGTTGACACACAACCGCTTGACAAATTTTCATGATGTGATCTATGTTGGCCCTGGACATAAATAATTTCTTGCGATGCCCATGCTGACGATGGGAAATACTATATGAAACGGCACAAACTTTTTCCCTTGTATATCAAGCTCCTTTTTGTCCTCGCAGGTGTTGGAGGAGGAGCAGGGATAGCAGAGTTGTGGGCCCGACAGATGACTTCAAGATATGATGCCACCCGCTTCTTTGTTCCCTCTGAGGACCCTCAGCTCCTCTATGAGCTCAAACCTGGAGTATCAGGGTTATTTGATGGGCTATCGCTTGGGCGTCTCCCTGAGACGCATTTGAGCATCAACTCTGTGGGATTTCGCGGAAAAGAATACCCTGTGTCCAAGCCTGAAAATACATATCGTATAGCTCTCCTGGGAGACTCCGTTGCCTTTGGTTGGGGTGTGGAGATAGAGGACTCCATTGGATACCAACTGGAGATGCTTTTAAATAGGAGGAAGAGGCAGAACAAGCGCTTTGAAGTCTTGAACTTTGGGATTCCTGGCTACAACACAGCCCAGGAAGTCCGGCTCCTCGAGATAAAAGTCCTTCCATATTCTCCTGATCTTATCCTCCTTTTCTTCACTCAAAATGACTTCTGTCCGGCTATTGACATTTCCAGGATCAGGGCGAGATGGGGGTGGCTTCTTCAGAGATCTGCCCTCGCCCGCATTATGTTGGCTTGGGTATTAGTCAGACAAAATGCAGGACATCTTCGCACCTATGCTTCAGGGCCCGGTCTTCGTGAAATTGAAATGGCTCTCAGCAGATTAGCTTCCTTGTCAAAAGAGCATAATTTCTCTGTGGTCGTGACTTTTGATTATACCGATGGCCTATGTAAGATAGTTGAGGATTATGCAAAAAGTCGTAGTCTAAGAATGGTAACATTCAACTACAGCGGCGTGTTGTCTGGTTTTCATGAGCAGACTAAGTTCCCCGCTCCTGATTCACACCCCAATACAATCGGTCATAGACTAATGGCCATTATGACCTATAGGGTCCTGACAGAGAGGGGAATCCTTAGGTAAAGAGAGCTGAAACACAGAGGGCCAGGATAGGAGATCACATAGGGTGGTCCTTTCCTCGTCCTTTCTCTATAACCCAATTTCCCAAGACAAGGACATCCATCCCGCTCCTCATAAATGTGGAAAAGGCGTTTTGAGGGGTATTCACAATAGGCTCCCCTTTAAGGTTGAAGGAGGTATTTAATAGGACCGGTACCCCCGTAACATTGCCAAAGGCATTTATCAATTGATAATAAATGGGGTTGTCTTCTTTCACCACAGTCTGGAGCCTGGCTGTGCCATCCACATGGGTAACGGCAGGGATGATCTTTCTTTTCTCTTCCCTGACAGGGACAACATAAAGCATGAATCGGGCGGGAAGATGCCTCCAGGGCTCCGGCAGGCCAAAAAACTCCCCTGCCCTATCTATTAGCACTCCCAGCCATCCACCCTATATCCCCTGATCCCCTGGCTGGAGATAAAATCTGAGATCTCTGCAATTCCATATTCCTCCCCCCATAAGGCATGCTCCATTACAAACCCCCGAGACTTTCCAAGGAGCATGTGCCATGCAAACAGGGCGGCACCAATGGCCCCGCCGGAACCCCCGGCTGCGGGATGGATATAGATCTCTTCGAAGGGTGTCTCCCTGTGAAGGCACTGTACAGAAGCCCGAGGGAATGGGGAAAATGGATCTCCCTAAGGATTCTGATCCCTGTGCCCTTCCCTACTCCCATGGTCGCAGTCTCCAACTCTCCCACACCATCTACTGTGAGAATGGCAGCTTCCTGGAACGGAAAGCAGAAAAAGGCGCTGGCCGCATGGGAAAGAGGGTTTCTCGTAGAACACAACATAATCCAGTTCAGGCCCCCTCACGCCTCTCCTCTTCTGCACAGGCAATAAGCTGACCATCCCTGATCAGGGCCCCGCGGCTGAGTCATGGTAATAGCAGGAGATGCCCAGGATGTCCGTGAGGACTGCCTCCTGGCCCTTTCATGGGTGTGGTTCTTGTGACCAATCTCAACCCATGTTTAAGGAAAATGCTTTTTCATCTTCAGGGGATCAGAAAATAGCCTTATAAAACAAGGAGAGGACGATGCGGGAGTTCACATACCCTATTTTTTCGGCCAGTATTCTCCAGACTCGTCAGAGGCGCCTAAGAAACTTTTTCGTTAGATCCTCCTCGTCCCTCTTTACTAAAGGGGGAAATCCAAGTGGAGATTTTAGAATTCGTCCTCTCATTAGCATGACGAACTATTTATCAAAATAGGGTATAAATAAAGGGGCCAACAGCAGAGCTCTGAGTAAAGATCAACAGAAGTCCAAAAAACAGAAGCACTACAATCATTGGAATGAGCCACCAAAGCCTCCTCTCCCAGAAATATCTGAGAAGCTCTCCTACAATGCCCATCCTCGACACTATATTTTCACGATATTTCATAAAATTTTAGGCATATGCATGAAATATTTATTTAATTAATAATAAGCTATCAACAGAAAGAATACAATATTTTGTATGAGCAAGGGACATTTGCGACATTCCTCCTTGTTCCATAAGGAACTCCAGGGACTTATTTGGTCTATGTTCAGTATTGAATATATTCTCTTTCGCTATTAAAATTTTGGGGATGAAACCCATTTCTCTCATCGTCATTATCCTTGCTGTTTTTTTCTGGAAGGTTCTTTTTTTTGAATACGATCTAACAGGGATGATACGGCTTTATAACGATTCCCTCTATAGGTTGAGCAAACCAGAAGAAGTAAAGTATTCTTTTTGGGCTGATGCAAGCCCAATATTGCAAAGTTATCCCTGGAATTTCTATATTGCTGAATCCATTCGCAAGGGATTTCTTCCCCTTTGGAACCCCTATAATATAACCGGTGCCCCTTTTCTGGCCAACTGGCAATCAACGCCTTTTTTTCCCCTCAAGGCGGTCTTCTATATTCGTCCAGATCTAAGGTCATTTAATATTTACTTGATTCTCTGCCTCCTTATGGCTGGAGTTTCTACCTATGCACTTGCAAGAGAATTGAGAATTAGCAAGCTGGGGGCATTTTTCTCGTCTTTGACCTATATGTTATGCGGTTATTCTCTTACGAGGATCGCCTATGTGGACAATATCACAGCAAGCTGTTTCCCGCTCCTTCTTCTTGCTGCCGAGAAAAATTTTGCCATAAGGAGATTCTATCTTTCTTTTCCCTTTATAGTTGCTCTTGTAATATTTTCTGGTCATCCAGAAACCTCGGCCCTAATAATTTTTGCCTCCGTAATTTACGGCGTAACTAAATATCACCGCCTTTTGGTGTCCACATGGCCGAAACTTATGATCTCATATGGTCTCGGATTTCTTGTTACAAGTGTGATGATCTTTCCCTTCATGGAATATCTTCTGAACGCAGAAGCACACAGAATAACATTAAAACTCCACTTCACATTTTTTCATCCTGCGAAAGAAATTACAGGATTATTCTTTCCATTTATTTATTCAAGAGACTGGAGCCATACATATATAGGAATTACTTGTCTGGGCCTTTTTCTCCTCCACACTCTTAGACCATCAAGGAGCCTTCCTTTTCTCGCAATATTTTTGGCCGGTTTCATCTTTACTTTTTTTTCTTGGTTTTTAGCCCTTTTCAGTAATATCCCGTTCTTTTCCTATATTGACCCTTTATATGCCATTCCACTCTTAACCCTTCCAATGAGCATTATGGCTGGTATGGCCCTGGATGACCCTGTTGCAAGAAAAAAGAAAGACAGGAATGCCTTTTTCATCAGTTTATTATTAATAGTTATTGTCATTTCAATAATCCTGTTCTTTCTTGATTGGAGAGCAGTTGACGCTAATAAAAGCCGTATTGCAGTTCAAATATGTTTCTTTCTTCTTTTCGGATGCGTTGGGTTAATAGCTTATGGAAGAAAATCAATTTTGTTTGTTGCGCTCCAGATTATTGACCTTTTTCTGAATGGCTGGAAAATTACCCCTGTATATCAGCCCTTCCCTTTTCCAGAAACCCCAGCAATTAAATTTCTTAAGGGAGAAAGTGGAGTCTTCCGTATCATAGGACTCCATGGTTCCAACTGTATTCCAAATATCTCAATCCTCCATCATTTTAATGATGTACGGATTAACGAACCTATATTACCCAGCCGATATTATAAATTGGTGAAAGAAACCGATGAATTTAAAGGACTGGACATAACGACACAAAAAACGCACCCCCGTTATTGGGATTTTCTTAATGTTAAATATGTTATCCAGGCTAAAGCAAGGACTGGATTTTTTATCAATTCTTATCCTGAATTAAGAGAACAAGGGATTATTATTCTTCAGACAACTTTTCCTTATACTCCAATAAATGATCCTGACCTTTCCCTGGTCTATTCTGATAGATATGTCAATATATACAAAAATTTACATGCTTATCCACGGGCATTTGTTGTCCATGAGGCAATATTCGCGAGGACACCCGATGAGGCTCAAAATATCTTATGGCATTCGTCAACAGACCTCAGGAAGACTGTAATCCTTGAGGGAAAGGGCGAAGAAAAATCTATTTCTCAACAATTCTCAAGGGGTTCTTTCAGTTTTAGTTCAAACGCAACCATTATTGATTACGAGACCCATCGTGTTAAGATTCAGGCCAAACTAAATTCCCCTGGGTTTCTTGTTCTCCTTGATACATATTATCCAGGATGGAAGGTATATATTGATGGAGCGAAGGGAACGATCTTCCCAGCCAATTATGCTTTCAGAGGGGTATATCTTGATAAGGGAGAGCACGAGGTGCTGTTTGAATATCGTTCCATTTCTTTCATACTCGGACTGTTGATTTCAATTTTAGTCATTTTCTGTATAGCTGTTGCAAAGGTTTTAAGATGGTAACCACAGGAGCAATAATGTTATCAGTCACCTAAAACCTGGAATCTCTGTCCTCTCTTCCTTTGCTGAAGAAAATAATGGATCAAACGGTCGCCAGCGAAAGGATAAAAAACAACCATTTCTCCAATTTGCTTCCGTTTATATGATATTCCTTTCTCTTTAATGAATCGCTGGAGAAAGCCGACAAACTTTGATTCCCGATAGAGAACGACGGCCGTTGGTTTTGGCCCTGCTTCCCTAACCATATTTTCATAGAGGGGATAAAAATTTCTCTCTGGATGAAAAAACTCCGATGAGGCAATGATCCTCTCCTGACTCTCAAAGATAAGCCGGTATTTAATATAATGAGTTGTATGAACATATACGATCCCTTGAGATTCAAGAAACGAAATTATACGGGGGATTGTCTCTCCTTTTGTTTGAATATAGGGACCAGTTGGATCAGGGTCCTTCCACTCGCTCTCTTCAGCTAAGGAATCAATGTAGGAAATCTCTCCGGTAAGAACAATAAATACAAAGGCACTTGCACCAAGGATTCTCATAAACCTTCTGCGGGCATTAAGGCTGAGAATCAGGTCTGCTGTAAAAATTGATATATAGGGATAAAGAAGGAGAAAAAAGCGCTGAACCTGAGGTCCATAGGGGTTTGCAAAACAGTATGCGGCAAGATGGGCAAGCACGAAGAAGAGCATGGAGGACTTTTTGTTGAGGAGTGCCTTATTCCCTCGTATATTGCAGATGGCATGGCACATAGCTGAGAGCAAAATTAGATACTGAAACCAGGAAGAAATGGATATTCTTCTAAAATATGACCATTCGTTATCGGTCTCAAAGAACCGAGGAAGGGTGAAAAGAAAAACCTCAGAAATGAAACGCAGCTTAACCAAAAAATAGGCATATAATCCGGAGATCTCAAAGGGGGTATTTCCCTTCATCAGTAGAAACCCGAACACATACTTCACATTCTGGAAATCATGGGTGAGATTGTAATAGATGGTGAGGGTGTTCCCGATTAAAAAGAAAAAAACCCAGATAGGGAAAGAGACCTTGACGAAGAATCTCCTGTCATGGATGAACCAGATGAAAATTGAGGTGACCAGAAATGAGAGAATGATCTCCGAGTTCCACCATGCCAGACCCGATAGAAAGCCCCATAGTGCATAATGCCGCCATTTGGCCATTGTCCTTTCTCCAAAAAATATTTTGAACATTATTGAAAAAATCAAAACAGTGAAAATCATTGACTCCAGGTAGCCTCCACGCATCTGAAGGTTCCACCGGAGAAGAGGGGTCGCCAGCGAAAGGAGCAGGGATGACACCACGGCAAGCCTCATTCCAAAAAAGGCATATGTGAAAATATAAGATATAGTGAGAAGCGTTAGAGAAAGGACGAGTCCAACCATCTTCAGCGAGTACACGGAGACCCCGAAGAAATAAAATATCGCTGCAGCAAGATGGGCCTCAAAAGAATATCCCCCGGTGTAAGGCTGTTTCCATGCAAATATCGTATGTTCTCCCCTTTCAAGGATATGCTTTGCCATCATGCCGATCTCAGCGGCATCTGAATCTATATGGCTCTGAGATGTCCATATAAGGGGAGCGCGCAGGATTAACGAGAGCAGGAGTATTCCGATGAAGAGCTTATGCCTTGTTATCATTCATCAAAAGCCGGAGGGGGAAGGATAGGAGGCTTCTTTTTCTCCTTGCCTGTCCTTTGCAGCTCTATCTCGGAGACAAGCACGCTTGGAGCAATGGTTGAAACCGGAATAAAGCCTGATTCGGCACCACAGTAGCCGTTGAACACCTTATAATCATTCGCCGCAGCAATAATATTATTGATGCTCGTCAGTGGTGTGCCTACAATCTCAACCCCTCTTAACAATTCCTCCCTTCCATCATCTGCATAAACTTTATACACAAGGATCGGGGCGCCCTTGAATGCCTGGAAGCCGTATTTCGTGGTATTGGTCTCCCCGCTCGTTATGCTTTTGATGAAAAACCCAAAGGGTTTCCCCCTCTTTTTGCATTCCTCAAGGAGTTTTGCCTTCAATACATCGGGAGACAAATCCTGAGATGAGGTAACGAAAAAATTTGACATTCTTGCCATTGGCTCCTCGGTGGCGGAGTTTCTTCCATGCCCATTGGAGTGTGAAAATCCCTTGATCGGAGTCCTGGAGAGAATAAAATTTTTGAGAATGCCGTTCTCAATGAGGACGATCCTCTGGGCAGGAACACCTTCGTCATCATGTGAATAATTTCCTGCCAGGCTTGTTCCTTTATAATTGCTCATGGTAGGGTCGTCTATTATAGTAAAAAATTCCGGTATTATTTTCTGACCAACCTTATCTTTGAATGTCATCCCCTCTTTTTCGTCCTTTTGTCTTTCGCCTTCAAGACGGTGACCAATGACCTCGTGGAAGAAAACCCCTGTTACCTCTGGAGAGAGGACTGCAGGGCCTGTATATGGGTCCATAAGTGGAGCCTTTCTCAGCGCAAGAATCTCTTCTACTATGTCTTTAGCAGCCGCATTGAGCATATTTTCATCAGCAATATCGTTGGGGTTCGGACTTGAAAAAAAGCGGTAATTCTCCAAAGGAGAGCCGTCTTCGGCCTTGGCCTTAACAACAAGATAGAGGAATATTAACATATCGCTTGTTTCCACCCTCGACCCCTCAGAGTTTATAAAATATCTTGAGACTTTTTTGATGTTGAGAGTGACTCCCGAATCCAGAATCTCCGGGAACTTTTTGAAATATGCGCTTACTTTTGCAAGCAGGGACATACAGAGTTCATTATCAATGCTCACTGTTTTTTCTGAACCAATGAATATATGGGGACTCTCCCGCGAAAAATCATCTGCTTCGTCTTTTTTTGGACGATAGACATTCTTGGCTTTCTTCCTGAAATAACTTGAAAGGGCTTCCTTGTATTTCTGATCGGTCACAAGCCAGAGTCTGTTCCTGAGTGCATCAATGTCATTGTTCAGAGGAAGATAATAGTCATACTGATCGATCAGCTCGAATTCCACACCTATTTCCCTGCTCTTGCTCGAGTCGAACTTATAGGTCCCAACCCTTATCTGCGGATACTGGAGGCGAACCCTTGTGGTCTCAGAGTAATAGATTGAACCGTAACGAGCGTTGATATTTGTCTCCTCAATGTCTCTCACAGTATAACTAATGAAGTATGGAGGAGAATGGTCCGACATTTTCAATCTTTTCATAGACCTATTGAGCTCCTCCTCCAGTGCCTTCATAATGCTCTTTCCATTCTCCTCAATAGAAGACGAAGCGCCCTCTTCCACTTTTATCCCTGTCCCCAGCTTTGATGCGGAAGAAGTACCTACAGGACACTTCTTTGTCACTATTGTGCATCCCGCACAGATTAAAATTGTCAAAATAACAAGTTTTTTCATGACGGTTTTACCCTTTTCAAAACATTAAGCGCTGCCTCATGGGGACTCATTGTTCCGTTCTCGACCCTTTTAAGGTATCTGGAAAGCTTTCCCCTGCTCTCCAGGGCGTTAATGGTCTTTTTAACCTCTTCCATAACAAGCTCAATAAACTCCCTCTTCCTACCCTCTTTGCGACGAACCTCGCCAATCCCGTTTTTTTCCAGATATTCCTTATGCATGAGGATACCATCGTAAAGCTCATCAATCCCAGAACCCTCAGTTGCATGGGTGATAAAAACGGGGGGCTTCCATTCGTCCCCTTCATGTGCGGACTCTTCGGCAATTTTCCTAAGTTCTTCGGCAATTTCCTCAGCACCCTCCCTATCACCTTTGTTAACAACAAAAATGTCGGCTATCTCCATGAGACCG
>Ga0315308_1000462_pt1 | contig 22600 bp, 19 predicted proteins | sample TDP3_MG_FD_203078 | JGI IMG/M metagenome (GOLD analysis project Ga0315308, IMG submission 203078) | Freshwater sediment microbial communities from Lake Towuti, South Sulawesi, Indonesia - TDP3 | ecosystem: Environmental > Aquatic > Freshwater > Lake > Sediment | place: Indonesia: South Sulawesi... | reverse complement strand
GCGGTTGAATCAGCTGGAAAGATAGTAGACGCACTAAAAGCCAGGAAACTGAATGTCAAGTTAGACGCAACACTCGCAAAACACCTTCGACAGCCAGATTTGGCCACGCCTACGGAAAAGCTGAGGGCAGACCTTATAGTTACAATTGGCGGAGACGGCACCATTCTTAGAACATGCCTGCAGTTACCAAAGCCCGAACCGCCCATACTAGCGATAAACATGGGTGCACGCGGGTTTTTGGCTGAGGTGGAGCCAAAAGACGCTCTAAAAGCCCTAGCCCAGACGTTGAAAGGAAATTACACGCTGGAGCGTTCTTCGAAGTTAGCCTCTTACGTCGGCAAAAAGAGGCTGCCAGACGCCCTAAACGAAGTCTCGATAGCCTCTTCTGCTCCAGCCAAACTCCTGAAGATGAAGATATGGAAAGATAGTGTTCTCATCGGTGAGTGTCAATCTGACGGCGCCGTTGTTGCCTCTCAGACAGGATCAACGGGGTACTCGCTGTCTGCAGGTGGACCAGTGGTAGACCCTGACGTGCAGGCCTTCGTGTTCACACCAATCGCGCCTTTAACGGTCTTCCACCCAATAGTGTTCTCCGCAAACTCCACAATCCATGTTGATCTTCAGAAACCGAAAAGAGCAATTGTTGTAATTGACGGTCATTTTCAAACCGAAACCTCACCTGAACAATCCCGCGTAACCATCACCAGATCAGAGCATGAATCTTCATTTATACGCTTCCAAGGCGACTTCTATAATAGACTTAAGGGTCGACTGCTGTTTTCTGAGGGGCGAGTGCGCTGACGCAGCAAAGGGAAGTTAGGCGCGTCCTCGTGCTGGACACATCAGCCTTCATTGCGGGGTTCGACCCTCTTGCAATCAAGGACCCTGTCTACACCGTGCCCACAGTTGGACATGAACTCGCGTCCAGCTCGATGGTTTATACCAGGTTTAGGACTGCTGTTGAGAACGGAAAGCTGCAGGTGAAGGCACCCAGCCATGCATGTCTTAGCAAGGTGAGGGAGTCGTCCAAAGCCGTCGGAGACGTGCTCTTCTTGTCTGAAGTTGACACACAGGTCTTGGCGCTCGCTCTTGAACTCAAGTATACTGGACAGAGCCCGTTGATTGTTACCGACGATTACTCAATTCAAAATGTGGCAGATCAGCTGGGCTTGGACTTTGCGCCCCTCATCACTTTTGGCATACGCTACCGCCTCGACTGGGTAATCTACTGTCCGGCGTGCCACAGACGATATCCAGCCGACTACAATGGCAAGACATGTCAAGCATGCGGCACAGAGTTGAAGAGGAAACCATTGAGAAAGAAACTGCTACGAAAATAGCAGAGCGCTGTGTGAAAACGTTGATAGAACGAAAAACCGTTTACTTCGAAAAAGAAGGCAGCCAAAACACTGAGGAAACGCTCAAGCTGGTCAGAGAACACGCAGAGTCTACTGGAATAAAGGATATAGTTGTAGCTTCAACGAGGGGAGAAACAGGCGTCGCGGCTTCTAAACTGCTGAAGGGCTATAACATAGTCGTAGTAACCCATCACGCGGGATTCCCAGAACCGGGCGGGCAAGAGCTGTTGGAAGAGAATCGAAAAAAGATCTTAGAAAACGGAGCAAAGATATTCACGGGCACCCATGCTCTGAGCAGCGTCGAGAGAGCCGTACGCAAGAAGTTCGGGGCCATTCAGCCACTTGAATTAATCGCCAACACTCTGAGATCGATGGGTGAGGGAACTAAGGTTTGTGTGGAAATCGTACTTATGGCGGCTGACGCCGGTCTCATTCCCTTCGACAAAGATGTCATAGCAGTGGCAGGCAGTGGCCGAGGAGCCGACACCGCGTTAGTTATCAAACCGGCAAACGCTGCCAGGTTCTTTGACTTGAAAATACGAGAGGTCATAGCCAAACCACGAGACTTCTAGACGGCAGGCCTCAAACGCCATCGAAGCTAGTCTACTTTTCCCATCTTGTCGGCAACCTTAAGAGTCTCAATAGCCGCCGCGATTGCGCCGAGTTCAGCTGCCAGTATGTTGTTAGCGCTTCCAATGACGATAACATCACCATCTTTAGGGTTGAGCTTCGAAACGAGCTTTCTGCATATGGCGGGTGCCTGTCTCGAAGCGTCTTCGTCCACAGGTGGCATCTTCAACTTTCCATTGTGGAAAACAAGCGTTGTAGCACCCATAGCGCCGATCATGATCGCGGCATCTCGCTGTTCGAGGCCGCTTTTGATGGTGTCAGCAGCGTTCTTCACTAGGATCGCAACATTGAATGGCCCAACTGTAAGTGAGCTTCGCTGAATCTCCGTTAGTTCTGCTATTCTTGACTTCAAGCTCGAATGAAGGGTTCTACCTGAGCCTGTAAGCACGATGCCTGCTCTGGAGCTTTTGATCAGCCCCTCTTTCTCAAGGTGCTTTGTCAAGGTGCGGGTTGTGCCTTCGCCTAGTCCAAGCGTTTTTGCAAGTGTCACTCGTCCTATCGGGCCTTCGGAGTCTATGAGCATCAGTGCCTTTACTAAGTGAGCTTCAATGAAGAGTGGAGCTCTGCCTGGGGCTATTTTGCTCGCGGCTCGCTCTATTATTGCCAGTGGCTTCAAGTTTGTTCCTTACGCTCTTTGAACGGTCTGTTTATTTATTCCTTTATTCGTTCATAGGGCTTCTACTCTAAGAGTAGCCTTCGTAGCGCCATGCAATCGTATCATCAGGTTTCAGACTGTATGCATCTGGCACTATCGGTCCAGAAGACCATTGTGTGGCTGTTGCGTTCCAGCAATAGCAAAACCAAGCATGCCTCGACATAGGACTCTCCACAACTCCATCTATTGAGGTTACGTAAACCCCAGAGGGGTACATTTTGTACTCCACGTTTGTGGTCGTTGCTAACAGGGCGTCAAAGGCTGTTGCACCCGCTCGAGCTATCGTTTTGTTGTGCCAGCTTTGGGTTCCGTTGCCATAGTCAAGCAACACGTCTGCGTAAATCACCAGTGCCTTTAGCTGATCGAATGTTTTGCGGGTTTCGGTGTATTGACTGTAGTAGTATATAGCGGCCATAGTTGCTACTAAGGACCAAGCAACTAAGCCTACTAACGAAAAGAGCAAGGCTCTCCTCTCTGAGCTCATGTAGGTTTCACCTCCACAGCATCATCTTCTTCATCGCATTTACCATCGGGACCGTAACTGCGCCGAAGAGCGCTGTGTTCCACAACTACGCTTAGATGAGTATGTACATGAGTCATCCGTGTATCAGCCTCGGAAGACACTTGGCGCAGACCCATTTGTCTTCACCTTTAAACCTTATGGGCAACAGTGCGACTTCTCTGTCTGTTCTGTTGCATGAAAAGCACCTGACTTCTTCGGAATTGCCCCCGCTTGACTTCTTCATCCTTGCGGCCTCACTAATAACTTTAATCAGCTTTCATGTAATCATTCAGCAAATATAAAGAGAAACACTGAGATACAAGCCACTGCAGCAGATTTCGAGAGGAACGGAGCAGATGCATTTGCGCGCAGACTCTCCAGAGAAGGGCAGAAAAACAGCGCTTATCGAGGGCGCTTCAGCGGGCACCCTTTTCGGCACCGCCGCCGTGCTCATTCGCTTTCTGACGGGTTTCAGCGCGTTCTCGATAGCATTCTGGCGTTTAGTAATCGCGTCCTTTGTACTCATCATTGCGGTCTTATTTTTTTCGAGAAGGTCCCTGAACGCCGCTCTGTTCAGAAGAGACTCTTGGCGAATCCTGATTCTAGGAGGTCTCTTAGGCCTGCATTTCATACTCTTTGCTTCGGCGGTTTTGGACACGACGATAATCAACGCCACCGTCCTAGTTAACACGACTCCGATCTGGTCGATGTTGGTTTCGTCCATAGTTTTCAAGCTGAGACCCACTAGGTTGGCGGCTTTTGGCATTGCTCTGTCTATAGCTGGGGTCTTGGCGATAGGCTATGCGGATGCCTCTTCAAGAATATGGACTATTCAATTGAGAGGTGATTCTGAGGCCATTCTTGCGGCCGTGGTCGAAGCGTTCTATCTCAATTATGGAAGAGAAACCAGACGGAGGATGCCACTGATGCCCCTCATGCTCGTGATATACATAGTTTCGGCAGTAACCGTGTTTACTATAGGCGCAGTTGCAGGGATCGGGTTCACCTCCCCTTCGGAACCAAGTCTCGTCTTGACTCTGATTGGTCTGGGAATCTTACCTACTGCCCTAGCCCATTCCCTCTACTTCTCCTCACTTTCAAACCTCAAGTCGTTTGAGACCGCAACGATGGCGTTGCTTGAACCGATAGGCGCAACGCTTCTAGGCTGGGCAATACTCTTCGAAGCGCCTAGTGTATTTTTTGTTCTGGGCGCAGGTCTTGTATTAACGGGCGTCGTTTTTGTCGCAGCAAAAGAATAACATGATTTGGGGATTATTCTGTCGTAAGCCCCAAGGACACGCTTTTAAAGAAGCCATCCTCTAAATGGCTTGCTTGTGCAATCAAGTTTCATGCACTGACAGGGGTGACTGCCATTTGTATGACGTGATAATAATAGGCTCCGGACCAGCTGGATTAACCGCGTCTATATACACCAGCAGGGCTAAGCTCTCGACCCTGCTCGTAGGTGGAACCGCATGGGGCGGGCAGCTGATGCTCACAAGTGAGGTAGAAAATTTCCCAGGATTTCCAAACGGAATCTTAGGGCCTGAATTGATAGCAAACATGCGGACGCAGGCGGAACACTTGGGAGGAGAACTCATGTTTGCAGATGTTACCGCAGTCGATTTTTCGTCACGGCCTTTCAAAGTCAAAGTAGGCGACAAGGTTTTTGAGGCCAAATCAGTGATTGTGGCTACTGGAGCGTCTGCCAAATGGTTGGGTCTGCCTTCAGAACTGAGGCTACGTGGGAGAGGCGTGTCAGCTTGCGCCACTTGCGATGCACCGTTTTTCAAGGATAAGAAGGTCGTGGTGGTCGGAGGCGGCGACACAGCCATGGACGAAGCGCTGGCGCTCGCAAAATATGCTAGTCGTGTAACGATCATTCACAGACGAAACCAGTTGAGAGCCTGCAAGCTGCTTCAAGAGCGAATCTTTGCCGACAAGAAGATCAATGTCCTCTGGAACAGCGTTGTCACAGATATTCTGGGCGAGAACAGGGTTGAAGCTGTTAAGGTGAAAAACGTGCAGACAGGCGAGGAATCTACACTGCTCACAGACGGCCTTTTCGTGGCGATCGGATACAAGCCCAACACAGACATTCTCAAGGGCCACATCGACTTAGATGAAATGGGCTACGTCATTGCGCACGATGAGACCAAGACTAGCGTGCCAGGAGTCTTTGTCGCAGGAGACAACCAAGACAAGCGGTACAAGCAAGCAGTCACGGCAGCGGCTGCTGGATGCAAGGCAGCGATCGACGCAGGGAAATTCCTGCAGGAACACCCGATTTAGGGATGAGAACAGTCTATGGTTCATGTTTTTTGTCAGAATGGTGACTGCCGAACAATAATTCACTTGGACGACTCCACACACTGGAACTATAAAGGACTCGCCGAATGCAAAAAATGCGGCACAGTCATTGAAGTCGAAATTCGAAACGGCGAGGTCATATACGCAAAGAGAGCAAAATAAACTCAACTCCACCCCTCTCTGTCTCGTTTCTTCTACAGCGTGCTGATGCGAAAGTTGCCAAGAGTCTAAGATTAGATTAGCCAGAAATCTTTTTTAGCACGGCTGACCCGTCTTTCAATACTGTATGACAAAGAGTGTTATATCATGGCTCAGGCGAAACACATCATAGACTGCCCGAACTGCGGATTCAAATTCGACGTGAGTTATGGCAGAACGTTCGCGTGCGGCGGTTGCCCGTCTGTTGTCCAGTGTGGAATGGCAAAATGCCCGAAGTGTGGACGAGAATTTCCGTTGCCCGGGCAGTATGGACAGGCATACAGGAAATACGTTAAGAACCGCGTTTAACACGGCGAATCTTTAAGGCTGAAACAGACTATTTTGTAAGGTTGGAAGGCAACTGTTTGGCTACGAGCAAGACTTCTCCCCAAAAACCAAAGCCTCGACTTGTCGTATTTGATGTCGAAGGAGTGTTGATTCCGAAGAGACGTTATCTGCTTTTCGAAGCATCTCGTCGGCTTAGTATTCTGAGTTTCCTGCGAATGCTCTGGGCTGGTTTCCTCTACGAAGCTGGACTGACCTCTCTTGAAAAGGCTCTTCGGAAAGTCTTCAAACAACTGCAAGGTCTGTCGGTCGAAGATCTGTTCCAATTATACAAGAAGATTCCGCTGTTGCAGGGCGTGACAGAGGTCTTTGAATGGCTGAAGAAGTCGGGCTGCAGAACTGCGCTAATAAGCTCTGGTCTCCCCCAGGCTTTTGTCGAAGATTTGGCGTCGCAGTTTGGCTGCGAATACGCCTTTGGATTAGAACTGGAAGAGATTAATGGTCGATTGACGGGGCAAATAGGCGGAGACGTGATCAAAGCAAAAGGCAAAGCTCTGGTCCTGAAGAGGATTCAGGAAACTGAAGGTTTCACTTCGAAGGATTGTGCGTTAGTAGCCGACGACAGGAACAACTTGCCTATGTTTCCAATTTGCGCCACAAGGGTCGGCTACAATCCTGATTTCCTTCTAGCATACAAGTCAGATGCTGTTGTAAAAGGCAGTCTGACGGAAGTTGTGCCACTGCTATTGGGAAGTCCAATAGGCAGCCATTCGGGGTTTATGGGGAATCTGTTCCGTGAGACCATCCATGTCGCGGGGTTCTTCGTTCCTGTGGTCACAATGTATCTTGGCCTAATAAATCTTCAAGTTGCTTTCTGGATCTCCATAGTTACGTTGGTTTACATAGCGTCGGAGCTCGCTCGTATGCTGGGTTTGAACGTTCCAATCCTGTCGAAGATAACTTGGCACGCGGCTATTCAACCCGAGATTCATGAGTTTGTCACCGCACCCATCTTTTTCGCGGTTGGCATAACTCTGTCCCTGATCATTTTTCCACCACCCCTCAATTATGCTGCTATTGCAGTTTTCACCCTCGGAGATGGATTTGCTACAATCTTCGGAAAGAAAATCGGAAAGCACGCGTTCTCCTACAACAAGGGCAAAAAAGTCGAAGGAACGATCATCGGATTCGTATGCGCATTTCTTGGCGCCTTAGTCTTCGCAAGCCCTGTCAAAGCAGTTGTAGGTGCCGCTGTGGGGATGGTCGTTGAAAGCCTTCCTACACCCGTAAACGACAACATAACTATTCCTTTGGCAGCTGGCTTGGCAATGATTCTTCTGCCCTAAAAGCGAGCAGGAAAGTCTCTGTATCAAGCGCCCAATTGACTTAAGTATTCGATTGCTTTACATCGTAAGACCTAATGCTCGTTGCTAACTGGCATGGATCTAAGACATCTGGAGCTGTCAAGTTGGCGTCATCAGAGACTAGTAGGAGACGTTTGATCTTTCGGTGGACAGCCTCAAGAGGCTTTGCAGCTATAATTCTGTTTCTGATTCTAGCCATAATCTTCGAAGCACTGCTGATCTACTCCTTTCAGATGCGTGGTCTAGAGGACAGAAACGTCTGGTCTGCCACTTTTCTTGTCCCAGGCATAAACTGGTCCTTCACAGTTTTCATAAGCATGTTATTTCACATTCTGCCACTCAGCGTTATCGTGGTTTTGACCACAAGCTGGACCTACCTAACCAGACATACGGCTTTCGTCTCGAGGGGAGACGAGCCGACGAGACGAGTTCCAGCACCATCTCGACGTGTGGAAGGAGGAAGGTTAAGAGCATTAAGACGCTCCCTGAGGCGTTTAAGCCGAAGCCTTCAAAGAACCGGCAGAGCATTAAAGAATGGCTTCAAGAAGATTTATGGTGTCTCCTACATATCTGAACGTTTAGCTTTCGCTAGGGCAGCCGTTCGAAGCGCCGCAACGGTTCTCGTGATCTTCATTGCTACAGCCCTACTCATAGTCATCGTGGAATATCCAGACCTAATCCGCGCTGGAGTCGTGGGTCTTTACAGAGGAAATCCGTCGGTTCGAGACTTCGTCCTAGGCATGACTCAGTCGCTGCACGGATTGGGGCAAGCTGTGCCTCCCCTCGGCGGACTTGGCTCTGCCATAAACGATGCCCTAGTCGGTGCCGGTCCGGGTTTCAGACAGGCTCTTCAAGGCGCTGGCGCCGCTCTTTCAACGCCTGTTGTCAGATTGGATGTGGCGGGTAAATATGTTCTGAGCCAGAACTTCGCTGCTTGGGCTTCAGCTCTGGTCACACTGTTGTATGGTTCCTATGTTTCTTCACGTCTAAGCCGCCGATCCAGAACTCGTTAAACGTGAAACAAATCTTAAGCGCAGTTCCGTAGCAAAAGTATTCTACAGACTGGAGTACGCGTCGTATGGCCGATCGCGCAAGGTTTGGTCCCGCCGGCATGCCGCCGGGGTTCAAACTCTCAAAACAGCCTGTGACAGAAGTCCCCAAATACCTGCGAGACGAAGGCCTAGACTCCTTTGAGTATCAGATGGTTCGCTGGGGACCCAAACCTCAGATCAGGCAGGAGATGGCTGAGCAGCTTGGACAAAAAGCAGCTGAACACGATGTTTGGCTGACCGCTCATGGTTCCTACTTCATCAACCTAACATCAACGAAAAAGGAAACACTTGAGGCAAGCAAGAAGCGACTGCTGGCCTGTGTGACAGGCGCAAATTGGATGGGCGCCCACATCGTAGTTTTTCATCCAGGATCATACGCCGGGCGCCCGCCTAAGCAAGTGTTTGAAGTCTGTGCAAAGGCAATGGAGGAAGTCGTTGAGGCGATGCGTTCATTGAGCATTACAAAGGTGCATTTGGCGCCTGAGATGATGGGCAAGTCGTCGCAGTTTGGTAGCGTGGAAGAGGTTTTGGCTCTTTGCGAGCGAGTTGACTTGACCGAGCCTAACGTTGACTGGGCGCACCTACACGCCCGAGACCACGGCAGATTCAGGACAATTGACGACGTGCGCAAAGTCATGGATCAAATCGAGAAAACATTAGGTTCAAACGCGTTGAAAAACCTGCACTGCCACTACAGCCACATCGAATTCACCGACAAGGGCGAAAGACGCCATCACAACTTGGACAAAACCGAATATGGACCCGACTTCAGGTTCATCGCAGAACTTGTTGCGGAACGCGAGCTCCGACCGGTTATCGCCTGCGAAACACCAAACCTCGACATGGATGCACAAAAACTACGCGACATCGTGTTGGCTGAGCTTAAGACTAAGGCAAAAGCCGCTAGATAGATTGGCTGTTATGCTATTTTGTCGCCCAGCTTGTTATCTATGCCTGTTCTCCACAATCGTTTAAATTCGGGGAGATTCAACATTTTTTGGCAGCAACTCGGAGCGGTCGACATTGGCACGGCTTAAGGGGTTCGAAAGACTCACAAACGTAGACGAAGCCCTGTCGATGTTTCTCAAGGCGCTTAAACCCAAGAGGCTGGGCGCTGAGCGCGTCTCCGTGGAGGAAGCTTTGGGTCGTGTCGCAGCCGAAGACATACTAGCCCCGGATGACTTGCCTTCAGTTGATCGTTCAGCTGTGGATGGCTACGCCGTGAGGTCTGAAGACACCTCTGAAGCCTCACAGTTCAAACCCAAAAAGCTCAGACTAATTCACAGAGGAGCCGTGGGCAGAGGACAGGCCATGCGAATTTGGACAGGTAATCCGCTGCCGAGAGGTGCCACAGCGGTCATCATGCTTGAGCAGACGAGGCAGCTGAAGGGGGGCTCAATTGAGGTCATAACTGCGGTGACGCCCGGCGAGAACGTGTCGAGAAAAGCAGAAGACATCAAGAAGGGCGAAGTAGCTGTTCAATCAGGCGCCAGACTTCAGCCACATCACATTGGATTTGTCGTTGCCCTCGGCATCACTAACATCAATGTCGTGAGAAAGCCAAGAATTGCGCTGCTATCAACTGGCAACGAGCTAGTGGAGTTTGGAAGAAAGCCAAGGACAGATCAAGTAGTCAACTCTAACCGCTTTGTGATTGCGGGTCTATGCCAAGAATCGGGCGCTGAACCACTCTACTTGGGCATAGCTAAAGACAACGAGGACGAGATAGGCAAGCTGATTATCGACGGCTTGGAGAAAGCTGATGTCGTCATCACAACTGGCGGAACAAGCGTGGGCGAAGCAGACCTCGTTCCCATAGTTGTAAGCAAGCTCAGCAAGCCAGGCATAATAGTGCATGGAGTGGCAATGCGACCTGGGATGCCAACAGCACTTGGAATTCTCAAGGGTAAACCAATCTTTATTCTGTCTGGCAATCCAGTTGCCGCCATAATCGGTTTCGAAGTGTTCGCTCGACCTACAATCCAGAAACTGCTCGGAGTTGAAGATGAGCCTCGGCCAATGGCAAGGGCTAAATTAACCAAACGTGTAGCCGGTGCATTAGGACGGAGGGTCTATCTCCGCGTCAAAGCATTTGAGAAGGCTGGTGAGTTATTCGCCGAGCCTATTCGCACAAGGGGTTCGGCACTCTACTCCACTATGACTAAGGCAAATGGCTTCGTGATTATACCAGAGGACTTGGAAGGGCTTGACGAAAGCGAAACTGTGACTGTGCATCTTTTCAGTTCCTTAGCCAAGTAGGAGCATGCGAGTGATGTTTAAAAGGCTGGTCTCGGTGGACGAGGCAAGGAGGATTTTGGATAAAAACCTAAAGCCAAAGCCTGCTGGCACAGAGTTCGTTCCTCTTTCCGAGGCCGGCAACCGAGTTATAGCTACAGATGTGGCTTCCCCACTGAACATTCCGCCCTTCAACCGTTCAACTGTTGACGGTTACGCCGTGAAAGCTGCGGACACCTTTTGCGCTGATGAAGACCACGCTATTGAGCTCAAACTGGCTGGAAGAGTCAATGTTGGCGAAAAGCCACGTGTAAGAATCGTGCAGCGGACAACCGCTGAGATTGTGACTGGGGCTCCTATTCCAGATGGTGCTGACGCAGTCGTTATGGTAGAGCACACGTCACGCAAAGATGACTCTGTCCTTGTTTATCAGCCGGTTGTGCTGGGCGAGAATGTGATGAAGGCCGGGTCAGACATTCGCAAGGGCGAGGTCGTGTTGAAGAAAGGCACGGTGCTTTCGCCTTTTGAGGTCGGCGTCTTAGCGGCAGTGGGCTTCGCTAGTGTTGAGGTTTACAGGCGGCCTAGAGTCGCTATATTTTCAACTGGAGCCGAGGTTGTGGAACCGGGAAAGCGTTTGGCCGCAGGAAAAATATTCGACATCAACGCTCATGCGCTGAGCGCATCTGTCGCCCAGTTGAGCGCTGAGCCATTAAATATGGGCATAGTGCAAGACGAATATGACCAGATGCAGGCAGCATTGAAGAAAGCCTTAGGAATGGCAGATGTCGTCATAACCTCAGGCGGGGTCTCCGTAGGGCCAACAGACATAATCCCAAAGGTTCTGGACAAACTGGGCAAACCCGGCGTCATAGTCTATGGCATTGCAATCAGACCAGGCAAACCCACAACAATTGCTATCATAGAAGACAAGCCTGCGTTTTCGCTGCCGGGTCATCCAGCCTCTGCGCTGTTGATCTTCGACCTCTTTGTTAAGCCTGTTCTGCTTGGAATGGGTGGAAGAAAGGAGGAGCCACGGATGAAAGTCAAGGCCGTTGCTTCTGAAAGACTATTTCCAGCTCGAGGCAGACGCACGTATGTCACTGTGACGCTAAAACGAGGCAGTTCTGGGCGAATCGTGGCTTCGCCTGTCCCAACAGGATTGTCTGGTGCGATCACGACGTTGGCAAAGGCAGACGGCTTCACAGTCTTACATGAGAGTCAGCAGTTTGTTGATAAAGGACAAGATATCGATGTGGAGTTGTTTAAGCCTGAGTCCTATTATTCTTTAATTGGGGTGAAAGGAAGGCAGTGAAAGTCGGCGTCGCGGGCTGCGGTAGAATTGCAACGTCAGTGCACATGCCCTCCTTAAAGAAGATCAAAGGTTACGATTTGGTGGCCGCGTGTGATCCAGACCACGCCAGACTGCAAGAGGCCAAAGACAGATTTGACTTGGATGAAATTTACTACGACTATAGGCGTATGCTTGCCGAGGCTGACATTGATGCAGTTTTCGTTTGCACCCCGCCCGAAACGCATTTTCAGATTGTCATGGACTCGCTTGAACGGGGAAAGCATGTCTTCTGCGAGAAACCCTTGGCCTCATCAGTTGAAGACGGGTTGACCATAAAGAAAACATATGAAATGCAGCGGAAAACAGTCTCAGAAAATCTGTTTCTAATGCCAGCCCACAATTACGTGTTCACTCCATGCTTTATTGAGGCCCTCAAGCTAATTGAGAGGGAAGAAATCGGGAAGATCACGAGAATAGACACCTGTGTCGCCACGAATCTGCAGTTCTATCGAGCCAAAACCGATTTTCGAGGCCAAGCCAAATGCGGTGTACTCGAGGACCTGCTGCCCCACCTTATTTATCTGGTCCATCGAGCAGCCGGACCCTTTCAGAAAATAGCATGTATCGAGCCTCACCTGAAAGACGGCATCATAAGCAACGTAAATGTTGAAGCGTGGGTAGCAAATGATGTCTCAACTGCGCTTGCAGCTAAATGGACAGGCCTAGTGCCTACACTTCAGTTCGATTTGGAAGGAGAAAGCGGCAAAATACGGATGAACTTGATGCGCACACCCTACAACGTCAATATATTGAAAGGTGGCGAAGTAAGAACCATCGCGCTTGGGCGAAGGCTCCGCCAATACTTTGATGTGCTCCGTCAGAAGCACCCTTCTTACCTTAACGAGCACCATCATTTTCTCAAATGCGCTGAGGGTAATGCTCAACCCCAAGTTTCAGTTGATGATGGTATCGAATTAATCCGTGCGCTGAATGAAGTGACTGAGTGTTTTCAAGGCAAGTCATGTACGCCGTTGACAGAAGCTGACAACGTTGTTGTTCTGAAAGCAGAAGACAACATTGAGGCCACGGTACAAAAATCCATAGATATGCTTGGCGGCCTACGCATCAAGAAAGATGACTTAGTGGTGGTGAAGCCCAACGTATGCTTGCCGTCAAATCCCGAGAACATGGTTATAGTCGATCCGAGGGTTCTGGAGGCTGTTTTGCGCATCGTCAAGAGAAAGACCAGAAATGTGTTGGTTGTGGAGTCTGACGCTCTAGCCGGCACCGCCGAGGAACGATTGGCAAGTACAGGCGTCTTTGATATTATTCAGAAATGCGAAGCGGAGTTTCTCAACCTTAGCAAAGACGATGTGGAAGAACACAAGGTCGCCGGACTGCAAATTGAGATTCCCAAAACCGTGTTGCGGGCAGATTACTTCATCAATTTACCCAAGGTAAAAACCTGCACTCGGACAGTTGTCTCAATAGCTATGAAAAACATGTTTGGAGTGTTGGCAACCGGGAAGAAGAGTCGACTTCACAGCCACCTCACAGACGTGCTCGTCTACTTGAACCAAGCTATTCGCCAAGACCTCATAATAGCAGACGGCATAGTTGCCATGGAAGGCTTGGGGCCTATTCACGGCAAAAGAGTTGACCTTGGATTAATCATATCTGGTCGCAATCCAGTCACGGTTGACGCAGCTTGCTGTCACATCGTTGGGTTTAATGCCTACGCTATTGAAGCGCTGTGGAAAGCCCACCAGCAGGGCTTGGGCGAAATTGATCCTCAGAAAATCAGGTTCGTAGGTGAAGATTTATCCAACGTCAAAAGCAAGTTCAGCCGCCCTACGTTCTCTAAAGCAAACATTGTCGAGGCACTGAAGACAGAGTTCAGAATCAAGTTCAGAGGTGGATGAGTCTCATTCGAGGAACGGTGAAGCAAGGCGTGGAAGTGGCGTTTGTTTCCTTTCTCTACCCCAACGTCGATCACACAGGAGGCTCAACTTACACCTTCAACCTTTGTAGGGCTCTAGCAAAATATGTGGATGTCACAGCTTTCGTGCCAAACGTTGGAGACCCAGAGAAAATCAACCCTGAGATCTGCCACGTTGCCTGCAACGTTTTAAACTTTGGCATTCTTCGACCCGCAACCTTTGCGATAACAGCCGCTCATAAACTTAGGCGGACAGAATTTGATGTAGTTCATTCTCACTGTGGCGCTGGATTGTTCCTCAACCGGATTTCTGTTGAGACCTTTCACCACAGACCGACGCTTGTTGAGCAAATTCCTCAACTGCGGTGCTTGAGAAAGGCAAAGCACATTATAGCCGTAAGTTTTCGAGCGAAGCAGGAACTGCTTGAGATGGGGTTTTCTCAAGGCAATGTGTCCGTGGTTAGTAATGGAATTGACCACGAGCATTTCGTTCCGAATCCCAAGGCACGCTCTATTTTGAATGAGAAGGCAGATATTGCGCTTGATAAGCCTTTGATTCTGTCTGTGCCAGCCGATGGAACTAGGCGAAAGAATCTGCCTTGGGTGATCAAGACAGCAAGGTATCTGGTGGAGCATGGGCAGGAGCCAGTCTTACTTGTGGTTGGAAGAGCAGGGCTGAAGGCAAGGACTATGCGACTTGCGTCAAGGTATGATGTGTGCGATAGGGTTCGCTACTTTGAGGATGTCTCCGATGATGACATGCCGCTGTTTTTTTCCGCTTGTGACTTTTTGGCTCATCCATCTGTTAGAGAAGGTTTTGGATTTGTTCTGTTGGAGGCTATTTCCTGTGGAAGACCCTTTGTGGCCATGGATGCAGGTGTTGCTCGAGAGTTGGCGAGGAAGGGTTTGGGTTACGTGGCTACTTCTGAGCATGAGTTTATGGAATTCTGTCTCAAAATGGCGGAGAGGCCTTTGAGGATCTGGAACCGAGGCAACAAGTTTGTGAAAGACAACTACTCTTGGGACCGGTGCGCCAAGGAGACCGTCAAAGTCTATGAGGCAATCCTCTGAGTCGTCATTTCGTCAGAGCGCGTGTTTATTGGAAGGTTTTCCGTTTCGCAGCTACGTAGACGAAACTCAAGAAAGACAGGATCAGGAACAAGGCTAAGGCAACGTTCGCCAGCAACAAGGCCACATCGGGGATGAGTGCATACAGAATAATGGTGGCGTATAGCGAGGAGGCGCCGAAGGCTATCTGTGGGAAGAACAGGATTATGATGAGCCAAACCGACCATTTCTTGACTCTGAGTAAGCCGTAGGCTGCTATGAGGCTGAGGACGGCTAAGGCTCCAACATGAGGTGGCATGCGGGATGAGCTTGAAAGCACAAGGATGGCAATCTGTAAGACGCCGACAACCGCATAGAAGACCGCCAGCAACAGTGCGTCTCGACGCTTTATCTGCAGCCTCGAAGTCAAATCGTTAAGCCTCTTTTTAGCCTATTGCTAGTGCAACAAACCAAATAAATCTATTACGGTAAAGCTGGGGGCTGTGCCAGACTTGTGGACAGCCTCACGGGGTTGGAATTGAGAACCTCCTTCGCTTTCCTTCATCTTCCGCAGGTATTCCTTCTCAAGATCCATGTCAAGCGCCATGCAGGCCTGAATGAGATAAACGAACAAGTCAACCATCTCATGTTTCAAAGCCTTCACATTGAAGCCTTTCTTGTCTCTGAGAACTTGTTTCCTAACCCTCGACACCTCGCCTAACTCTTCAACCATTACAAGTACGAAATGCTCCATGAAGTCAATGATCTCAGCTGGAGTACGGCATTTCTCGTATAGGTTCCAACCTCTCTTTCTGCCGAAACTTCTTTGAACGTCAAAAATCTCTTTAAGATCCATGTCTTCCGCCTCACGCATTCAATCATATTCTTAAGGCTTTGCGAATATAGGTCCTATCACGGCTAGCGCTGATTCCGAAAAGCCTAGGCGCCTGCATGTGTCTGCGACTAGGTCCAAGGTAAATAACCTTGCTGGATGATGATGTCACTAGGAAACAGTTTGACGACGACTCCCACACGGCTCGCAGCGCCGCAGAAGCCCAGTCAACACAAAAGAAGACACAAAACACTACCAGCTGACTTCTACTTCCAAACAGCCACACCCGCCACTCAACCGCTCACACCCGAGTCACAGAAAACAACAAAAAACAACACAGAACAACACTAAATCACACTAAAGCACAAAAAACAAGAAAAACGTAGAAAAAAGCACCAATTTGACACAGCCGCAAAACACACTCTGACAGAGTGAGTGCGAAAACATTTAGAGCCAAGCGACTCAATAACTGACGGCATGACCTACCGTGAGCTTTACGTTTCCCCAACCATCGTTTTCAGCGGTTACCACACGTCCTTTCAAGAAGCCCCCTACACTGTTCTCGGAATACCCTTTGACGTCACGAGCACGTATCGAACTGGAGCCCGCTTCGCACCCACAGCCATCCGAGAAGCCTCGCTCAATATTGAAACCTACAGTTTCAGAACCAGCGTTGACGTAGAAGACTTGAAGTTGCACGATTTGGGTGATCTCGACGTTACAGGTGACGCAGCTGAAACGCTTAGGAGAACTGAACAAGTCATAAAGGAACTGCTTGAGGCCAAAAAGGTCCCCGCAATAATAGGAGGAGAACATACGATAACGCTGGGCGCGGCGAAGGCTGTGGGCAAAAATGTGGCCATAATCGACTTCGATGCGCACCTAGACCTCCGCAATGAATACATGAACCAGACTGTTTCGCACACGACCTTTATGCGGCGAATCAACGAGCAGGCAAAGCCAGCGAGAATAGTTGAGGTTGGCACGCGCGCCGTGTGCAGGGAGGAGTTAGACTACGCTAAGAAGGCTGATATAGCTTTCATGACTGCGCAGCAAATCCGAAACAATGGCGTTGAGCAAGCGTCAAGAAAGATAGCGAAGATGCTCTCAGATGTAAAGAAAATCTACTTAACAGTTGATCTGGACGTGCTGGATCCAGCTTTCGCGCCGGCAGTGCAAAATCCAGAGCCAGATGGCTTGTGCACACATCATCTACTCGATCTGCTAAGCGAAGTTTGTGACGAAAGAGTCGCAGCTTTCGACGTGGTTGAGGTAGCTCCTACATACGATCATGGCGTAACCAGTATAGTTGCAGCAAGAACAATGTTTGAAATACTATCCAACTTGGAAAAAGCCAGATAACCGCGTTGCTAAGTTTGCTTGACCAGCATTGCCACGAAGAACCCGTTACTTTCGTGAATGTGCGGATACAATCTTTGACATTCCTCTTGCCCTCTGAGTCCCGGCAAGCCTATGCGAGGCGCAGTTTCTGCTAAACTGAAGTCAAGGTTCCACTTCAGGAACCTCTCGATCAGGACCTCGTTCTCCTCTAACGCGACGCTGCAAGTCGAATAAACGAGCTGTCCGCCATTCCTTAAGAGTTGAGCGCAGTTGATAAGCATGTTCCATTGAACCGCAGCCATGTTGAAGACTGAACGCTTAGTTAATCGCCACTTAGCCGAAGGAGTCTTGCTGAATGCTCCAGTGCTAGTGCACGGCGGATCTAGCATGATCAAATCTGCCTCAAGCCTTGCTGGCAGAGGCTTCTGTGCATCCGCCACGATTGGTATGGCATTGTCTACGCCCATCCGCTGCACTTCACGTCTCCAGATATTCATCCTGCGTTTTGAGTAGTCAAAGGAGTAAATTGTGCCCTCATTCTGCATCAGCTGCGCCATGTGTGTGGTTTTGGCTCCAGGCGCAGCGCATATGTCGAGAACAACGTTGCCAGCCTTCGGATTGGCAACCTCAACCGCCAAACAACTCGCCTTGTCTTGAATGTAAAACCAGCCTTTCCGAAAAGCCTCAGTCTGTTGAAGGGTCTTTTGGCTCTTTGTCAATCTGTAGGTGTATTTGAGATATGGTTGCTTCTCTACGGCGATGCCTTCTTTCTCGAGGCTTCTGAACAAGCTTTCCTCTGATCCTTTCAGGGTGTTCAACCTCAGGTATGTGGGTAAAGGCTTAGAAACACCCTCCAGAAACTTCAGTGCCTCACTTCTGCCTAGCATTTTGAAACAATACTTAACAAACCACGTAGGGTTGTGAGTTCGAAGCGCCACCCGCTCCTCATCACTACCAGCTTCGATCACATAAGTTAGTTGTACACTCAGAATTCTTCCCAGCGCCTCTTCAACTGGATTCAGCTCATGCCATCCGAGGATTGCGCGGCCAGCCCTTGCGATGGCTACTGCCTCGTTGTAGTCAGCGGCTTCAAACAATACCTTATACGTGTAAAGGCGGAGGAACGACTGAACACCAAAGCTATAATCGTTGAGGGAACGAGGCGCCAGAACGAGGTCCAGTGCAGAATCAATGGCATTCAATCGGCGCAAGGTTTCAAAGACAAGCTTGTGCGCTAACCCAACAGCTCTCAAGTCTTCTATCTGAAGTTGCCTAGCTGCTTTTGCCAGTGCTAGACGTTCACCTAGACGCTGCAATTGAACCCAGCTGAGGGCTTCGATGGCCAGCGTCCAAGCGTCTTTGAGCAATTTATCTAAGGCCTCTTTCGGATGAATAAGCAAGCCAAGAAAGATATGAGTTTAGATGACTAGTGGAAGCTTCTGATAAGGATGCAGATTTCGCGCCTTCTGCATAGAATTTTTATGTCAAAACTTGAAACCGAGCAGATTCCAGTTGTTTAGCAACCAGATAAAAGCCAACGCAGCTAGAGTCACTATTGTGTAATGAACGCGTCCAGCGAAGCTCCAGTAGCGCTGCTTCCATGCCAACACAGCGAAGGCAAAAGATGTAATCGCAAATGCCGAGGCGACGAGCACGATCGAAAGCAAGCCCACGACGAATGAAGGAATGCCGTAAACGGACAGGTTTGGGTTGCTAGTTGCAATCAAGTATCCGACGACGGACAGTACGTTCAGTAGGCTAAAGCCTCCAGCGAGCCAACGGCCTAATCGAGCCCATATGGAGCTTGGCGTTTTTGCCTTGCCTTTGCGGCGGTCGATGAGAAATCTGACGGGTAGAAACATGATCATCGAGATGAAGAGAGCAGTGCATATTCCAAGCAGACCATAGGTGAACGAGGTGGTTTCGTACCAAGGCACCCTTTCAAAAGCAGTTGAAACCATGTTCATCAGAAAGAAATGAGTGATCTGACCTTCCTTATCTTCCCGGAATACTAGACTGTTGTAAAGAGTAGATGGTTGACCTCCAGCTGGACGAAACACAAGGGGTTCAACCTCGACCCATCGCATGGGATCGCCTAGACCAGTCACAAGTAACGTGCCATCGGGGGTAGCGGTCACTTCGACTTGGGCAAACAGCTTATTCGTCTTTGCAAGAGTGGTGTAAGCGCTTCGAGTCATCCTGTAACTGCCAGTGAATCTGCTTGCTCGTTGCGAGAAATCAGCAGATGGTTTAGGGGCAACTTGAGTGGGCACGGGACAGTACCTGTCGAAAAAGGCTTTCAAGAGTTCAGATCGTGCCCGTATCCCGCCAGGACTGTTGTAGGAGACGAACAAACCTAGGTTATGTTCGGGCAACAACACGAGGGATGTGTGAAACAGTTGCAAGTCGCCGCCATGCGAAATCATTCGGTGGTCATTTAGATTCAACTCCGCGAAGCCGTATGCCCAACCGTTGACCTTTGGATCATGCGTGAAAAGGTGGCTGTGCATTTGCTCCCCTGTGGTGTTCTGTAGAATACGTGAATTTTCGTAACGACCATTCTGGAGATGAGCAATCATGAATTTGGCTATGTCAGTGGCTGTTGTGCTCATTGAACCCGCAGGTGGGAGCTGACCATACTCAAACGCTCCTGCATGATAGATGCCATTGGCATAAGTGTAACCCACGGACACGTCGACGTTCAAATCCGAGGGCGGTGGCTGCCGAAAAGTGCTATTGTGCATGTTCAGTGGCGCGAAGATCTTCTGCTCAATATACTCGTCGAAGGACATTCCAGACACTTGTTCGACAATGTATCCAGCGAGCGCTGCCCCGAAGTTGGAATATGCAGATAATTCTCTTGGCGGGCGCACCCTAGCGGGTATGTTGCGTGCCAGATACTCGCCCAGTGGCAAGATATCAGCGGCACTTTGCGCTGACCCGCCTATGAGTTGATCCTCAAACCCAGCGGTGTGGGTCATCAGGTGGACAAGTGTGATTGGTTGTGCATAGGTATCCGGAATCTTGAAAGCTTCGAGATATGCGTTGACATCAGCGGTGAGGTCAAGCTTACCTTGTTCGAAGAGCTGCATCACAGCTGTCCATGTAAACAGTTTGCTAACTGAGGCAATGCGGAAAAGGGTCTGATTAGCAACGACAAGTCTGCCTTTGTCTATGTCAGCGTAGCCATAGCCTTTAGAAAAGAAGAGTTGACCATCCTTGACCACCGCAACTGTCGCTCCCGGAATGTAATAAGCTCTCAATTCAGCGTTGATTACTCCATCCAAGAAGGTTTCGAGTTCCTTGGGGTCTGTAAGCTCGTTAGTCTGAGCTAGCGCAAGTCGAGAAGACTGAATGTTAAAAGCTATGGTAAATGCTTGTAATAATAGCAGCCCAATCATCATGCGTGAAGATATTCTCCTCAAAAGAACGTTTCCTCCTCAATTCGGTATAGTTTCAACATGAGATAATACTTGCGGAGGAATCCGATATGTATGATATTATTTTCTCGAAACGATTGTTTTTTCCCAAACAACTGCCATCAAAATGTAGCAGTTTTGGCAGCCCTTGGAGGGATTCGAACTCTTGTGGTGCGCTGAGGGAACATTTTTCTAGTGAACTAGTGCTCAAATCTTTTCTACGGTGCCAAACTCCACTACAGTAGTAATCTTATATCTTTATTTTAGGCTATCAATTCGAGTTTATGTCTAAATGGTTACGAGAGAATGTTTTTAGGCAGTTTGTCGAATACTAGTTGGGACACAAAACAAGATGACTCGGAGTAGACTAGACGACTACCTATTCGAACCAGTGCAGACCAAAACCGAAGCTAAGACAGAACAAGAGACTACGCCGAAATCGTTCGTGGAAACGGTTCGTGAAGAAAAAAGACCTCGGCGAAGGGATTTTGAAGCGCCTCCAAACCTTTCACCATCATATTTCGTGTCCACGACATACGATGGCAACCAAGGCAAGGCACTCATCAAGCTTTATGAACCCAAGTCTAAAAGGATCTATTTCTGGTATGACAACACAGGGCACAAACCCTACTTATTCACGAATCTGTCACCAATAGAACTTGAGAAACTGGACCGAGTCGTAAAGCATCCGGGCTTCGATCACTTCGAAACAGTCGAGAAATACGATCCCTTGCAGTGGCGAGATGTAACCGTAACCAAGGTGGTTGCGAAAGACCCACTGGCTGTGGGCGGTCGCCCAACGGGGTGTCTTCGAGACGTCATCCCTGAAGACTGGGCGAGAATGGGTATGGAGCAGCCGGCAAAGGTCTGGGAAGCCGCCATCAAATACTATCAATGCTACCTTTACGACCGCCAGATCGCACCCGGCATGTTATACAAAGTTGAGGCTGGCGCCTTGGTCGCGGCCAAAAATGACCAAGCCGAAGAAAGCATAAGTAAGATTCAGAGCCTCTTCACGGACGAGCCTAGGGCTTTTGTGCAACCCATCGAAACGTGGGCTCGGCTGCTTGAATACCCTGTGCCTGAGTTTCGCAGAGTCGCCTTAGACATCGAAGTTGAAACACCGACGACTGAGATCGAAGGCAGGCTGACTTTTAGAGTTCCAGATCCAAGAGAGGCTGATCATCAGGTTTTCTGCGCTGCTCTGATGGACTCAGATGGAAAGAAGACCGTTCTGCTGTTGAATCGTCCAAACGTGCGGGAAGGCACTGTTAAGATTCCTGCGGATGTTGACCTTAAGTACTTCGACACTGAGAAGGAGTTGCTTCAAGCCATTTTTGAGGTTTTGTGGGATTTTCCGTTTGTAGTCACGTTTAACGGTGACGACTTCGACCTTCGCTATCTTTTTCATCGGGCGCAGAAACTTGGCATAAGACGAAGTGAGGTTCCAATCGAACTTGGCAGAAAAGTCTGCTTACTCCATTACGGGGTGCACATCGACCTCTACAAGTTCTTTTTCAATAGATCCATCCAGATCTACGCCTTCGGTCAGAGGTACAAGGACGTCACTCTTGACGACGTTGGCGCTGCGTTGATCGGCGTGACCAAAATTGAGTTGAGCAAGGGACTCAACGACCTGACCTACACTGAACTGGCGCAGTACTGTATGCGAGACACCGAAATCGCATTCAAGCTCACTGCATTCGACGACGACCTAGTCATGAAACTAATTCTGGCCATTACACGAATCAGCCGCATGCCAATGGAAGACGTAAGCCGACAGGGCGTGTCACGCTGGATACGCAATTTCCTACAATTTGAGCACAGAAGACTCGGTATGCTGATTCCAAACGCAGACGACATCTTGGCGTTAAAAGGGAAAACCGCAACCAAGGCTATAATCAAGGGCAAAAAATACAAGGGCGCCATCGTCGTTGAGCCAGTGCCAGGCGTCCACTTTAACGTTGCCGTAATGGATTTTCCAAGCCTGTACCCGTCAATAATAAAGGTCTACAACCTGGGATACCAGACGATTCTGTGCCCTCACGAGGAAGACAAGGGCAACAAGGTGCCTGACACACCGCACTGGGTCTGCACCAAACGGCAGGCTCTGGAAAGCCTCCTGATCGGCTCACTGAGAGA
>Ga0315308_1000461_pt1 | contig 22621 bp, 27 predicted proteins | sample TDP3_MG_FD_203078 | JGI IMG/M metagenome (GOLD analysis project Ga0315308, IMG submission 203078) | Freshwater sediment microbial communities from Lake Towuti, South Sulawesi, Indonesia - TDP3 | ecosystem: Environmental > Aquatic > Freshwater > Lake > Sediment | place: Indonesia: South Sulawesi... | reverse complement strand
CAGATTGCCTTCGGTGGCACGCAGATCCTTCACACCGGTCTTTAGCATGTAGTCGAAGAATTCATCGGCCTTCGACTCCTTTGTAACGCCTCGCCAAATTCTCGCGATCATGGCAATCGTTCCTCCGGTCGATGGCTATCTGATTTGCATCCGCAGGTAGGCTTGGTAAGCCTGGGCTGTCCACGTCTGGACGTTTGCCTTGGCGACGGCAACGGCTCTCCTGTCCGCATCGGAGGCTGGCGGCACGAGCGAAGCTCCTAAGTTCTGGTGACCGAAGCGTCCAGGCCACTCCAGCCTACTTCTCAGACCTCCAAGGCGCCCGTGAGGCATTGGCGAACTCAACCCACGTCTTCTCCTACTCCAATCCATATCCTTCAACCCGCCTAACCGCCTATGTGCATTATGCCGGTTAGATATAAACCTATCCACCGAAAGGTTATTTAGGTGGTTAGAACACGAGAGGCGCAGAAAGAAATGGATGCAGGTGATCTGAAGCTCATAGGCGGCTGGATGTGTCTGGACTTCGCCAACACCGTAGACTGGCCCACCGGCGACCGTCGGCACGAATCGCTTAACAGCTACTCCGACCTGGTTTCGTGGAGTCGACATATAGGTATCCTGACTGAAAGCGAAGCCCGACAACTTGTCCAAGAGGCAAGGAAGCGTCCTAAAGCAGCGAAAGAAGTTCTCAAGCGCGCTGTCACGCTGCGAGAAGCCGTCTACCGAATCTTCTCAGCGATCGCGAGCAAGATCTCGCCGAACGCCCTAGATTTCACCACCTTGAACGCGGAACTGAATGAGGCAATGACCCGGGTGCGAATTGTGCCGGCGGATGGTGGTTACTCTTGGGCTTACGCTACGGAGGGGAACGCACTCGATCGGATGCTCTGGCCTCTAGCGCGCTCCGCATCGGATTTGCTGACCTCTGATAAGCTGGATAGGATCAGCAAGTGTTCAGCAAAGGACTGTGGCTGGTTGTTCTTGGACATGAGTCGAAACCGTAGTCGTAGGTGGTGCGACATGAAAGACTGCGGTAATCGGGCGAAGGCGCGTCGACACTACCAACGAAAACGTGCACTTTGATCGATCGAGGGCCCTGCAAGCGGAGATGAAGGCGGATCTTCTTGACCTACTGCTAGCGAAGTCGATCGATGGAATTGGTGGACCTGGCGTATCGCCTCGACATTGAGTTTCGTGTGTTTGACGCCGGGGAAGAGAACACCACAAGCCCACCTGGAGACCGAACGTGCACTCCGATCGATCAACAGGGAAACCCTCATTCCAATGCTGCTTGGCTTCAGCTGCAGAACAACTGTCTTTGGCAGAACGCCTCTCAGAGAGGTCGCGAAAGCATTACGCCCTGACCGGGTGGTCATAGAATTCCGATCTACGAAGTTCCTTTCGTCCTCGTTCATGCGCACCTGAGGACGTGAACGCAGTCAGTGGAGTGGCATTTCATTCATGCTATTCTCTTGAGATAACCGCTCGGGTTGAATGTTAGGAAGAATTTCTCTTTGGTCTTATCTATGACAAAGTCTTTGTTCTCCTTTAGGAATTCCTCAACCGCCTCCATTGGGCCGGGTTCTGCGGTTGGAGCTACTGGATGACCGCTTAGATTTGTGTCTTCCACTACGACATAGCTTCCTCTAGTTACCATTTCGCTGTAGATTCTCAACTCTCTAAGGACATGTTCTTTACTGTGTTCTGAATCTAAAGTGACCATTACGGTGTCTCTATCACTTATTAGTTTCTTAACTTGTTCCACAGTAGCCTCTGATGTGGATGAACCAAGCAAGTATGTTATCCTCTCGTGCTGAGGTCTGCCTTCTTTGTCTTCGATATCTATCGTTACGATCTTTCCATTATTTATCATATCGCATACAGAAGCGAAGAATAGGGCGCTCCCACCGCTTCCTGTTCCACATTCGATTATTATGTCTGGTTTGAGCTTGGAAATAATCTCTTGGTAAATCCAAAGGTCTAGTGGGCACTTAGCGATATGGACGCCCAACCATAATGCATTGCCCCACGTTTCACTATTAGAGTCATAAAAAAGTTTGTGAAATCGCTTTACTATGTCTTTCTCAGTCAAGAGATAGACAACATATTTCAGCCAGCGCAGTAATTTCTTGAGGATCGGGAGATTGTATGCGCGTCGGTATTCCGCGTACGGCGTCAACTTCTTAAGATCGATCGATCCTTGGGCAGAGGACATATAAACTTTGCTGGGCTTGTTAGACTAAGCTTGAGCCAAGTTTTCGCGACATGACTTATGGGTCGGGAGTTCGTTGTTCGTGAGAGGATCCCATTGTTGGAGAACAAGGACTTTGCGCCAGATAGGACAAGCGGGAGCTTTCTGGACGACGAACGGCTTGGCTCTTACCACCACTTGATGAGGTCCGTGATTTTCCTCCTTAGATCCATGAACCTTGGATCGTCGTAGTCACGTGGCCGCGGCAGATTCACTGGGATGGTGGCGCTGACGCGCGCAGGCAGCCCCGTTAGCACCATCGTCCTTTCAGGGAGGTAGACCGCCTCCTCGATACTGTGGGTGACGAAAACCACTGTTCGTCGAAGCTTCTCCCAGATCCTCAGCGTTTCCTTCCCCAGAAAGTAGCGGGTCTGCACGTCGAGGTATCCGAACGGTTCATCCATCAGGAGCAGATCGGGCTCGGTAACGAAGGCGCGGGCTATGGCTACTCGCTGCTTCATGCCCGCGGAGATCTGGTGGGGATAGTAGTGAGCGAACTCTTTTAGTCCAACCAAATCCAAGATCCGCTCAACTCTTTCATCCATCTCGCCCCTGGATGAACTCTGTCCGAGAGCGGCGGCCCGCGTCTCCAGGCTGAACCGAACATTCCCGAACACCGTCTTCCAAGGCAGGCAAGATGGCTCTTGGAACACGAAGGAGATATCGTGTCTCAGGGGATCGAGAGGCTGGCCGTCGACCAGCACTCCTCCCATGCTGGCGGGGATTAGGCCAGCCATAACCTTCAGCAGGGTGGTCTTTCCACAGCCCGTGGGGCCGCAGATACACATGAATTCGCCGTCCCCAACCGAGAAGCTGACGCGGTCCAACACCAGGAGATCGCCGAAACGCTTTGAAACCTCTTCAACCTGAATCAACTTCATCTCACCTCGCGATCTCTAGACGGTGACCTCCCACCTCCACCTGAAGAACCATTTCTCTGCCTGGATGAAGGCTTCGTTCAGAAGGAGGCCTAGGAGACCAATGAGCACCATGCCTGCCACCGAGTAGTCCAGCTTGAAGAGCTCTGCGTACTTCAGGATCAGTCGTCCTAGGCCGATGTTCTCCCCGCCGAGCATTTCAGCCGCCACGATGCACATCCAGCCAACGCCGAGACCAACCCGCATGCCGGCGAAGATCTCTGGCAACACGGAGGGAACCACCACCCGCCGAATCAAGTAGCCTCTTGTTGCTCCGTGCACTCGAGCCACGTCCAGGTGTACCTGGTTCACCCGGGGGACGCCTGCCAGGGTGGAGATCAGGATAGGGAAGAAGGCACCCAGCCAGATTATGAACAAGTAGCGTGAAAAGCCGGCGATCACCACAATCACTATCGGGATCCAGGCCATCGGGGGAATGAACCGCATGGGCTCAATGACCGTCCTCGAGTTGCGATAGACCGAGGGATAGACCCCCATCAGCAATCCCAGGGGAATCCCGAGCAGACACGCCAACCCAAAGCCGGCGGCGATGCGTGTCAAGCTTACAGCGACATGAGTCAACAACGAGTAACCGTCCAGGTCGCCGTGCAGGGCGAGGTCGGCGAAAGCTCCCAGAGTATCGGTGACCCCGGGCAAGAAGGGAGAGCGGACTACAACTGCGGCCAGCTGCCAGGCGGCCAGAAATCCTACGAGCACCGTGAGGCCCAGGATCGAGTCCTGCCACCGGCGCTGCTTCATATTCGTCTACCTTGAGACCGGAACAGACACGACGCCCCGTGGAGCCATCGCGACTCGTGGAAGAGAAGCCGCAACCTGGGGCTCGAAAGTGGCGTTCGGGCTGAGGCGCTGCGCTTGCAGCAGCGAGGTGACGAATGAGTTGTCGACCGCTTGATTGAGGAAGCTGTCCAGATCCGGAACATCTTTAGGATCAATCTTCCCGCTCGCCATTAGTCCCTCGAGCATTATTCTCATGCTGGTGAGATCTAGGTAGGGAGGGTAGTTGTGCTGGACAACGGGGTGGGCGGCACGAATCAGGTTGACCGAAAGGCCGGAGTAGTTGGCAATGATCTCCTCTGCGGTGTCTGGATGATCGAGCACCCATCGCTGCGCCTTCACGTGCCATCTAACGATTGATGCCACAACCTCAGGGCTGTTCCGCACCATGTCCCCTCGCACAGCGAGCACGCAGCACTGGTGACCTGGAAGAATTTCATGGGATGTCAACAGTGTGTGCGCCCCTCGAATCCCTTCAACCACGGCGCGCGTCGGATGAGGTTCCCAGCCGATGTAGGCGTCGATCTCCCCCCGCTCAAAATAGAGAATGAGGTCGGTGATCTTTGCATAGAAATGGGTGAAGCTGACGCCGTGGGTTTCCTCCACACGGGTGAGTATGTAGTCTTGTATAGTACCGATGCCTGGGGATCCCACCCGCTTCCCGTTCAGGTCAGGCACGCCCCGTATCTCCTGTCCCGCTACGATTGAAGACCCCTCCGTGTTGGAGGAAGCAACCGCCACGATGTCCACGCCCGCCGCTCTCGCTGTCAAGAAGGGCGCGGCCCCCACGTATGCCACGTCCAGCTCCCCAGCAGCGAAGTGCTCCATCTCAGCCGGCCCGTTCATATACTCGCTGTTAACGGGTTCAAATCCCTCCTCGGAGATAAAGCCGAGCTCCTGGGCAGCACACCACCCCGGCTGGTGAAGCTCATCGGCCACCAAGTGGCCTACTCGGAGTGACTTGCTTTCCCCGGGGGAGGGACCCATCAGGTGAAACAGGTACGAACTCGACAGGGCCACTAGCGCCGCGACAGTCAGCGCTGCCACAAGCATCCAGTTCAGCTTTCCACTCACAACGCTTCCGCCAAGGTCAGCATCAACGCGCGATGTTTATAAATGTACAGACATGCTGTACAATAAGGTAAGCCGCAATACATTCAGTGGACAATGAGGGGAACTGGAACGGCTCAACTGGCTCTTTGGGAGAAAGTGGTGCGTGCAAGCCTGGAGTCGGACGATTCATTCCGCCGGGCTTTGCGCGATTCGCTGGAAGGGCTAGGAGCGGATACGAGTCAACTGAGCAAGCTTTCCAGAGTTTCGGAGAGCTCCCTATACAAGATCCTGTCGGGGGAGCGCGCCAACCCGCGGTTGTCGACCTACCGCAGCATTGTGAACGCGATTAGAGGGTTGGAGGGCGGCAGGCTGGCGGCCGAGCCTTTCGTCGCCATAATAGCTGCTCGTCCCAGCCTCGACGCGATAGAGAAGAAATATGTCGAGGTGGCCGGGCGACGTGTCGAGCTTCGAGAATACGCCGCGGCCAGCATTGAGGAGGTAATTGTGGCGGCCGTCCGCGCCGAGCGGGAGGGAGCGCAGGCCATAGTGTGCGCTCCGATCGTCAGTACAACCGTAGAGAAGATAACTAAGATCCCTGTCTCAGCGTGCCCCGTGACACTCTGCCGCCAACCGCTCCTGAGGGCAGCTGAGATCGCGGCCGCCAAAGTATTCGGGGAGCCGAGGCCATCCCGTCAAGCACCGTAGCGCAGCGATCGATTGACAACGGCCCAGCTGCTCGGTCTGCGTGCTGCATGCAAACCTCTTTCTGCGACCAGAGGTGAGGCGCGTGTCTTTTATACGCCCAGGCCGCGCTGGAAGTGGTGAAAGGCGTATGCCGGTCCACATTCTTCTCTCCAGACTCACCCATGAGGGACGGAAGACTGTCAAGGAGCGGCCGGAACGCATCCGCGAGGTCAACCGGGAGGTTGAGCAACTCGGCGCCAAGATTCTCTCACAGTACGCGGTTCTTGGTCTGTACGACTTCGTAACCATTGTAGACGCGCCCAGCAATGATGTAATTGCCCGGGTTTCGGTGGAGTTCGGAGCACGCGGCACCGTTGAGATAATGAGCCTCCCAGCCATACCCCTCGACCAGTTCATCAAAGGCCTTCAAGGCAGGTAGCTCCAGCCGTCTCTCCCTTCTTTCTTCACTGAGGCGACAGTTTTTCGCAAACACGCTTCCCTCGATCCGGGGTACAGCAACATAAAAGTAGGCTTCAGGACGATGGTGCAGTAAAGCGAGGCGGGGGGACATGAGATGCCTGAGATAGCGTCCTCTGACGTTGAGGAGATAGTTGAGGAATTCGAGCTGGCCATCAAGGCGACGACTCCAATATCTGTCGGGGGACTGGAAGAGGGCTCTCAAACGTTCAGGGCCTCCAAGAAGGATCTCCCTGGAGAGGTCTTTATAGTGGATACCGACGCCGGCCGAGAGATCGCCTGCCATCCTCACATTGTCGGAAGCAGGCTCGAGAACCTCTGCCTGACGGCTGCTGGAGATTCAGTGAAAGCGATGCGCGAGCTTTCTGGTCTACGGCGGGGAGCAGTCGACACAGCCGCCGTTGTGCACATCCTTAGAGCAGGGCCTGGATACAGACTGCTGGAAGCAATCCATGAACAAGAGCCCAAGCTCACCCTGGCTGAGATCGTTATCCGTCCTCGATATGTGAAGCCCTCGTTCCGAGACCACGAATCGGTTAGAAGACTTGAGGTCCTTCACAGCGATTTCAGGCAAATTCCACGTGACTCGGAAATCGCAATGGTGGTCCCGGACACCTTGGCCACGGGCAGGACCGTTGTTGTGTCTCTGGAAAAAACGTTGGACGAGGTCGACCGAGTGGGGTCATCTGTTCGGAGGCTGATTGTTTACGGGTTCATCTCGGCCCAAGGCATAAGGGTGGTTGCGGACTTCGCAGACTCACGAGGCATCCCAGCATCCTTCTTCTGTATCGGGAACGTCACCGGGTTGGCGTACAACGGTTACGACATGCCCCTTTACGGGCTTGACGAGAGCGAATGGAGCAAGAGGAGGCAGCTGAGGAAGCTGGGGGCCATCGTCGACGAATCCACTCTCTCGAAATACGTGCCTGAGTATGTACCGGGGCTGGATCAGCCGGGTGACTGGTCATCACGACAGACAAGGGTATTTACTGGGTTTTCGTGGGAGCCGGGAGGGACCACCGAACATCTGAAGCACAACTTTGATGTCATCCAGACGCTGAGGACCCTCTCGCGCGGGCAGCCGTGGTTCAAACCCTGGCACGAAGATATCTTCCAGAAGGAACTGGAAGCGATCGAGCGAACGCTCACTGATCTCTCGGCTCAAGGAGACCGCTGATTCAAAGGTTTCGAATCAAGCGGAGCAGCCACCGACCTCCAACAGCATCTACATCATCATCTTTCTACTGCCGTCTGAGACCGACTTGATTCGATGATGGAATTCCGGGACAGTTTGCTACGCGATCTTAGGACGTATCGCTTATCTACGTGGCGCCTAGATCTCGGTTTGAGGCATCCGCCATGTTATTACCGAAGGGAAAGCTGGTGAGCGATCTTAGAAGAAAGTTGTTCAACCGAAGCGTGCCGATCGCACCAAGGCCTCTCTCGGTGACCGTGGGGCGCCGCACGTTGGTGGTGTCGGTAGACCCCGTTGTGGGCGTTCCCCTCGACTCATACGGGTTCTTCGCCTTCCACTACCCGGTGTCCGACGTCGCCGTTCTGGGAGCCAGACCAAGATACCTTCTGCTGGACATATGTTATCCAGAGGGAACAGATTCTCGCTGGCTGACAAGAACAGCTCAGACGTTCGGATCAGAAGCCAGGAGGTTCGGGGTGGAGGTTCTAGGCGGTCACACGGGTGGCTACGACGGGTTGAACCTGCCCATCATCTCATCCACGTGCATCGGCATCGCACCCAGCAAGCAGATCCTCGACCCACGAAAGGTGAGAATTGGCTACAGAATTCTAGTGGCTGGTCAGCTCTGCCTAGAATCGGCTTGGCTTGTCTCGAAAGTTTCACCCGACTTGGTGAATAGGGAACTGGGCAGGGCAGCTACTCAACGACTGAGGAGAGCGACTCGACGGCTTACGCCCGTGAAGCCTGCCATAGTCGCACGCCGACTTGGGGCAACCTTTCTCCACGACATCTCGGAGGGAGGTCTTTCAGCGTCCTTGCACGAACTGGCTCGAGCAACGCGCAAGTCCCCGGTGGTTGATCTGAACGCCGTTCCTTTCGACGAGGACGCTTTCCACCTCGCATCCTTACTCGGCGAAGACCCGTACTCAGCCTCTTCATTCGGCACATTGCTCATCGTGGCGCCTCCCGACAAAATCAATGACATCATTGGAGGAATGCGTCGAGTGGCAGAGCCGGTCGCAGAGTGTGGTTGGCTCGAGAGAGGATCCGGCGTTTACGCGGTCTCCCAGGAGCGCAAGAGAAGAATGGCTCAGCTGCCCGACCTCTACCGCAGATTCTCCGCGAGGATAAAGCATCATTCGAGAAGCCGCTGACGAGACAGCCCCTGCTGTGCAAGAATACCGCCTACGAAAAACCTTATTTGCAGTTGTTGGACCTCAGTCAGCGGGGAGCTGGGGCTACTCGGCTGAGAGGGCAACTGAGGCGTTGCCGACCCGATGAACCTGATCCAGGTAATGCTGGCGGAGGGAAACGTCGGCATATTCTCGGCTGAAGTAGTTCCACCCACGTGAGACAAGCTTGAGATTCCCGGCGAGAATTATTGCGGAGATGTCTGGAGTCATCGCCCTATCCACAGTCCTAAGCCTGATAACTCTATTTTCGCTGCCGCAGGGAGGTTCCATAACACCAGGGAGCATGATTCCCATATTGTGGTTCGCCCTGAGAAGAGGGGCCAAGGTGGGGTGCACAGCTGGCGCCATATACGGTCTGGTCCAGCTGGTCTTGATACCCTATGTGTACAATCCGGCGCAGGTACTACTCGACTATCCGATAGCCTTCGGCGCGCTGGGCCTAGCGGGATTCTTCAAGAAACACCCACTGGTCGGGACAGCAACCGGCATCACTGGAAGATTCGTCGCCCACTTCCTGTCCGGCATCATATTCTTCTGGATGTTCGCTCCCGAAGGCATGTCTCCCATCATATACTCCGCCATTTACAACGGCAGCTACCTCGGAGTTGAACTGATAATCAGCGAAGTCATCATATACCTGTTAAGCAAGACAGGTCTCCTTGAGATCTATCTCTAGTCGACGCCGGCCCCGTCCTCTTCGAACCATCTAGGGAACGAGCACGAGATCTTGAATTTGCATCCCAACTCACACGATAACATTGCGGGCGATCGATCCAGCTACCGTTATCATTGGAGCTGAGACCCCTCTGTCTGTCTTCAACGGCCGGGGCCTAGATAGTGCTTGGTCAGACCGTTCACGATCACAAGGATGCCGCCCGCAATTATGATGAATGCTATGACTGTCCAAACCGACATTCCCGTTTGGAAAAGCTGCTTGCCATAGTAACCGACTACCAAGAGGAAAACCCCTCCCAAAGCCGATCCCACGGCGCTCAGCCAACCCAGGCCGACCGCGAGCCTGATCCCAGCGAGCACCAGCGACCAGACACCCATCAACGACAGGAAGTTGAAAAACGCGTCGTAGATCGCTGGAAAGGCTGAGTAGGGGGGAGGGCCTCTGTAGGTGGCGAAGCCCCTGAAGAAATCGCCGAGAGAACCGAGGAAGCCTGGGGTGAAAGCGAAGACGAGTCCCACGATGATCAGGAAAACACCGAACGATGCGGCGTCCAGTGTGCCCCTTAGCCTCTCTCTTCGAGCAGCCTCGCTTGACATCTGTCCACCAGCGGCGGCTTGTCGGAGAGCCGCTAATAAAGGCTTCGATAGATGAGAGAAACCTCCCGCAGGGTCTTCGGCGCCCAGAGCTCTCCCAGATCTAAGACGGTTGTCGAAGAATGAAACCTTGATAACCAGCATCGACGAAACGTGGCCGAGAACTGGTTGGCTTACGCTGTCGAGATAGTGGGATTGACCAAGACATATCCCAACGGTTTCACAGCAGTTTCTGGTCTCACTCTCAACATCCCCAAGGGCGTCTTCGTTTTGCTCGGGCCTAACGGTGCGGGGAAGACGACCACCGTAGAGATCCTCGTCGGCGCGATTAAGCCTACGTCCGGTACGGTGCGAATACTTGGACACGACATACTGAACGATGCCATCGAGGCCAGGCGCCGAATAGGATACCTGCCGCAGAATCCAGCTGCCTACGACGAGATGTCGGCAGCACGCTTCCTCATCTATATGGGGAAACTCAGCGGATTGAGCTCTTCAGAAGCATCAACTAAGGCAGAGGAGTTGTTGAGATGGGTTGGCCTCGAGGACTGGAAGCGCTCTCCGATCGGCCACTACTCCGCAGGGATGAGACAGAGGCTCGGCGTAGCTCAGTCGCTTGTCAACGACCCCGAGGTCGTGTTCCTCGACGAGCCCACTGCCCGCCTCGACTCCCTGGCCAAACAAGACATGGTGGAGAGGCTCAAGCAGCTAGGCCGGGAGGGGAAATGCGTCTTCTTCTCCAGCCAAACCCTGTCGGAGGTGGAGTCGATGGCAGACCAGGTAGCTGTGATCAGCAACGGGAAGCTGGTGCTGCAAGGCAGCGTTGAGGAGCTGACGAGGAGAGTTGAGGCCGCAGAGTACAGGATTGAAGTCTCGGAGCCCAATGTCCTTGCGAAGGAGCTTGAAGCCCTGAGATTTGCGACAGACATCAGGGTGGAGAACAGCGCCGTCTTGGTGAGATCCAAAGAACACGAGAAACTTTGGAGAGCTGTTCCGGGAATCGTCTCCCTCCACGGCATGGAGCTGAGGCTCTTCATGCCTGTCGGAACAAAGCTGGAAGAGACGTATCGAGAGGCTCTCGAGAAGGCGAGGGGAACCGTGGGATGAGCGGCCTAGCCATCCTCATGCGGAGGGAACTCAGGGAAAGGGCTCTCTCCAAGAGTTTCCTGATCTATCTATTACTGTTCCTCGCTCCCTCAGGGGCAGGGGGGTGGTTCTCATACGCCCTCCATCAGGACCCATCAGCACTGATCAAGATCACGGAGCTCCTGCCCCCCGGACCGATCACGAAAGTCACGGCATCGGTCTGTATGATGATCTTTGCCGACATCATCATGATCCCTATGATACTCACAGCGGTCCTCCAGGGAGGTGACTCAGTCGCGGGCGAGCAATCCAGAGGCACACTCCGATTGCTGATATCCAAACCCATCCACAGATGGGAGATAGTGCTTGCCAAGTATGTGTCCTTCCTCATCATATTCACACCGTTGACTGCAGCCAGCACACTGATCATGTCGCTCTCAGTGGCTGTGGTGGGCATAGGTCAGGTCGGGACAGACCTCTTCCTGGGCTACCTAACGTTTTTCATTGCGACAGAGATGGTATATGTATCGATCGCCACTCTCTTCTCATCCTGCACTAGGAGACCCCTGACAGCCGTAGCCGCAGCCCTAGTCTTCGTGGTTCTCTGGATGATGCTGGAACTCGTTATCCCCTACATGCCTCAGGAGACAGCCGAGTCCCTGAAGGTCCTCTCACCTACGAACTACGCCAATGACATCCTCAGCTACCTGTCCCAAGGCAAGGCCTTCCCCTCAATAATGGGCGGCTTCAAAGCGACAGTTTCATTCACAGAGTTCCTCAGGTCGTTGGCGGTTGTCAGCGCTCTGATCCTAGTTCCTCTGTCACTCTCCCTCGTAGCGCTCGAGACTAGGGACATACACGGACAGTAGCCCCTGAACAAACAGGAAGACACCGCCAGCTTCTTCATCGTGGTTCGATCTCCGCCGATCCCCTGAATGGAAGCTCCGTGCTAACAAAGGAATGAGCTTGGGTAGGGCGAAGAAAGGGAGAATGTCATTCACACTCAGAATAACGAGGGCTCCGGCTGCGATCTTCTCAACATAGAGCATGGCTTTCCGGGACCTCTTGCCCAGCGTTACCTTTGCGTAGGCAGCCGCCATGCCAAAGGCGACAAGGGGAAGTCCCATGCCAAGGGCGTAGAACAGCATGAGGACAGCCGCCTGCAGTAGATTTCCTTCCACAGCGGCTAGGCTGACCATGGAGACATAGATGGGGGTGACACACGGTATCCAGCTGAAGCCGAAGGTCAATCCGATTGCGAACGCGCCCGCTGGACCAGCGACCCTATTCTTCGGCACGTTGACATATCTGCCAAGCCCGAATCTGTACCAGAAGCCAGGGATGAGAAGCAGAGATCCAAAGACTATCGTGATGATGGACGAGATGATGGAAAGGCAGGCAGCTGATAGAAAGGCGCCTGCGAGCGATGTGACGCCAATACCTACCACCACCATCGTGATGGCTAGGCCGAGCACGTACAGGACGCTTGAGTACAGCGCCATTCTCCAGCTGGACCCTGCGCCAGACGAGTACGAGATGATCACGGGTATCAGAGGATAGACACAGGGGCTAGAAGCGAGGCTAATCCTCCTAGGAAAGCCGCTGCGGCCTGCAACTCCGCCAAGTGTTCACCGTCCCTTGTCAACCCCTCTGGCGTTGTGGCCATGACCAGTGCTTGCTTTAACTAATCGACCAACAGCGTAAAAAATTTGTCTATGGATCCTGCTCAAACGGTACGACTCTACCTCATTTGGGATACCGGAATAGATCGATCGTTTATATTCGATGCTCTAGAGGGAGCGTCGAGATCTATTGGGTGGATCAATTGGTCAGAAGCTGGTATCCCATTCCAGCCAACGCTCTCGATGACACGGCGTTGATAGCGGAGCACAACGAGTTGCTCATCATCGCCAAGGCCGCCGCCGGCTTGACAAGGGGTTGGCGTAGACACCCCGAGGTACTGCGTTGGCGGGGTCACAGCAAGGCATTGAAACGCCGTCACGACGAGGTGGCGAAGGAAATGGTTCGAAGAGGCTACAATCACAGGTCTCCCTGGCCAGTAGAGCTTGTTAACGCGGCTGACACTGACGATCCACCCAAGCCCTGGCAGCCCCTAGAGAAGATGGCGCGTATATTGGATGAGAGGATGAAGAGGCGCTCGGGCCTTCCGCTGAAGTGGGTCCCTCCGAAGCACGACGAACCCTAGCACATTGATGAGAATCCCCTGGGGGGGTTGGTTGAATCGATCCCTTTCCTGGGACCACACGCTGCAGTATTCGCTGGTAGAGCAAAGGCCTGTCGGTTCTGTGACGGTCGACAGGAAAAATGGTGACCTGACCGAGAAGGATGATTCATATATTTGGGGGTGTTATACTGTCAGCGGTGTGTTTCTTGCCGACTCTATCAGATATGGTTGGGGGTTTGAAGATTTCCCCCATCAGGCGGGTTGCAGCGCTTCTCGACCAAGCCAGGCAGAAGCAGAACCTCATTTCCTTCGGGGGTGGAGCCCCAAGCCTGCCTCCCCCTCCGGAGGTTGTAGAACATATGTGTCAACTCATTGAGGTAGAGGCCAAAGGAGCTTGCTCATACACAGGAACGCGGGGAATTCCCGAGCTCAGGGAACTGATAGCCGAGGACACGAGGAAATGGTTTGGGGTTTCATATGACCCTGAGAAGGAAGTGATAGTGACCGACGGTGGAACAGAGGGCATCTACTGTGCCTTCATGACGCTCCTGAACAGGAACGACGAGGTTATCCTGATGGATCCTACATACCTCGGCTACCGGGAAGCGGCTAAGATCGCGGGAGCCAGAACCAAGTCTCTCAGCGTCAGCGTAGGCAAAGGCTTCCAGCCGGACGTGGAGGATCTGAAGGACCTGATCTCCCCCAGCACCAAGCTGTTCGTTCTCCTCTCTCCAGACAACCCAACCGGGCGAGTTGTGGAAAGCGACTTCGCTAGGGCACTGGTGGACCTGGCCGAGGACCACGACTTTTGGATCGTGAGCGATGAAGCCTACAAACACATAGTGTACGACGCCGACCACACCCCCATCTCCGGCGTGAAGAACGCCCACGAACGCGTCGTGTCGGTGAACACCTTCTCAAAGGAGGCTTCGATCCCCGGTCTCCGGCTGGGATACGCCCTTGCTCCCCCCGAAGTCGTGGAAGCCATGGAGAAGATCAAACAGTACATCTCGCTCGCCCCCAACAGCCTGGCGCAGTTTGCCATGGTCAGGTTTCTCCAAGACGGAACTAAGGAGAGATATCTCAAGGAAACGGTGATACCGACCTACAAGAAGCGAAGAGACTTCATGGGGGAACAAATACACAGGCACCTTCCCGAAGCGCGAACAACGACCCCTGCCGGTGCCTTCTACTACTTCGTTGACATGAGTTCGTATCTGGAGAAGATGGACCGCACCGACGAGGGATTCGCAGACCGTCTCCTGGTACGGAAGAGCGTCGTCACGATCCCCGGTTCCTACTTCGGGGAGGGCGGGACGCAGCACATCCGGCTGACCTTCGTCTCCGAACCGGAGGAGAGGATCAGGCTAGGGTTCGAAGCCATAGATGAATACGTCACCAGCTACACCTTCTAGTCGCCTTCTTCAATCGGCCGGGAAAGTGGGGCTCGATCGATCGGGAGTTCTGCCGAGAGCGGCTCGCATGCATAGATGAAGCGAACGGCAGGCATGGCCTCCTCCTGATCGACGGATCAACCGCTGCTGGGTGATGGCCTCTCGGCTACTCTCCCCCGGCTCTGTAGAGGTAGTAGAGAGAGTAGAGGCTCATCACTAAGGCTGCCGTGTAGACCTTCGTGGCGAAGACTAGGTTCCAGGGGATCTCGGGGTTCGGGTAGGGGTTGATGAGAACATCGGGGTTTAGCCTTCCCCGAAGGTCGTTCGAGGCCATCAAGGCACTCCACAGAGAAAAGTTGAAGAAAACCTCGTAGGCTGTGATCGAGATTGCCAGGAATGCGATAAACTGGAAAACCGTGCGTCCGAAGGGGGAAATCCTCGCGAAGCGGGGCTGCAGCAGTTGGAGCAGCGAAAACCAAAACGCTGCCAATGAAACGCTCAGCCATGTGACAGGCTTGGCATAGAACAGGGGGAAAACGTCGGGAGGCGGAAACTCAACCCTAACCAGCACGTCGCCCACCGCTTCGCTTCCGGACTTGAGATAGGTTCCCAGGGCATAAAGACAGACAACAGCCATTGTGACGGCGGCCACGACGGCAATCACTTTGTACAGAAGTCGAATCCTTTCTTCATCCCCCCGAGGCCGCAACGCCCTCATGGTTACTCGGTAGCAGGTCAACCCCAAAAAACTTGCGGTTGTCCCAGCTCCTAGGGAGCGGATCGATCCAGCTTATCGATATGCCGAAACCCTTCAGCTATTCGTACTGCAGGCGGAAGTTAGCGTTTCCCTGAGTGTCGATGCTGACCAGTTTCCGGTAGTGGATCGAGTACAAGTGCCGGGGCCGGTCGGGTGAACCGTGGATCGCAACCACTTCCCCGATGTAGAGCTTGTGATCTCCAGTCTCAACCTTTTTGGCTACCCTGCACTCGAAGGCAACCGTGGAGCCGTCGATTATGGGGGGCTTCACGACCGTGGATGGCACTTGCCTGAATCCGGCCTCTGCGAACTTATCGATCTCCCTTCCTGTCGTGTTTCCGCAGAGCCACGCTCCCTTGGCCTGTTCCTCGGAGGGGAAACAGAGAACGAACTCCGCACAGTTCTCGATGCACTCGCGGGAGTATCGGGAGTGGCCTATAGAGATCGCTATCATCCAGGGATTCCAGGATGTTATGGTCCACCAGCCCAACCCAATGATGTTAGGCTTCCCGTTCTTGTCAAGGGTGACAGCAAGAACATATGGGTAGGGGGAGGCTAGCTCGACCGCTTTGTCCCAAGAGATCTCCTCCATCTGTTCGTAACCCCGCATCTCGGAGGGCTCCGGCTCGGCCGGCCGCCTTTAATCTTTTTCACCTGTCCAGGAGCCTCAGAGGCTGGGCATGTATCGATCGACCTACGGCGGAGCTGGCTAATCCAATGCGATGTGTTTCTTGTGACTTAGTGCTAGTCGTGCGCGGTTCTTCGATCTTGGATCGATCGATCATCAACATAAATTCAGAAACTATGGAGAATGTAATGGATACATTCAGCGCTCACAACGTTGAGATCCTGAGCCCCGCCTTCACAGTCTTCAGAAGCGACCCGGAGTAAAGATCCGTGAAGTAGCGCGTATCGAATGCAAGTACTTCCAGATCGATTGCAGCAAGGTTTTTCTATGGGATGGCAGAGCCTCTGCTGCGATCTTCAAGTGAGGCATAGGAACGCGTTACTCTTCTCGGTCATGGTGCTCCTGTGGGGTCTAAACTGGTCGATTATGAAGATCGGGTTACGGATCTCACCGCCCTTTGCCTTCACCTCCCACCGTCTTCTCCTCTCATCAATGTTTCTCCTTGCCCTGGGCATTGTGTTTAAACCAAGGATTCAAATCGATTCGAAAACGGTTAGTAGACTATTTGTGTACAGCTTGGTTTCAATACCTAGCTTCGCTTCAACAATTCCTGGGTTACATTTACAGAGCAGCGGGATCGGAGCTGTCCTGACATACACACAGCCGATCATGGTCTCCATTATGGCTGTAACTTTTCTGAATGAATCGTTCTCAGTCCTTAGGTTCGTGGGGACGTTGCTTGGCTTCTCGGGAGTTGCGGACCTCTTTCTAGAAGACACCGGATCCATTCTATCATGGGCTTCTCTTCTCCTTTTGATAGGAGCGTTTCTGTGGGGGGGTTGGAACAATCTACTACAAGGTCAACCTGCAAAGCATGGGGGCATCATTCGTCAACCTGTTCCAAGCATCTATAGCGTGTCTCACAATGTATGCGTTGAGTCTTTTAACCGAACCTGCATTCCGGGCTTGGGACTGGGGATACTTGGCAATACTTGTGTACAGTGGGATTGGAGCTTCAGGGATTGGAATGACAATTTGGTTGTTTCTTTTGAAAGATGAAGAGGCAACCTCACTCTCTAGCTCAAGCCTAATCGTTCCAGTGATAGCTTTGTTCTTCGGCTGGCTGGTTCTGGGTGAAGGCCTAAGTCCAAAATCGCTTGCGGGCTCGACACTAGTCCTAACTGGAATATACTTGGTTAGCCGTTGCAAACCAAGGCAGAATCTGGAAGGAAATGTAAACCACCAACATTAATGGCCCTTGCTTTGCGCTCATTCACCAGCGACCTAGGCTTGCCAGCTTCACTGCGGTCAACCGCCTCCTCTCTAGGCATGCGTTCCAGAATTGGCGCGTCTTCCTCATGGGGGTCACCGTCTGTTACTTCATGTGGAGACCCATTTTCCTTTGCGGTCACTGTCATCCTATGCCGGGTCAACGCGTAGTCTGAACCTACAGGCTTCCGCCGTTCCAATCACCCATACCTTGCCCTAGCGGCCTCGACCTCCTTTTCAGGCATCCGCTAGCTCAGACTATTCCTTCCCTCTGCCTGGACGCCAATCTCGCAGAGTCTTTTGCTCTGAACAGCCGTGTATGTCGCTTATGCATCCATGAGGAGATCGACGATCCTCCTCCTTCCCCTGTCCTGAGAGTTCGGGATGCGCACCCTCACAGGAGCAAGTCTAGACGGATCACCACGCCGCATCGATCGATCCAAGAAGATAGCTCTACGTGCGCAACTCCAAGAGCGGCCCCGACCTGACGATCATCGAGCGAGGAACTCGGCCGACTAGGAACCGGTCAGAACAAAAGGGTTAAGTTTAAGTACATGAACGCCAACCATTCCCAAGACAAGGACAACTCACAAAAAAGGGGAGATGAAGGCAAAATGCCCAATCCACACTACGCCACATTCGAGGTGCCGGAAGAATTATCTAAAGCAACACTCGAAGCCATCCGCATCGCACGAACATCAGGAAAAGTGAAAAAAGGCGTCAACGAAAGCATCAAATCCATCGAACGAGGACAAGCCAAACTAGTGGCAATAGCCAAAGACGTCGACCCGCCCGAAATCGTAGTCGTCCTACCAGCAATATCTGACGAAAGAAAAATCCCATACGTCTTCGTCCCGTCCAAAAGAGACCTAGGAGAAGCGGCAGGAATCAACGTACCCAGCGCCGCGGTCACCATAGAGGAGCCGGGCGAGGCGAAAAGCTATGTCGAAGAAATAACCAAGAAAATCAACGAAATAAGATCCACAACGCTTACCACGCTACCGGCCGGCAAATCGGAGGAGAGGTCCAGGTGACCGAACAGACCAAAACCGCGGAAAAAACATTCGAAGGGACACCAGCAAGGGTGGAACAGATAGTGGGCCGGACAGGGGTTACGGGCGAGGTCACCCAAGTCAGAGCAAAAATCCTACAGGGAAAGGACGAAGGACGAGTCGTGACGAGGAACTGCAAGGGCGGTGTCCGTGTCGGCGACATACTCATCTTGCTGGACCCGGAGAGGGAAGCCGAGAAGATCAAATGATTGATTAGCGGTCTCAATCTGTCGATGAATCTGATCTAGGGCAACGGATTGCCTGTTAGTCGGTGTGTGTCTGATCTACAGTTCGTGGCTGGGAAAACTAGCTGTATGTCAAAGGCGAGTCCTGTTGATGCCCGGCGATCTCTTCCTCAGGTTCCAGCTGTGATTTCGACCATCGCGCCATCTCTTCCTTGACCCCTATGTTGAGAAGAAGCGCTTCATGCAGTCGCTCCTGCCACCTCTCGTAGCTGGCATGTATTATCCTCGCTAAGAATCTGTCCCTGAGCAACCCTAGCGATCGATCGATCTATAGTACGGTCAAGGGGGGCCGAATCTCTTGGTCCCCAACCCGCTCATTTTGATCGATCGAACAATGCTCAAAACACATAGGAGGTGAATGTCAAAATCGGTAGCTTGAAGAATTGATCGATTCAGGGGTGATTGCAGTGTTGACAACTGTTCATGAGATGATCTACGGTCGGAACTGATTACTATCCTGGGCGTTCTTCATGTGACTGGAAGCCAGCCCAAGCCAAGTTCATCCAATTTTGCCCTGCTTGGCACACCTGTTTGCGGGCTCCATCCCATAATCGTGTAGTACAGACTGATAGCATTCTCGAACTCTTCCTTGGGGATCTTGGCGCCGGCTCTTGGGCCTGAAACGAGGGGTTCAAAGAATCTTTCGGGCAGACGATCATCGGCTCTCTTGAAGCCTTCCCTTACGTTGAAGTACCTCGCCATGTTGAGCGCCCTCTCTGAAGCTTTCATGAGTTCCCAGATGCTGGTGTTCCATCCAGTCGCCGCATTGACTATTTCGGTAACGTGGTGTACTTCGAAGTTCCCCACGGGGTGCGGAATGAACGGGAACATGCATAGATCCAGCATGTTGAAAAGACCCCACCACAGCTGCAGGTAGACGAAGGCTTTGACCTTCTCCGCCCCCAGGCTGAGTTCGCCTACAGGCTTCATTAGACCTAGGGGCTTCAGGCTCTCAGAAGGCTTCGAGAACGTGGGGTCGTGTACTGCCTGCAAGTGGTCCGCTCCGGTCGGCGATAGGGCATAGGCAAGCCCAACCCCTGTTTTCGCACGCGGCTCATGCATAGGCACCTCCTTTCCTTTGACCGTCAATGCACAGTTCTGAGCGTCCCCACCTATCTGTTGGGCAGCTCTGGCTACGCCCTCGGCAAGAACATCGCCTACCCCCTCACGTCTAGCTATCATTTCTGTTAGATGTACTGTGGCGTCTTCACTTCCAAACTTCAGTTCTATCCCTCCCGTGTCCTTCTTCGAGATTAGCCCATTCTCATAGCACTCCATGGCGAACGCGATCGCGGCGCCCGTGCTTATTGTGTCCAGCGAATGCATGTTGCACAGCTCGTTGGATTTGGCGATAGAATTGATGTCATCCACTTTGCATAGGGAGCCAAACGCGGCTACCGTTTCATACTCCGGTCCTCCATACCTGGGGTCTGTTATGAAACGACCTTTTCCTCTGACTACTCTCTTACATCGCATGGGGCAGGCGTAGCATCCCTCTCTATCCATGAGTATTGTTTCCTCCATCTTCTCTCCGGAGATGGTCTCAGTGCCCTCGAATGTTCCTGCCTTGAAGTTCTCTGTGGGAAGAGTTCCGTCTTCATTGAGGGAAAGCATCACTCCTGCTGTTCCGAACCTATGGCGGTTCGTCGAAGCAGGGTTTTCTCTCCACTTCTTGCCGAACCATGCCGCAAGCTTTTGTAACGTATCTCTATCTTTGACCTTGGTTCTATTTTTTCCTCGAACTGCGAGGGCTTTGAGTTTCTTTGAGCCCATGACCGCGCCCAGGCCGCATCGCCCGTTTGCATACTTCAGCTCGTTCAGTATGCAGGCGTAGCGAACTAGGTTCTCACCTCCCAAGCCGATTGAGGCAACCCGAATCAGGTGGTCACCGAGTTCTTCCCGTATAGCGCTCTGTGTTTCTCCTGTAGTCTTGCCCCATATCTGAGATGCATCCCTTATCTCCAGATCTCCGTCGTGAATCCAAAGGTAAACAGGGTTCTCAGATTTTCCTTCGATTATAACGGTGTCGAACCCAGCGAATTTGAGCTCGGGGCCCCAATACCCTCCAGACTCCGCCTCTCCATACGTGCCGGTTAGTGGTGATTTGGCAGCAACCGTGTACCTGCTAAGGCCAGGCAGTGCAATACCGGTCACAACGCTTGCGGAGAATACTAACTTGTTGTCTGGCCCCAAGGGATCGACGCCGGGCCGCATCTCTTTCAAGAGATGGTAGAGAGCTATTCCTCTTCCCCCGAGGTACGTTCTGTAGAAATCCTCGTCCTTTTCTTCAACTGATATGTTGTCATTTCTGAGGTCAACTCTCGCTATTTTTCCATTGTAGCTGTATCTCACAGGCCTCCCCGTCGCAGAAATCGAGTTCTAGCCACTGTTTATGGTTTTTGGCGATCGCCAAGAACTGAAAGTCGCATTCGCTCATTCGTAGGGTTCGGTGCGGCCTTCCCTCATTGGCCTAGTCGATCGACGATCGATGATTCTAGCCCGTCACCTTCAGTTCTTCCAACATCTTTGCTATGCTAGTTATCGGGTTTCCTTTCGCGTCGCAGATGACTTGTTTTGCAGGTGGATTTTCAACGTAGGTAGGTATCCGCTGAGATATTCTTTCTTGGTAAGTGGAGACCAACTCGTTTTGGTAGAAGACACCTATCGGAATCTTCTCTCCCCACTCCTGAGCCTTCGCCAAGGCGGCTATGGCTTTTGAAGACGCCTCTTCTGGTTTGCGCACTATTCCGTCGTAGCCTGTTTCTTCTAGCTTGTACAATCTTGGTGATGGTTTTCCTGTGGCCGGGTCGATGCGGTCTTCGCCTCCGTACCATTCTTTTGTGTTGATGTTGTTGTAGGTGGGGCAAGGCTGCTGTATAATTACCAAGGACATTCCGCGGTGTCGGATGGCCCTCTTTATAGTCTCTTTCAAGTGGCGAACGTCGTAGGCATAGCTTCTAGCAATGAACGTGTAGCCAACTGCCAATGCCAAAGCTATCGGGTTGACACCCTCGTTTATGTTGGGCCTCGGAAGGGATTTTGTTCTTAGGCCTAGCCTAAGTGTGGGCGAAGCCTGTCCCTTTGTCAAGCCGTAGACGCCGTTGTCGTGGATGAGATACGTCATATCTATGTTTCTTCTTCCTGTGTTAACGAAGTGGCCTACACCTATTCCAAGTCCATCGCCGTCGCCTCCGACGGCTATCACCTCTAACTCTGGGTTAGCCAGTTTGGCTCCTATGGCAAAGGGAAGCGCTCGGCCGTGCAGCGTATGAATTCCGTAGGCGTTGACGAAGTGCGGAAGCTTGGCGGAGCAGCCAATCCCCGAAAATATCGCTACCTTGGACGGCGATAGCTGCAGATCAACTAGAGCCAGTTGTACCGCAGAGAGTATGCCAAAGTCCCCACAGCCCGGGCACCAATCAACGAAAACGGGGGTCCTATAACCTGTGAGTCTAAGAGCCATGGATCAACACCTGCCTCTTCGGCGCTTTCTCCTGCATGATCAGTCCAAGAGCCTCGTATAGCTCGTCGGACGATATGGGTCTGCCGTTCCATTTGAGCACGAAATAGTCCATGGCAATCCCGGTTTCTTCTCTGATTATGCCGGCCAACTGTGCGGAATAGTTTCCTTCCACAGCGATTTTCTTGTTTGCCTTCCCCAATATCTCAGCGATGTATTCCTTGGGCAGTGGATGTGGCATGCGCACCTGCAAGAAGCTCATCTTGTAGCCGTCTCGGCGCAGCCTTTCCATTGCTTCCAAAACCGCGCCCTTTGGAGAGCCCCAACTTACAATCGTCGCGGATGAGTCCGCGTCTCCGAAGAAGTTGGCCCGTTCTTCGACGGGAATCTCCTTGTTCGCGGTTTCCTGTTTTCTCATTCGCTTGTCGACCATGAGTGTTCGAGTCATGGGTTCCTCAGTGATATGTCCCAATTCGTCATGTTCGTCGCCGGTGTTCCAGAAGGTCACCCCGAGCGTTCCAATGGGTAATCGTGGGGAAATACCAGAGTCGGTGAACTGAAAACGTTTGTATTCCTTGTCTTTGACGTCTGCCTCTGTTAGCAGTTCTCCGCGTTCTATCTTTACCAGGTGGGGATCAAACGTCGTGCAACTTTTGGTGCTGTTAGCTAGAGCCTTATCAATCAAGTGGATAACGGGCGTTTGATAGCGTT
>Ga0315308_1000460_pt1 | contig 22663 bp, 20 predicted proteins | sample TDP3_MG_FD_203078 | JGI IMG/M metagenome (GOLD analysis project Ga0315308, IMG submission 203078) | Freshwater sediment microbial communities from Lake Towuti, South Sulawesi, Indonesia - TDP3 | ecosystem: Environmental > Aquatic > Freshwater > Lake > Sediment | place: Indonesia: South Sulawesi... | reverse complement strand
AGAAGAAGGACAACCAACAATAATTGTTGACACACGCGAAGCCAGCGCAGTCCCAAAAATAGTCAAAGGCTTGAAAGAACAGGGAGCCAACGTCCAAATACAGACGCTTGAAAAAGGCGACTACATCCTGTCTGACCTCTGCGCCGTCGAGAGAAAAACAGTGCACGACTTCGTCTACACGCTTACCAGACGCTATTTATTTGAACAATTGTTCAAACTCAAGGAAGTCTACGTCAAACCCTTCATTCTAATAGAAGGTTACCTACCCATAGTCTACAAGTTCAGCAAAATCCAGCCGTCGTCAGTTTGGGGCGCCATGTTCGCCATAGCCAAACAGGGCATATTCATGATACACACAAGCAGCTACAAGGAAACAGTTGACTTCCTCTACACCGCAGCCAAACAAGAACAGATAGTTGAAAAAAGAACACCAATCGTGCATGCTATTAAGAAGACTGAAACCATAGCAGACGCTCAAATATTTTTCATAGCCAGCCTACCAAACATAGGGAGAGAAAAGGCGGTTTCTATACTCAACTCGTATCAGACGCCCATGAACGCCCTGTTAAACGTGGACAGATGGGCAAAGGAAGCCTATGGATTGGGACCGATAATAACCGAAAAAGTCAAACAGGTACTAAACTCGCCATACAAACTAAGTTAAAGCCCCAACATCTTCCGAGCGTTTTCACCCAAAATCTTGCGTTTTGTCTCAGCCTTCAAAGGCAACTCACGTATGGCTTCCACGTTCCTCTTGACGCTTGGAACACCCGGCCAATCCGAACCAAAAACAACCTTGTCGGCAATCTCTTCCAAATCGGGAAAATATCTCAGCAGATTCTTGGGTGGCAACCCAGAAACATCAATGTGGACATTTTTGTGCCGTTTCGCCAAAAAGAAAGCCATGTCATACCAGAAGCCCCGTCCTCCATGAGCCTGAACAATTGGCAGATCAGGAAAGTCTATGGCAACGTCATCCAGATACAGCGGGTTGGCAAACTTCAAACGGGCATTCTTAAACACAGATGAGCCGGTGTGAAAATTCACCGGAACCCTCAACTCCTGAGCCTTCTCATAGAGCGGATACAGTTTGGCATCGTTGGGATAAAAGTGCTGATAGGGTGGTAGAAGTTTAAGTCCCTTCATGCCAAAGTCTCGAATCAACTTGACGAGAGTTCTCGCTGGGTTGGGGTCTGTAACAGGGTTGATTGAGGCGAAAGGAATCAGCTTCCCGCTCTCGCGGCAAAACTCAGCTACAAGCTCGTTGTCAACAATTCCAGTCGTCAGAGGTGCAACCTCAGCCAGAACAACCGCGAAATCCACCCCTTCTTCGGTGAGGAAATCCAGAAAGTTTTGAGGCTGCATAAATCCATCAAAGTTTTCATAAACCCTCGGATTGACACGCCTCATGTACTCATGAACCCAAGGGTTCCACATGCCGAATTTAGCCACGTGAACGTGAAAATCAACAACCACCATCTTTGGATTCCTCGCATTGAAGCAATCGATATACATATTAAAACTCTTTGCAGACTATTCAGTGGCAGACATGTTCAAAAAGGTCTTGACAGCCAACCGAGGAGAAATCGCACTCCGAATAATCAGAGCCTGCAAGGAGTTAGGAGTGAAAACAGTTGCAGTTTATTCCGAGGCTGATAAAGAGTCGCTTCACGTACAATTCGCCGACGAATCCCACCTCATCGGACCCGGACAACCAACCCAGAGCTACCTGAACATCAACAAAATAATCGAGGTGGCAAAAACCTCCAAAGCTGAGGCCATCCATCCAGGATACGGCTTTCTGGCGCAGATTCCTGCGTTTGCTGAAGCATGCGAATCAAACGGCATCGAATTCATCGGTCCCTCTAACGTTGTCTTGAAGAAAATGGGCAACAAACTCAAGGCACGAGAGATGATGGCGCGTGCCCGCATTTCAATAATTCCTGGAAGCATGAGAACCCTCAAAAATGAAAGAGAAATAATCAAGTTCGCTGGAAAATTTGGCTATCCGATACTCATCAAAGCCGTTTATGGAGGCGGAGGCAGAGGCATGCGTGTTGTCAACAACGAGGGCGAAGTGCATCAAGCCTTAGAGCTGGTTCAGCTCGAAGCCGAAGCCTCCTTCGGAAACTCTGAAGTCTATGTGGAGAAGAAACTGGCAAACCCGAGGCATATAGAGTTTCAGATTTTGGCAGATAAAAAGGGCAACGTGATACATTTGGGCGAACGTGAATGCTCGGTTCAGAGAAAGTATCAGAAGTTGATGGAGGAGACTCCTTCACCTATGATGACCGAGAAACTGCGAAGAGCCATGGGAGAAACAGCCATACGCGCCGCGAAAGCTGTAAACTACACTAACGCTGGAACAGTGGAGTTTCTTGTTAACAAAACTGGCAACTTCTATTTTTTGGAGATGAACACTCGTTTGCAGGTTGAACACCTAATCACAGAGATGGTCACAAGCATAGACATAGTCAAGGAACAAATCAGAATAGCCGCTGGAGAAAAACTAGCATACAAACAAGACGAAATAACAATGAGAGGCCACGCTATAAACTGCCGAATCAACTCGGAAAACCCATATAAAGACTTCACGCCGAGCCCAGGAACCATAACGAGCTATCGTCCACCAGGCGGCCTAGGCGTCAGAGTGGACAGCGCCCTCTACTCTGGATACAGTATTCCTATTTTCTATGACTCCCTCATCGCCAAACTCGCCGTGTGGGGCACAAACCGTGATGAAGCCGTATCGCGCATGAAAAATGCTTTAGAAGAATATCAAATTGAGGGAATCGAAACCACTATTCCACTTCACAAGAAAATCTTAGACAACAAGTATTTTAGGAGAGGAGAAATAGACATCAATTTTGTCCAAGAAAGGATTGGAAGCCAATTAACAGAGGAGCTTGAAGGCGAAGAGATTGCCGCATTATTAGCCGCTTTAGCTGTCTCTCAGAACCGCCGTCGAAAGAGCCTGAGCATAATTCCCCAAAGAAACACTGAGAATGTCTCAGCTTGGAAGTGGGCGAGGAGAAGAAACTCGATTCATTCGAGAACCTTTGCAGGAGGCTCTTGAGTTGGAGGAGTACAACTTCTTGGTCAGTGGCAAGCGACACAGGATAAGGCTTCTCAAACATGAAAGGAAAGCACCATTGCTAATTGAAGTTGACGGCAAAACATCCCCACTGGAGCTTAAAGAAGAGTTTCGTTACGGTTCACCGTTCTCATTAAAGATTGCTGACAAGTCTCACAGAGTTGAGCTGAACAAAATCAACAGAAACAATCAATTTTCCATAAAAATCGATGACAAAACCTACACGGTTCAACACGAAACAACAAAGACAATTCACGCACCGACTTTCAAGCCGTCTGCGCCGACGCTTGAAAAGAAACCATTTAGGAAGGCGGTTTCTGAAAGAGGCGCAGTTACCGCTCCTATGCCGGGCAAGGTTGTTTTGTTAAGAGTCAAGGTTGGAGACTCTGTGAGGGTTGGAGAACCTCTGTTCGTCTTGGAAGCCATGAAGATGGAAAACGAAATCGTTTCACCGGTAGATGGAATCGTTAAAGAAGTAAGGGTTTCTGAAGGTGCAACCGTGAACATAGGAGAAGCCATGGTGATAGTGAACGAGACCTAATTGTGTTTTTTACTTTGGGAATTTCACAGAATTACAGCGCCTGAAATGGGCATATCCAGTGTGATGGATATTTCATGTTTGTTGGACTGAAAGTCACTTTTCTAAGTGTTGGAGCACATGAGAAAATTTTTCCGATGGAAAATTGACTTCTAATTTGGTAGCGAGTTGCTTGCCAATTTCGGAGAAGAGTTGAGTTAATATCACGATGGATTCTTTAATGTTATTTTTTCTGTAGAGGCAGAGACCTTTTCGGAGCCTGCTTTCAGCTTTTGGGGGAAAAACAGACTCTAATTTCCGATATTCTTCTCCGATCTCCTTGTTCAAAAGCAATTCTATAAGGGCAACTATTCTTTTTCTTAGTATTTCAATTTGCCTTATTGAGAACCAGTACTCACCCCTATGCAGCATGTTAATTGCGTGAAGAACGTTGTACAGCGCAAATTCAGTTTGACTCTCTAACTCAGTTTTAGGATCTCTTGGATATTCCCTCACAATGAGAGCATTTCGAACTCGTCCAGATTTGTCAAGGACAACTTTGTATCGGTCACTGAAAACTTCGGCTTGTCCGAGCTTGGTGTAACAAATATCTATTTCAACATAATTTCGGTAGATAGTGCCCAGCATTTGACAGTTGGGCCATTCAACTTCAAAAGTTGACAACACGTCTCCGATGTGTTTGGCAAACTCGAAGCGTTCTCCATACACTTCAGCATAATGTTCCTCCTTAACTACCACGTAAAGGTCGATGTCAGAATATTCATCGGCTGTTCCGTCAGCCATTGACCCAACAACATAGGCACCTTCTATGCGATGGTCTGTTTGCAGTAGACTGATACACTTAGAGAGCATGTTTCTTAAAACATTGGCATTTTTCGTTTTCTGCATCTTCATTCCTCATGAGCTACAAAACTATTCTTAAGTAGCCAACGATTATTTTGAGCTTTCGCGAGCTATTCCCTTTGAAGTTCAGAGAGAATTTTTTCGTAGAAGTCCAGCGATTCTGGATTAACTAAGGCATCCTTGTTTGTGACTGGTCTGCTATGAATTATGTTCGAGACTGCACTTTCAACCTTCTTCATGTTGAAGGTGTAAGGAATGTCTGGGGCTTCGATGATTAGGGCTGGAACATGTCGGGGTGAAGCCTCTTCACGCAAGGCTCTTTTAATCTTGTTTTTTAAATCCTCCGATAATTGAAATCCCGGAGCAAGTTTAACAAAGAGGATGACGCGCTGGTCTCCTTTCCAGTCTTGCCCTACTACCATGCTGTCGGCTACTTCCTCAAACTTTTCCACTACGTTGTATATTTCAGCTGGACCTATGCGTACTCCCGATGGTTTTAGGGTGAAATCAGACCGGCCTAAGAAGGTTATTCCACCTGTGTCGCTATGAATTATGATCCAATCGCCGTGCCTCCAAACATTGGGATAAAAACTGAAGTAAGCCTCTCTGTATTTTTGGTCATCGTGGTCGTTCCAGAAATAAAGAGGCATGGAAGGAGTGGGAGCTTCACAAACAAGTTCTGCTTGTTGATCAACTACCTGATTGCCTTTTTCATCATACGCCTTCACTTTCATTCCTAAGCCTGGACCCTGCAATTCGCCAGCATATACAGGCTGGATTGGAGTTCCAATAGCAAAGCAACCATTGATGTCTGTGCCTCCCGAGATGGAATTAAAGTGCAAATCTTTCTTAATTTCCCGGTAAACATATTCAAATCCTTCGGACGAAAGTGGTGATCCAGTTTGAGATATTTCTCGCAAAGATGACAAATCGTAATCCTTTGCAGGTTTAGCCCCCACGCTTCTGAGATAATTGATATAGCTTGCACTGCAACCGAAGATGGTTATTTTTTCATCCTGAACTAATTTCCACATAGTGCCCCAATCGGGATAGTTTGGATTACCATCGTACAATACGACTGTAGCTCCCACAGCTAAAGAACTCAGCAACCAATTCCACATCATCCAGCTAGGAGTCGTTATGTAAAAAATCCTATCTTGTCGTTTCAAATCGGTTTGAAGCATCAGCTCCTTAAGGTGATTGATGAGAACTCCGCCGGCTCCTTGAATCATGCACTTTGGCTTGCCTGTGGTTCCTGAAGAAAACATGATGTATGCGGGGTGATCAAAGGGCAGCTGTTCAAATCTTATTTCAAGTTGCCTTTCCTCAGATATGAAATCGTTGTAAAGCACAGAGTTAGGAATACGACTAATATCAGGTTTTTCTGCCATGTAGGGAACAACGACGATTTTTTCAATTGAGGGTAATCCCTTGGCGATTTTCTCAACGTTTGGCAAAAAGTTGAAGGCTATTCCTTTGTAGGGGTATCCATCGACGGTGAACAAGACTTTTGGTTCAATCTGACCAAGACGATCCAAAACAGCCACGGGGCCAAGCTCAGTGCCGCAAGAAGACCATATGGCGCCTATACTGGTAGCGGCAAGCATGGCAATGGCTGTTTCCATAAGATTGGGCATGTACGCAGCTACACGGTCTCTAGGAGCAACTCCCATTTTGCTTAGTGGTTTGGTCAGACATGCTACAGAATCGTACAGTTCTGCATATGTCATTCTGGCTGATTTCTGGGTTTCTCCCTTGAATACAAAGGCTAGATGGTCGTCTCTGTGTCTTAGAAGGTTTTCAGCGAAATTCAATCTTGCGCCAACGAACCATTTTGCGCTAGGAAACTTGCGTAGATCGTCGACTACCACACGGTATACTTGGGAAGCTTTTATCTCAGCGAATTCCCATAGGGCTGCCCAGAAATGCGGTATATCTTCAATCGACCACTTGTACAATTCATTGTAAGAGTTAATTTCTAGACCGTGTTTTTTACTTACATAGCTGATGAACCGCGTAATGTTAGCGTGTTTTATTTGCTCTTGGGAAGGCGTCCAAAGTGGTTTTCTCATCTTTCTCAGCGTCTTTATATTCTTGATAAAAGACTTGGCAGTCAATTATTAAGTATTATTGCCACGTGCTGTTTTCGTTGTTTGCCTTTTTCAATTGTATACTTGCTCGTTGCTGGGGGAATAAACCCTTAATAAGAATGGTGGAATTAGAAATCTAATCTGAACTTACGCATTGGGTATTCAATCGTCTCATACAATTGGAGAAGGAAAACATGACCAGAAAAAAGCCGACAATTGGAATCATAGGTTTGGGTCCCATAGGCTCTATCCTCGCTGCACATTTGGCTAAAGGTGGAGAAAGCGTGGTGGTCGAGGATGCTATGCCAAACATTTTGTCAAGGGTGAAGAAAGACGGCTTGAACGTGTCTGGAGCGACGAAAATAACCGTTAAGATAGATAACATTGCCAACTCTATCTCTGAACTCGCACAGTTTAGTCCAGAAATAATATTTATAGTCACCAAGGCCTGCTACCTCAAACCTATCCTTCCAGAAATCAAGCAAATATACAAGCCGAAGATGAAAATTGTCAGCTTCCAAAATGGGCTAGGCAATGAGCAGTTTATCGCAGAGGAGCTTGGAATCGACACCGCGTACCGTGTAGTCATTAATTTCACTGGAGACTTAGTGAGTCGGGGAAACGTTATTATGAATTGGTTAGTGCCGCCTAACTATATCGGTGCTTTACATAAAGGCAGATACACCATTGACGAAACAACCAAATATATTGCCAGTACATTGACAGCTGCGGGCTTGGACACAGAGGTTTCGCCTGACATCAAAAAAGGCGTTTGGGAGAAAACGATTTTGAACGCAGCCCTATGCTCAATATGCGCCGTTACTGGTCAAACAATGAAGGAAGCAATGGAATTCCCCCACAGCCGCAGTCTCGCTATCAAGATACTTGAAGAAGGATTAAAAGTGGCGAAGGCAGATGGCCACGACTTTGGTCCTAATGCTATTGCCAAGTTCACCTCGTATCTGGAGAAGGGAGGCGCTCACAAGCCATCTATGCTGATTGACGTCGAAAACAAGCGCCCCACCGAAGTTGACTTCTTAAGCGGCGCAATCGCTCGATACGGAGAAAAATACAAGATTCAAACGCCTGTCAATTCAGTTTTCACTGAGTTGTTAAAAACGCTGGAAAATCGATACCTAAATCCCTAGCATCTTTTTTTGCGCTTTTATTGTCTGATTGTGTATTGTTTGGTCACTGAAATTTTGAGTTACTAAAGAAGACATATTCAAAATCTTGTAAGATTGTATTAAGTATTGAGACCCAAAAGTTTCAATCGGGACCCAAAGGCGTCGTGACAGATTTCATGGAGTGTGCCACAAAAGATTTTTCAATCGTGCCACAAATCAGACGAGGGGGCTATGTTCGTTTAACAAAGATTTCCATTGTTGAACAATCATAGAAGATAGGGTGTAGTGTGTAAAGCAGAGTCGTTTGAAACTCAAATAAAAGGGTTACTTTTTTAAGTGTTCATCAAGTCTATTGAATGATTGGTGAAAACCATATGGGATTGGTTCCCGAAGAGCACAAGATGCACATAAAGGAAGAGTTGCAGGAGAACATGGGGGACCCTGTTCGCATACTTGTTTTCACGCAGGAAATGGAGTGTCAATTCTGCAAAGAAGCCCGAGAACTGGTGCAAGAGGTTGCGAGCCTCGTGCCCGACAAGATTAAGGTTGAAATCTACGACTTTGTCAAAGACGGTGAAAAGGCTAAGGAATACGGCATAGACAAGGTTCCAGCCATAGCCATACTGGGCAGGAAAGACTACGGCATAAGATACTACGGCATACCCTATGGATACGAGTTCAATCCATTCATAGACAACATAATCAACGTCTCAAAGGGCACCACAAACCTATCAGAAGAAACAAAGGCTAAGTTGAAATCGTTAGACAAGCCAGTGCACATCCAAGTCTTTGTCACTTTGACATGTCCCTACTGCCCGGTCGTAGCCGGTCTAAGCCACAAGTTAGCCATAGAAAGCGGCGGTATGGTAAAGTCCGACGTAATCGAAGTCGCCGAGTTTCCACATCTGGGACAAAAATACAGTGTCATGGGTGTGCCAAAAATTGTCATAAACGAACGAACCGAATTGGTAGGCGCTGTTCCAGAAGCCCAGTTCGTAGCTCATATACTGCAGGCAGTGAAGCCACCAAGCATATACATGTAAGTTTAAGTGGCTAATTTAATGCAAACAGTCAGGTCGGTTAAGGTAACCACCCTAGCGGACAATGTTGTGTATGACGGAAGACTTCTAGGTCAATTCGGTTTCTCCGCTCATCTGGAAACAAAGGATCAGCATGGGGAAAAGCATTCAATAATCTTTGACACGGGTCGCAAGAAGGGCGCGCTGCTCTACAACATTAAAACCCTAAAACTGGATTCGTCTCCAATAGAGTTCATAGTTCTCAGTCACGGACACCACGACCACACAAGTGCCACCGTAGAGTTGATAAGAAGGTCAAAGCGAAAAGTCAAAGTGATAGTGCATCCAAACGCTTTCCTCCCAAAATTCAAGACTGAAAAAGGCAAGAAACGGCATCACGGAGTTCCTAGGGGAGAACGCAAGACTGACATTTTAAAGGCTGGAGGACAAATTATTGAAACCACACGTCCTATAGAGATTATTCCTGGTGTTTTGACAAGTGGTGAAATAAAACGAGTCACGCCATTCGAAAAAGTCAACCTGAAAATCATGACAGTGGTCGACGGAAAGCAAGTGAGAGATCAAGTGCTGGACGACCAAGCTTTGTTCATAAATATAGAGAGAAAAGGCGTTCTGGTGCTCAGCGGTTGTGCCCACGCTGGAATCATCAACACGCTCCAATCCGCCTTAAACACAGCCAAAGCAAAGAAACTCTACGGATTTATCGGCGGGACGCACTTGATAAGCCCGAAGGAGAACAGACTTAGAGAAACCCTCAAACAACTTAAAGAATTCGATTTACAGTTGGTTTCACCCGCGCACTGCACGGGACATAAGAGTATAGCCATGATAAGCCAAGCCTTTCCAAAAGCCTTCGTGCTCAACTACGCCGGAAGAACAATTGACACGGCAAAGAAGCTGAAGGACCCAGTTTTCTAAATGCTTTATTTATCTTAAGAGTATGACATGTTTGTGGATGATCAAAATGAGCATGCTCGAGTTTGGTTTAATTTTGCTCTCAACACTATTGGTTAGCCTCATTTCTCTTGTGGGAATCTTCTTCATCACAATGAAGGAACAGGTGTTCAAAAAAATCCTGTTACTGCTTGTCAGTTTTGCCTCAGGCACCTTGCTGGGAGCTGCGTTCCTTGATCTCATACCCGAATCCGTGTCTGCTCACAGCGAGACCGCGTTTGTTGCCATACTCGTCGGAATACTTGCCTTCTTTCTGCTCGAGAAATCTCTCTGGAGACACTGCCACGAGAGAGAGTGTCCGATTCACACGTTTGCCTACCTAAACCTGCTCGGCGACGGTGTGCACAACTTTATTGATGGGGTTGTTATAGCAGCCAGTTTTTTAGCCAGCGTTCCCTTGGGCGTGTCCACCACGTTGGCAGTTATTGCCCACGAGATTCCTCAAGAGATAGGTGACTTCAGCATACTCATCCACGGAGGACTCGGTAAGGTTAAGGCACTTTATTACAATTTTCTCATAGCAACTATTGCAATCTTTGCCGCCGCGTTAACATACTTCTTCTCCGCTTCCTTTCCAAACCTAACATATTTGTTGGCGTTTGCAGCAGGTGGTTTCATCTATATAGCCACTACAGACCTCATCCCGGAACTGCAAAAAGAAACAGAACCGTCCAAGTCGGCTGCACAATTCCTTCTGCTCTTGCTGGGCATAACACTCATGTGGGTCCTTTGACAGAATTGAGAAGCAACTCATTTCTCGTCTTGCGCACCTTGACGATTGCCTCTTTAGCCAGTTCAACCGCTTTTTCAGCCTCTTTTCGCGTCAAATTTTGCAGGTCGAAGGCGGCGACCGCATTTTCATAGAGTCTTGAAGGGGTTTCTTTAAAAGTTTTTAACGACTTGAACAACATCGTATAGTCTAGGCGCTTACCTTCCAAAGTGGCGGCAAACCAAGCGTAGTTCTCCAGAATGTCCATCAACACTCTTCTAACATAATGGCACGTCTCTGCATATTCGCCAGCATCAACCATACCCTGCGAACGGGCAAGCACACCACGCAACAAAGCTGGGTTCCCGTAATAATTCAGTTGACTCTTAACCTTAAAATCCACAGAATCCAACGTTGAGGCTTGCTCTTGCAGATGAGACGCAACATAATCCCAAACAGTTTTGAAGAGACCCAAACCGCGTTCAGCATCACACTGGCGAACAGACGACAGACGAGATACATCGACAAAAGCATCAAAAAACTGTTGACAGCCCAGCTTTTTAGTCGATTCTTCTAGTGAGTGAACAAAGCGGCTGAGGGAAAAGGGCAACAAACCCGCTTCAATAACAATTTTTAGAATAGACTCTAGGGCTACACTTGCAAATACAATGGCACTTTCAAGGTCTCCACGCGCAAGGGCTGAAGACGATCGGCTTAGGTATATGTCAGCGTCAACCAGATACATTTCAAAACGAATGTTCATCCGTTCTGGCTTGCGATAAGACCTGCACATCCAGTCCTTGGCATTTGTGAGCGACCAGTCACGGTCATACAAGACCAACACTTCAAACAGTTTCTGATCGATTTCGGGCAGCAGAGAAACAGAAACCCACCTGCGTGGCACGTAATCCAGGTCAACAAACAAATCATCTGATTCAAGACGCTCAACACGTTCATGCGACAGACTCTGCCTGTCTACAACCAAGAGGTCAGTATCACTTTCTGCAACGGCGTCACCTCGACTCCAACTTCCAAACAAGCCGACACCCGAAATCGTTTCGCGTTGACTCAGGTCTCGAACAAGCTTCTCTAAGGCGTGGCGGATTTTTTCCGAGAGACGAACCAAAACCAACCGACCAACACTGGGACTAAACAAAAAGGTCAAGCATCGCCTGATATAAAAGTGTGCTGCGATCATTCTTACGACAACGAATTTGGGCACTGAACCCACAAAAAAGACGCTTGATAAATCAGTGCAAATCATAAGCTGGATACGACTAAGAAAATCGCAAAGTTTATATATTGAAACATTTCCTATGAATCTAACACGGCGGGGCCAGATGGACGCATTTTCAGTTCGAGGGTTCTGCTGAAGAACCACGAAGTGACGGTTTTCTCGCCCATTCAGTCATATGGAGGGACGATGCCATGGAAAAGGCACAAGAAAAGCCGGAAACAAAGTCTCGAGTAGCCGACAAGTGCCCGGAGTGCGGCAGCAGCAACCTCATCCACGATTATGATACTGGAGAGACTGTTTGCAGTAACTGCGGTCTTGTTCTGCACACGCAGATGCTTGATAAGGGACCTGAATGGCGAGCTTTCACGCAGGAAGAAAAAGACTCGAGAACGCGAGTGGGTGTACCCACCTCATATTCTGTTCACGACAAAGGCCTGTCAACAGCTATTGGGCGGGTTGATCGCGACGCTTTTGGACGCAAACTACCACTGTCGACACGCTTGCAGATGTGGCGCCTGAGAAAATGGCAGATTCGCTCTCGGGTGCACTCTTCTGTTGATCGCAACTTAGCCCAGGCTATGGCTGAACTTGACAGACTCTCAGACAAGCTCTACATTCCAGGACCCATTAAAGAAAAGGCAGCGGTTGTTTACCGCAAGTCTTTGGAGAAAGGCTTAGTTCGAGGACGATCAATCGCGGCTATCGCTGCGGCTGCTTTGTACGCTGCGTGTCGAAACAGCGAGACTCCTAGGACTCTGCGGGAAATCGCTGAGGCCAGCCTAGTTGACAAGAAAGACGTCGCTAGGTGCTATCGGCTTTTGCTTAGAGAGCTCGACATTCACATGCCTATAGCTGACCCTATGACTTACGTTTCAAAGATTGCTGAGAGAACCGGCATTAGCGGTCAAACTCAGGGCTTGGCTATAAAGATAATCAGAGACGCCAAGAAGAAGCGGGCTGCTTCGGGCAAGGACCCCATGGGATTGGCTGCTGCTGCGTTATACATTGCTTGTCTGTTGAGCAACGAGAAGAAAACGCAGAAAGACATAGCTGAGGCTGCTGGCGTCACAGAGGTTACAGTCAGAAATCGTTACAAAAGCTTGAAGCGACAGTTAGGCTTAAAGCTCCCTGATTAGTTTAGCTCTTTTCTCTTATTGCGCCACCAAAATTTCTGTTGAGCCTCAAAACAGACAAGACTAGACGCAAATATCGTAACAGGCTATGCTGTAAACAATAAACTCCACTTTAAACCTAATAGAGGGAGGTATCTACCCGTGCGCACACACACAAAAACTACTGTTTTGTCTCCTCCTTCTCCAATTCCATAACGATTGGACCTCTGTAACCACAGTTATCGCAGATGTACTGCTCAGGAAACAGCCATATGTCGAAACGGCTGGAGAGTCTCAGCCTAGGACTTGCACATCTTGGACAGAACTTAGGCGTCGTTTGACTATGCTTCAGATTTTTAACTACTTCGCGCAAGTTTTGAAGCAAGCCCAAATTGATTCTCGCTCCAATTTTAAGGGTTAATGGACGTCTGTGCTGTTACGTAACCTCAATGTTCTCTTCTGGGTAGCCCATCTGAAGGAGGTAGTCGCGCACCTTGTCTCGATGGTCGCCCTGCAGCAGTATTTGACCGTTTTTGGCTGTTCCTCCGCAGGCACAGAACGCCTTCATCTTTTGGGCTAAGCGGCCTAGGTCAGTGTCCTTGTCGTTTATGCCGTCGATTATCGTCACTGCTTTGCCGAATTTTCTTGTCTCTAAGCGCACTCTAATCCGTTGTTGTTCCTTGCTTATCTCTCCGCAGACGCAAATGTCCTTGGGAAGTCCGCATGTTGGACAGATTTCAGCCATTGCTCTCAATCCATATCAATAATGCGAGGAATATATAAGAATAACCATGTTGTAGGCTTTCAAACCGTCACAAACACGTCGAGAACCACTTGAAACCAGTTCGGGCCAGAGGTCCGCACGACACGGCCAAAGGAAATACTAGACTTCACATTGGACTCTTTTAATTTTGCAGTCACCTTGTCCCTCACTTTTTCAACGGGGTCTTCACCCTTTCCAGCATGCACAAAATCGTAGTAATGAATCCAACCGCCACGAGGCTTCAACGTCATCAAGGCGTAATCGAGATACTCATAGGCTTTTTCAGGCAGGGGCATCAAGACCCTGTCTGCACAATGACTCAACCGTTCGTTCACAATCCTCTTAGCATCACCCAAAACTGGAACAACTTTGCCCTGAACTCTGTTCAGTCTAACATTCTTCAACATAAATTCAAACGCGAAAGGATTGACATCAATTGAAAAAACTCTTTCAACTTCGCTATGCCTAGCCATCACAATCGAGAAACAACCCACTCCCGCAAACATGTTCACCACAATCTCATGTGGCTGGACTAGGCTGGCAACGCGTCGACGTTCAAAAGACAGTCGAGGCGAAAAATAGCACTGCTCCAAATCCACCTCAAAGAGGCAACCGAACTCTTTGTGGACGGTCATGGTTTTCCTTTCACCCGCAATCCATTGGAGTTCGCGGAGTCGAAAGTCGCCTGAAACGGCGCTTGTCTGCAACAGAACAGTTCTGACGTTCTTGTGCGTCACCATAACAGCTTCCGCAACAATCTGGCTCTTAGGCTTGAGGGTTTCTGGAACCCTGACGACAGCTATCTCACCAACAACATCGTAGGACTTGGACACAAGGTCAAGTTCTTGAGGCTGCAATCGTCCTGTTAAAAGCCTCCTCAAATCTTTCTTCATTTTAAAAGTCTCTCAAAGTGGCGCGCATCACTCAACCACTGCTATGCGGGCTAACCAGTCAGCCACCCACTTCAAGTTTTTGGGCAAGTAATCATGAATCAATTCCACATCGTGCTTTTTTATGGCTCTCAACCCAACCATGGAAGCAAAGTAGGCTAGACCGCCCACTATAATATAAAGTGGCAGTAAGTGCAACCGAAACACGAGAAACTGATAAGAAGTTGGCGACAAAAACATTCTGACTGCGTCTAGCCCAACAATTGCAGCAACAAGGAAAGCTGAAGCTACTAATGCCTTCCAGATGGCTTCTTTGTCGAAAGAAACAGGAACGTAACGAGTTAAAACGTACAGGCTTAGAACCAAGCCGATGATGGACGCAAAGGTTCTGGCCCAAGCAGTGCCAATCATGCCCAAGCCTAGAACTACTAAGACAAAATAAGAGAGAAGAACACTGATACCCAAAGAAACTACGGTGAGTGCTGAAACAATCTTTGTACGCTCCAGTGTCATCAATATAGGACCTATCGCTATGCCCAGAGTGCCAACCAACGCTCCTAAAGACATTGTAATCAATGGCAACGTAGCCTCAGCGTATTGAAAACCACCAAACAAGATTATTATGGGATAGGCTAAAGCCGCCACTCCTACAATCAATGGGAAACCTATCAAAACTGCATATCTTGCAGACATTCGGAAAACGTCTTTGAAACTGTCGACACCTTGCCGGGCGTACAACTCGGTGAGCTGTGGAAAGAGAGCGGTAACGATTGAATTCGAAAACAAACTCGGCACCACCGAAGCTCGAACAGCAACATAATAGATCCCGAGTATCCTCTGTGCTTCAGGCGCACCTAAAAGCAAACTCGTGTACGAAACCAAAAAAAGCTGGTCAATCCACCCTACAAAGAAGCCAATGCCACCTGAAACATAAAGGGGAAGAGAGAAATTTAGCAGAGGTTTAATGGGATAAGGTTTCCCAAAGACGCCGAGAAACCTGGCGGTTAGGATTAGACCCGCAACAGACGCTATTGACTGTCCCGCAAGCCAGCCGAGGACCACGGCGTAGAGACGCCAACCCAGCGAGAGAAGGTAAAAGGTGGTAACCGCCGAAATTGTAGTGTATGCTAGACTTATTATCGCAACTTCGCGCATCCTCTGCATTCCTTGTAAGAAGGCAGTAGCTTCAATATTGAGAAGCGAGAAGATGGAGCAGAAGGCGAGTAGGCGGAGCACAAGGGCGTAGGCACCGTTGCTAAACATCAGTGAAGACACTAGTTCAGCTGGAATAAAGAGCAATACGAATGCAACAGAAGAGGTTAGAAAGCCTATCTGCAACACACGCGTAACAACAGCTCTAGCCTTCTTCGAGTCGTTTTCAGCAAGGTGCTGAGAGATGTATTTGACGGCAGCGGAAGGAAGGGCAACGGTTCCCAACGTTGGGATCAAGATAAGAATAAAGGAAAGGAGGGTGAAGATTCCCATTTCCTCAGAGTGATCGGAAAGCGCGTGGGCGAGGATTACAAAGTAGACTACACCTACAATTGCGTTGAATAAACCTTGAACAAACAGATAGGTAGCACCGCGAGCAACCCGAGCAGTAGGATGTACATCACTCAATGAGGTATTTCACCTTACTCAACGAGCAAAAGGGAGAGACCTATGACTCTAATAAAGCTAAGCCCAGGGCGTTTGATTCACAATAACTTATTTAAGGCTCTTGCACTTTCATTTTGCTTCTGCTTATTTCTTTTACTACGAAATCCATTTGTGCCTTTGATATTTTTGGAAAGAGTGGCAGTGACAGAATCTCTTTAGATATTTCTTCAGCTATAGGAAAATCTCCTTTTTTGCAGTGAAGCTTCTTTTTGTAGAATGTTAGAAGATGTAAAGGCGTATAATGAACGCTTAACCCTATTCCCTTGGATGAAAGTCTTTCATACAATTCATTTCTATTGATGCCATACCTATCTGTAACTCTGATGACATATAGGTGGTATTCATGTGTTCTATCTTTAGCCTCATATGGTGGAATGATTCCATCGATTTCCTTAAGCTTATGAGTGTAATAATGAGCAGCTTCAATACGCCTCTTATTAATTTCTTTTACTCTTTTTAATTGTGAGATGCCCAAGGATGCTTGAACTTCGCTCAGTCGATAATTGTAGCCTAGATCTACAACATCGTAATACCATGTTGCAGTCTCTTCTCTTGCAAAGGCGCCTGTTGTCATTCCATGTTCTCTCAGAAGTTCGATTTTTTTAGCTACTTTTTCATCATTTGTTGTCACCATACCTCCTTCAAATGTTGTGATTATCTTTGTCGGATAGAAACTGAAGCACCCTACTAAGCCTATGCTTCCCGTTTTCTGACCCATGTACTCAGCGCCTAATGAATGGGCACAATCTTCGACGATGTAGAGGTTTTGGCGCTTTGCAATTTGCATGATTTCCTTCATGTCACAGGGTTGTCCCCCGTAATGGACAACAATTATAGCCTTGGTTTTTTCGGTTATTTTGTCTAGAATGTTTTTTGGGGAGATGTTGAATGTTTTTTCATTTATGTCTGCAAAGACTGGTTTGGCACCTACGAAGAGCGGTGCATTGGCAGTGGCAGCAAAAGTTATGACTGGAACAATAACTTCATCTCCAGGACCTATGTCCAATGCACGCATAGCCAAATGTAACGCTGCAGTGCCACTGTTTACTGCAACAGCATGTCCAACACCTACAAAGTTTGCGAATAATTCTTCAAACTCCTTTGTCTTAGGCCCGCCAGTAAGCCAACGAGAATTTAGAGTTTCAAGTACAGCTTTTTTGTCCTCTCTAGTGATCCATGGTGCAAAAAAAGGAATTTCACTCTTCAATTCTGATTGACCTCTCTAGAACCGTATCCTACTCCAATGTATAAGAAGCCATGCTTCAGTGCTTCTGTGGGATTTATTATTCGTCTGCAATCAACTATCAAGGGTTTCTCCTTCATTAATGTCTTAATCTCCTTTAAATTCAGGTTTTTGAACGGCTCGTGGTCTGTTGCTATTACTATGCAATCCTTTCCCTTCACTGCCTCAGTGAAGTTTGGAGCTTTCTCCGCTCCGAAGGTTTCTATGCAATATGGGTCTTGGACTGTGACTTTTGCCCCTAAACTAATTAATTTGCGCACTACTGTCTCCGCGGGGCTGTTAGTTGCATCGTCTAGTTGTGCTTTGTAAGCAACTCCAAGAACTGCTATTTTGGAGGTTTTGACACGTTTGCCTACTTGCTTCAAGGTTTGAGCTATTCGCTGAACAGTGTAATTCGGCATGTCCTCATTTAACTTTCTTGATGGAAGTATCACTCTCGGCTTGAAGCCTTTTTCTTGTGCGGGATGAATGAGTAAGTAGGGATCTTTTGTTAAACATGGTCCGCCCACACCGCACCCTGGCTGATGTATGTTAACTCTCGGGTGAGTGTTCGCTATCTTCACAACTTCCATTGCATCTACGCCTAATTGTTCGCAAATCAATGCTAGCTCGTTCGCAAAGGCTATGTTTACATCTCTAAAGGTGTTCTCTGCTAGTTTGGCGACTTCTGCACTAATGCTATCTGTAATTAATATTTCTCCTTTTGTCACTTTTTTTAACAACTCAGCACCGATTTCGGCGCTTTCTTTGTTGAAGCCTCCTACAATCCTGGAGTTTTGAATAAATTCCTGCACAGCTCTGCCAGGCGCTATTCTTTCGGGGCAGTGTACCAACCAAAAGTCTTTGCCGCATTTTAGCTTACTTTCTTTCTCAAGTATCCCAGCCACTAGATTCTTAGTCGTTCCAGGGGGCACTGTGCTTTCAACTATTACGAGTTTTCCCTTTGAGAGATTCTTCGCTATAGCCTCGCTTGCTTTTTCGAGATACGTTAATTTTGGTTCCCTTTTTTCGTTTAGAGGGGTCTGGACACATATTATTATTATATCTGCCGACCTAACCGCCTTTGAAATGTTAATTGTAGCTTTAAGCTCCCCCCTTTCAACTACTTTCTTTGCCAGTTCTTCGATGCATGGCTCTTTCGTGCTAATTTGTAGCGTAGAAATCGTTTTAACTATGTTTTTTCGATTGTCGACCCCTATCACTTCGTATCCTGTGTTGGCTAATATTACTGCGATGGGTAAACCTATGCGTCCTAAGCCTATTACTGCTACAGTGGCTCTGGTTTCTCTTATCTTTCTGATTAAGTCTTCTCTCACAATAACCCCTTTCCAAGTTTATGCTGATCTGTGGACTTTGTTTTTACAGTTGGGTTCATTTTTAACCTATTTATACTTATCATACTCTTCTCATTTGAGATATCAGCTTTTCACAATTCGACTATTTTATGAGAAATAGAGATAAGGAGGATTCATGCAGGTTAACCACAAAAGGATTGAAAGATCTTGGCTAACTTTTCCGTCAACATCTTTCTATCGTATTTTGAAATGGCACTTCGAATTGTCCCTAAATTCCCCCTTTTCCACTCTTGAAACATTTTAAAAACTGCCTGTTTTATGGAGTCTATGTCATTCGGAGGGGTGATAATTCCTGTCTTTGTTGCCCTTATTAGATCTGCAGTAGTTCCGCTTGGCACAAGTGCAAGGATCGGTCTTTTTGCACCCAAGTACTCGAATGTCTTTCCAGGGATCATAAGTGAGCCCATTTTTTCATCATACGATTCTTCTGCAGCAATTATCAAAAGCAGAACATCGGAATCTACCATAAGTTTCAAGCTTTCTTGATGAGATATATAACCAAGGAGTCGTACCACGTTTTGCAGCCCAAGTTCTCTTACTAAGTCAGCAGTCTGTTTATTGGGAGGACCTGCGAACAACACTTGAATTTTGCTTTCTGTCTCCTTTTTTTCTTTGATTAGTTCTTTAAGCGCTATCAAGAAGTGTTTGCCAGTTCGTAATCCGTAGAGAAAGCCCGTATATGTAATCGTAAATTTTTCCCTTGGGGCACTTCTTGTTAAACCCATGAAGTCTTCAGGATCGAATCCGTTTGTTATAGTTGCGCACTGTCCCCTTATGAACGGGTATTTCTCAATCAACTTGAGCCTCATAGGCTCAGTGGTTGTGATTACGTAATCAGTAAACTTTAAGACGGTTCTTTCCATTTTCTCTTCGATTTTTTTGTGAAGAATTGTTGGGTATTTAGTAAACACATTTTGCGTCCAAGGATCTCTGAAATCTATCACTAGTGGTTTTCCAGTTTTTCTTTTCAGTAAGTAACCGATCAGGAGATTTGTATAAATTGGAGCGGTTGCGTATATTACATCAATGCCCTCTTTTTTGATTATTTTTTCTCCTTGGCGAACCGCAAATGGTAACCATCCTATGTTTTCATCTGGCACAAAAATCCATTTAGGAGTAGTTTTTAGAGCGTAGAAGGGCTTTGGAAGAAGTTTATGCTCCAAAGAAAAAGTCCTAAATATTTTCGCTTCTCGAGGGATATCCTTCAACAGAGTTGGGTCTCTTGCGTGGTACATGGCATTTTTAACCGTTAGAACATAGGGTTTAAACCCAAACTGAGGAAGGTACTTAGTAAACTTTAGTGTTCTGAAGACTCCTCCACCGCCAAGAGGCGGATAATGATAAGCTACAACTAGGACTTTTTTCTCAACTCGCATATCAAGGACCAACCGAATATGTTAATCGGAAACCTGTCGTAATATTTATCTAACGAGTGGAAGGCATGATGTTCGTAAACTTTATGGATTATAATATTCGTGATGAATCGATAAGGTAAATGATAAGAACCATAGTATTTCTGAACCTTCAGGGAGGCTGCTTCTGCCTTTCTTCGCAGAGACTCAAAGGTGTAAAATCTTAAATGCGCTGGATCCCAACCGCACCAGTCTTTATTGCCTCGCATTCTATTATAGAATCCCTCAATAAGAAAATTTAAAGAAAAGGAGTTCTGAGTTGTCAAGATAAGGACACCTTTGTCTTCTAGCAGCTCTAACATTTTACGCAAAAATGACATATCATCTTTAACGTGTTCAATAACATCCTTTGCGAAAATAAGGTCAAATTTTATCTTAAGATTAAGTGAAGTCACGTCTGACGCAAAAAAGCAAGCGTCATTTGCAATGTTCTTCTCTTTTAAATAGAATTTTGCAGCTTTCACTTTGGATGGTTTGACATCGAGAGCAAAAGTTTTCGCTCCATGTTCGATAAAAAATTCAGTCCAGTATCCTCCGCCACAACCAACATCAAGTACCGTTTTCTCTTTCAGATCATATTTCTTAATGACCTTTTTTATTATCTCGTTTTTTGTTTTATCATATAGATTGTCCATACTCTGAAAATAAGTCTCTAAAATTTTTTTGAAGTTCTTGTCTTCGTCTAAGATTTCTGAACTCATTTCATACTCACTGACTGGACCGATTGCGTTGTTATTTTTTTAGCGTTTAGGCATGTTTAGTTGTCTTCATTAACAAAGATTTTCGTGCATTCAACGTATATGTATGTTGCGAATTGCGGAAAAAGCAAGGGGAATATTTCGACGCCAAGATGAAAACTTGAAAAAGGTAACGGTAGACAGTATCCTACACCTTTGAGCCGATTAATATGCATTTTAGCTCTCGACATTAATTGAACAATTTCTCTGAGCGTGTACTCCCTTTTATGATTCGAGCTCATGAAATCTTTTTTCCTTGGTGGAACGAGAGGAACGTTATATCTTAAAGGATTCGGAACGCTCAAAACAACTTTATTTCTCGAAACTCGTTTTAATTCTTGAAGTGCCAATTCGTCATTCTCTACGTGCTCAATAACCTCAAAAGCCGAAACTGTTTCAAAACAGCCGTCTCTAAAGGGTAAATACAAAATACTAGTCACCACATCAGGTCTATGTCTCTTATCAACATCAACTGTTACTGCATTTACTGCCGCCGAAATTTCCTTAGAACCGCAACCGACATCTAAAAAGGGAGGAAGACACCGCTTCAAATAATTGATCGTGTGCCATACACGAATCTGCTCAATCTTCTTGTAATATTCATAAACGATTGGAAAGAGGTATAAAGACATCTCCTAATCCTCTTTCTCGCATAAAGCGACGAGACTAGAAGCTGCAGAAGGCCAAACGCCAGCGAAAACGTCAAGTAATCCCATAATTTCATGTGTTGACCTTTCCCCAAACAAATCGTAGTAAACGTGAAAAAACCTATTTGTAAATGGAGGGAAAAATCCACATCCCTTCATGTTTAAAATTCGAAAACCACCGTCAACTAAAGTGTTCTTAAAACCTCTAATGTCAAACCCCTTCGTAAAATAGCTTGGAACATTCACCTCTCTAAATAGAGTACTTATGTTTTTAATAGTCGGAACAGAGATTAACAAAAAACCTGAACTCTTAAGGACGCGTCTAATCTCCTGCAATGTCATGCTTTGGTCACCAACATGCTGAAGCGTTGATATACATAAAACTACATCAAAGACTGCGTTCTTAAACGGCAAAAACTCTCCAACACTCTGACATAGAAAAACACTCACTTTTTCTGTTTCTCCACGCTCTTTTGCAGGCTTTAAAGAAACATCGCGTGACGGATCTATTCCATAGCATCCTCTTCCTCCTTTCGATAAAGCGATCAAATAACTGCCTGTTCCACACCCAACGTCTAGAACAGAGTCGTTTCTTGAAGAAACGTCAATGGCCTTCTCCACAATAGTCTGGGAGTTCAAGTCCCAAAAGATACGAGTTACAGGGTCAACCTTTCCCCTTCTGTATTCTGCAAGTTTTTCATCGAGTGAACGAAGATGGCGAAAGGTTGGCATTGGAGAAACCTTTCACCCGGGTTTGGCCCATTCCTCAAATTTATAGTTCTTATACCAATTTATGAACTTCTTTAAACCTTCATCCAGATTGTATTTGGGTTTCCACCCAAAGAGTTTCTTCGCCTTTGAATAATCTGCAACCAATCGCTTAACCTCTCCAGGACGAGGTGCCACATGAACAGGCTTGATTTTTCTTCTTTTACCACATAAACTTACGATTTTGTTTGCCAGATCTACAATCCTGACTTCCTTACTCGTTCCAAAGTTTATCGGTTCCTTTATCTGCTCATTAAACTTCAGGACTAGATCATAGGCTTCAACAAGATCGTCCACATAGGTGTAGTCTCTCGTCTGTGTCCCATCACCATAAATTATAGGCGGCGCACCATTCAATACACGTTTAACAAAAATAGATACGACCCCACCATAACCAACGTCCCTTTGCCTCGGCCCAAACGTGTTAAACGGTCTCATAACACAA
>Ga0315308_1000458_pt1 | contig 22723 bp, 22 predicted proteins | sample TDP3_MG_FD_203078 | JGI IMG/M metagenome (GOLD analysis project Ga0315308, IMG submission 203078) | Freshwater sediment microbial communities from Lake Towuti, South Sulawesi, Indonesia - TDP3 | ecosystem: Environmental > Aquatic > Freshwater > Lake > Sediment | place: Indonesia: South Sulawesi... | reverse complement strand
TACGATCTGCATCTGTCAAATAATATGAACGAAAGACCTGCCTAGAGATACGAGCATTCTCTCTATCGCTCTCCCGGCCTGCTAACCCACCTTCGTGATACCGTAGGTGAGGGCACTTTCTGTTATGCAGGGACCGGTGTCCGTCAGCCTGAGGAAAGGTCTTTTATAGGAAGCAGTGAAACCTGTGTCTTGGAAAAAAGTTCTACAATGCAAACGTGAAGTCATCTCTGGCATTAGTGGTGTGGTGAGAAGGGTTGAAACTTGTTGATTGGAACGAATATGTGACGCTATTGAAGAAACTAAGCGAGGATGTTAGAGCTTCACAATTTGATGGCATCGTGGGAATAGGGAGAGGCGGCAGTATCATAGCTGCATACTTAGCCTCAAAGCTGGGGATACCGACATTTACTCCAGTCTTCGTCAGACACGTTCGCTCTCATATTGGTGGAAACGTCAAAATTGAGGCTCTTGACCTCAGCCAGGTCAAATCCCTAGTCGGAAGACTCCTGCTGGTAGACGACTCTTTGGTCCAAGGAAGAGCAATGAAGTTCGTCCTTGATCTGATCCCGAAAAATGCCCGAGTGAAGACTCTGGCCATGTATGTATGGGCCGGTTCAAAGGCTAAGCCAGATTTCATAGGAACAGAATTCGACGAAAAAGAACGTGATGTCGTATTCCCTTACGATCTTCCCTGAACATGAACTCTCCGACGATGATGCGAGCCTTCTTACGCCTATATCTCCGGCAGAGCAAGCTTGCTTTGTAGTTGTCTTCATCATTTTGGTGTCCCACGAAGTGATGAAATGGCCGTATTCAAAGGAAGCATCAAAGAGAATTTCGAGATCCGGTTCTTTCTCACACGGTCAGGCGCACGGAAACTACTGACGAAATGGAAAAGCGAGAAGAGGAGATTGGAACCTTACTCCTTTGTGGACCATTACTTCACCAGGGGCGAGTCTCGCGCAAAGGTCCGAAGGTGGAGATCAGCTCACACACCGAAAATCGAAATCATATTCTTTAAGCGAAGGGCCGGAGTAAAAACCGAGAGTAGTAAGGCTGCCACCAGCCCGCAGACAGCATCAAGAGAGCTGGAGGCATTGGGATTCAAGCCATACCTGAAGATTGTCAAGGATAGGGCGTGGCTCGTTACAAAGAAGGGATTGTTGACGCATGCGGTCGAATTCGTTCCTGGACTTGGCTGGACCGGCGAGATCGAAGTGCCAGTGAAGGATAGGAAGAAGATTCCGAGTCATATGGTGCACTTGAAGCAGATGGGCGTCACTAGGATTACGAGAAAATCGATGCTCCAACTGATGGAAGAGAGACTCGAAGGAAAGCAAGTCCCAGCGGGCTAGTGTAAGAGGCGTTTGTTCCCATTCTTTTCCGATAGCCAGACTCTGCCGTCGTTTCTTCATTTCTTCGTGATGGGATAGATTCCTGGCGGCACATTCTTGTATTGAAATACGCTCAGATCTGCGGGGCACTGCCCCGGAGCGTCAACGATGATGATCTCTTCGCCTACCTTCTGGTATACTTCCCTGAAATGGGTTTTCGACTTGGTTACTATTATGCCAAAGTCGCTAGGTTTGTATCCGAACTGGATGAATGGGTCCTCATCAATAAGCGAGGATCCAAATGTCGTAAGCTGAAGCCAGATTCCCCCCACTTGCATTATGGCTGTGGGTCCATGGTCCGTTTGCAAACCCCTGCGCATGGGGCCAGTCGCCATGTATGCTCCCCTGCCAGTCCAAAGGATCTTACCTTTGACCCTGACTGGACCTCCATCGCGCCATCCCGTTCCTCCGCCTACACTGACCTCGACAGTGGCACCTACACCTGCATCGCCACAGATCTTCGCTGCCTTGGCACCTTTCAATAGGGGAACGGCAGCGTTCTGCGCTTCTTGCTCCATAAGCTCCCTGAGAACGAAGGTGGTGTCATTTGTTCGGTCAGCATGATCAAGTATTATGATAGGCTTTGATGAGTGTTCCGCCTTCCTTATTGCGAGTGTAACTCCTTCCGTTACCCTGTACAGATTCTTTCCGCTTGTGAGGCCTTCACGGTTGTTCCATGACAATCTGGTCAGAATCCGAAGAAAACAGATACGTCAACGTCATCTTCCACGAGTTTGAGACGTTGAATCCGAGCATCTGGACAAGACGCATCTGAAAAAAGAAGTATAAAATCGGGGACCTGGTTTAATTGGATTTAGAGAGCACTTGTGATTAACTATGAGAGAATACGACACAAGCCTTTTGCAGGGCATAATTGACATGCACGTTCATGGAGCGCCTGACGTAGTTCCCAGGAGACTGAACGAGATAGAGCTGGTAAGGGAAATGAAGTCGGCTGGCTTGAGGGGTGTTCTTCTAAAGTCACACCATACACTAACTGCAGATAGAGCCTGGCTGATAAGAAAGATCGAACCAGACTTCGAAGTGTTCGGGTCCCTGACACTCAACATACCTGCAGCGGGAGGATTGAATCCTCAAGCCGTAGAAACCGCCATAAAGCTTGGTGCCAAAGAGATTTGGATGCCCACGATCTCCTCCTCGCACCATCTCAGATACGAAGGAAAGGATCCACGCAAAGGACTAACCATCATAACGAGAAGCGGTGAACTAATCTCTGAAGCTATCGAAATACTCAATCTAATTGCGCATGCAGACATCATACTCGGAACGGGACACTTGTCCGTTGACGAATGCCGAGCATTAGTGATCACTGCTAGAGAAGTCGGTGTCAAAAAGATCCTTGTTACTCACCCGGAATTGAGATTGACGAACATGCCAACTCAAGTTCAGGTCGAACTCGCCAAAAAAGGGGCCCTCATGGAACATTGCTACTATGCGACCACTACGCTTGGAGGAGAGCTTGACCCGCGCGAAATCGCAGAACAGATTAGAGCTGTTGGATCTGAACACTGCGTAATGGCCACGGATTTTGGACACGAATTGATTCCAAGCCCTATACAAGGCATGAAGGAGTACATCGAAAACATGATGAAGCATGGCTTTTCTGAGGAGGAAATCCGGAAGATGACAAAGGAGACGCCAGCGAAGCTCTTGAATCTGTAGCAAGCTATTATCTCAGTCGAGAAAACAAATCTTAGCTGATAGGAAATCTCGCGATGTTCGCGACCTGGACCCAGCACTTACATTTGACATCCTCATGGAAGATCTTATATATCTTGAGATTTGCCTGCCGACAATTAGAGAGATGATACTGAATGGTCGCTCATGAGGTACACGAAGCTGATGTTTTGGTGATAGGGGGAGGGGCAGGTGCGAGGGCCGCGATCGCGGCACATGAGGCTGGAGCTAGAGCAACACTTGTTGATAAAGGTGAATTTGGAAAAGCTGGCATCACACAGCTATCCTTTGGCATAGTTTGCGCTTACATGGTGCCCCCTGATAGCGCTGATGTTCTGTTTAAGGACATGGTTCGGGCTGGAGAGTTCTTAAACAATCAGAAATTGGTGGAAATCTTTGCCAAAGAGATTGCTGATGGAGAAATCCTGGAGCTAGAGGGAAGATATGGATTCGTCTTCGACAGGAACGAGAACGGTGAGCTAGTGAGAAAGAAGATGGGAGGCCATTCTCATGCCAGAGATCTAGTCGTAACTTGGAATGATGCGCCTTGCATATGGAGGGGGGTGATAGCAGACCTCACAAGACGGGGTATCAGAGTTTTCAGTGAAGTCATGGTGACGGATCTCCTCACATCAGATGGAGTGTGCGTCGGAGCTTTAGGGTTAGACATAACCAACGGAGACTTTATTGTTTTCAGAGCCAAGTCAACAGTTCTGGCCACAGGAGGGCTCGGTCAAATCTACAAACTGACTGACAACTCCAGAGGCTCAACAGGAGACGGCTTCGCGATGGCATATAGAGCAGGCGCCGAAATGAGAGACATGGAATATGTCCAGACAATGTTGGGATTTGTTTGGCCCAGAGCCCTTCGTGGTATCGGCATAGGTGAGCCGGCCTTAGTAGGTGGGAAGCTATTCAACGCCAAAGGGGAGCGCTTTATGAAAAAGATAGACCCGATAAACATTGATAACGTCCCCAAAGACATCCATGGTCGCGCGGTGATGCGTGAAATCAAGGAAGGCCGTGGAACTAACCATGGCGGCGTCTACTTCGATCTGACAAGAATGGGTGCAGAGAAGCAACCCCACCACCAGTATCTATATCCATTGGCAGCAAATGTTGGCTTAGACTTAGGAAAAGACTACGCAGAGACTGTTCCGGTAGAACATTACTTCATGGGTGGCATTTACGTCAATGAAAACCATGAAAGTAACGTTGCAGGACTCTTCGCTGCAGGTGAAGTTGCTAGTGGCCTTCATGGAGCTGAGAGATTAGCGGGTTGCTCCGTCGCAGACATAACGGTTTTTGGATATAGAGCAGGAAAACTGGCCGCCGAACGGGCGATGAAACTAGGTACGCCAAAGATCGATTGGGAGCAAGTTGATAGTTATCAGGAGAGGGTTGCCAACGTGCTCAAACGGGAAGTGCCGGGCAAGGGCATACGTCCAGTCGCGATAAGAAATATGATTCAGGGCTTGATGTGGGAACACGTCTATATGATCAGAGATGAAAAGGGGCTGAAGACTACCCTCAACGAACTAAGGCGAATTAAGGAACATCATATACCCAGAATGGACATTGCATCCCATTCTGCTAGGTGGAATTACGACTGGATCGAGGGATTAGAGACCATAAATATGATCACAGTGGCAGAAATGGTGACACGATCAGCCCTGACCAGAACCGAAACACGCGGAGCCCATGAAAGGGAAGACTTTCCAAAGAAGGATAACGAGAATTGGCTTAAGAACATAGTAGTCAAATTTGTAGACGGAGAAATGAAACTTACAACTAGGCCAGTAGTTATGACCAAGTTGAAATCAGGTGAATAGAAATGTCAAAAGAGATCACTGTGCGGGTTTTTAGGTTTGACCCTAGCACAGATAACGAAGCGGAACATAGAACCTATCAAGTGCCATACGAGCAAGGAATGACGGTTCTCGAGACCTTGAAGCATATAAATGATGAGATCGAGCCCATAGCCTTTCGATATGAATGCCGATTCCAAAGCTGCGGCTCATGCGGGGTTGTTGTCGACGGTAAGCCAGTCCTCGCCTGCAAACAAGTAGCTCAAAATGACATGACAATAGACCCGCTACCGATATTCCCGGTGATTAGAGATCTGGTCATAAACACAGATTCCTACTATGTGAAGCGCCGCCAACTGAGACCATTCCTCGAGCGAACAAAGCCGCCAAAGGAATTCCCAGAGCCAGAAGTCACGTATGAAGTTGATCAAAGATACAGGGAGTATGTTGACTGCATCGACTGCCTACTATGCCAGGTAGTATGCCCAGTCTTGAAAAAGCCCGGAACCAAATTCATAGGCCCAGCGCTAATGACATATCTCGCAAGATTCGCGGTGGATCCAAGAGACGGACTCGACAGAGTAGCAATAGCCCTCTCTGAAGGGCTACTTGAATGCACATTATGCGGTGAGTGCAACAAGGTATGCCCAAAAGGGAGAAACATCACTGAAGTCGATATAATGAGACTTAGAAGACTTTCAGAATCACGGAAGCTCATATGAATCCACAAGCGGAAATCTTCGATAAATAACGGTTCAGTCTGCGAGATAAGCAGTTAGGGGGCGAAAGAAAAGTCGACGAATCATGCGTTCAGAATGTTGAGCTTACCACCTTTTGCTATGACATTCCCGTCGAGCGTTACCGTCGGGTTGTACATTACCATGTCTAGATGAATGGGGCTACTTACTTTTCCGTAGTAGTAGATGTTGTCTCCCAGTGCGAAGTGGGCGGTGCCCAATCCCTTCTTCTCTTCCTGCCAATCGCCGTTTCTACGCGCTTCTGGGTTTACCCCTATTCCGATTTCCGCGAAGTTATCGAAATTCTCAACTTTCACGAGCCATTCTCTCAGGATCGCGGCCTCCCTTCCCCCCGAAACGTTGACTACACGTCCCCTCTCAACTTCAACTTTGATAGGCTCTCGGGGTAGGCCAAGGTATGAGATCGGTCCGTCGATGATTGCCACCCCATTGGCTGTGTCCTCGACCGTGCTCAACGAGACCTCGCCATCTGAGAACGCAGCCGACTGCCCTGGATCGGAGGCAATACCCGCCTCGACTATGGCCTTTCTCCCCTCAATACTTGCGGTCACGTCGGTTCCAGCAGGAGTCGTTACGTTGATCTCTTTGCCTTGAAAGACTCTTGCCAGCCTCAAAGCGGTTGAATGGACTTCTTCATAGTTGGCTGTAGCAGCGCCCCCTGTCCAATTCTCAACCGACCGCAATACCATGGACATATATCTGATCTTCTTTGTATGCAGAAGTTGTGCCACCTTGCTGTCATATGATGGAGCCCCGGAAGTGGCGTTGAGACCTATGATGATTTGAAAGTCGTCGAGGATCTTCCTGATGGATTCGGGCAAGGCTGTTTGGGATTCTGCTCCAATCTTTTCTCTGCATGGCATTACTGCGATGAGATAGTCGGCCCCTGCGGCTGATGACTCAGCCGCTAGTGCAGTCACCATGCTCATATCGGTCCTCCCATCTGCCACAAGCAGGACTCGTTCCTTAGGTCTAACCTTCAGCAATTTTGTGACCAGTGTGTTGGCAGACTTGACTACCTGCAACGCGCTCAGATTGGCCATCTCAATCACCGACCGCCCACTCAGGGGTTTCCCTTTTTATAACTCATTCTCTCTCCATAAACTTCTGACTTGAATAGTCATCGCCCGAAAACAAACAGACTTCGCGGTCGTATATCGGGGCTCCAAACATCTCAAACCATTCACTTGAACTACCGGATCATAGCAACGACTGGCCCCTAATGGTTACATGTGCGAATGCCTCTTGCCTGTGTTGCGCGTTGCAAACTCCATTCAGGTGTCATTGTCGCGGCCCGTTCTCAACAGTAGTGCTTGACAAAGACTTGGCGCAACTAACGGCTAAAAACGGTCGAAAGAACCCGAAAAAGTACTGTATTCTGCGATAGTTCGCGCTTGGGAGCTTCCTTTACCGGTATCTCCCTTATGCTACTGAGTAAGTCTTACTTTTTGGTTATTGGGTAGACTCCTGGTGGGACATTCTTGAATTGGAATACGCTCAAATCGGCCGGGCATTGTCCTGGGGCATCGACTATTATGATCTGCTCAGCTATCTTCTCGTAGACTGCTCGGAAGTGAGTTTTGGACTTGGTGACGATTATATCAAAGTCACTCGTCTTGTACCCAAACTGCGTTATAGGATCCTCATCAATGAGCGAGTGCTTATAGGTGGTGAGTTGGAGCCATATGCCGTCAACCTTGATTATGGCGGCTGGCCCAAGGTTTACTTCTAAGCCCTTCCTCATGGGGCCTGTGCCAATGTACTTGCCTTCGCCGACCCACAGAACCTTACCCTTAACCTTTGCCGGCCCGCCGTCACGCCATCCGGTGCGCCCACCTATCTCGAGTTCGACTGTCTTCCCTACGCCTGCTTCGCTGCAGATCTTAACTCCTTCTGGATCTGCCAGTAGGGGGTGTGCCGCATTCTGCGCGTCTTGGGCCAGAAGTTCTCGAAGAATGAAGGTCGTATCGCTTGTGCGGTCAGCATGGTCGAGTATTACAATTGGTTTGGACGCAGTCTTCGCCTTCTTGATGGCCAAAGCAACGCCGTCCTCAACACTGTAGAGGTTCCCACCCCGTCCAGTCAGACGTTCACGGTTATTCCACGCCAACCGAGACAGGTCATCCGCGATCTCCTGAGCCAGTTTCAAGTCATTCTCTGTCACCGCAACCGTAGACATTCCTACTTGATGAACATCTGACCATGCGAATCCGAAGAAAACAGATACATCAACCACTCCCGGACGCCGCTGCCATTCGTGCAGTCGGGAGATTATATCCTTGGCCGGGGGGACCGTGGTCGCGCTGAACACACTAGGGACGACCAGGCCAGGCTTTGCTATAGCCGTGGTAGGCTTGATTTCTCCTTTGAGTGTAGCAAGCATTACCCTAGCGGCTCTACGTCCAGTCTCTCCGGCATCGACGTGAGGACTGCTACGATATCCGCAGATTGCTGTGGCCTCCTTTAGGATGGCGGGGTCCAAGTTGCCGTGGAGGTCAAGCGCCACCATAATAGGAATGTCGTAACCCACGCCTCGGCGGACTTCCCGAACGATATGTGTTTCGGTGTCCTGTAAGCTCTGTGTGACCATGGCCCCGTGCAGGGCTAACAATATTCCGTCTAACTCAGTGGCCACTTTGGCAAACTCTCGTTTCATCTCGCCAACGTAGAAGTCATAGACGGAATCCGCGACGGTGGCCGTCGCTCCTCCATCTGCATCACATACCGGAAGTAACTCTACGCCTTCTTTCTCACAGACCTCAATGAAACCGCCGACTGATGTGTTAGTGCCTCGCCTTTTCTCCATAACCTTCATGCCGTGCAAAGCGTCCTGTTCGAAATCTTTCAGGTCGGTAAGTCCCGGCCAGAATGTGACTGTTTCATGCTTTAATCCAGCAATTCCTATCTTCACTTACAGCTCCTCCAGTGATGCATCTCCGTAACCAAGGCGCCGACTCCCGTATATAGAACTAACCGTCGCTATTGCTATGTGGTGTTCAAACCGGAGCTTAGGAGCGAGAGTGTCAAGTTGTGCAGAATCATTCGTCCTTCGAAAGCCTCAAGGAGAGAGTGAAAACGTAAATCTGGAGAATTTCAATGGGAACTCTGAGGAAACCTTGCGAAGAGATGCAGCACATTCTAGCGACGGATGTGGGGAGCACGACGACGAAGGCTCGTCTCTTCCATAGGAAAGAAACAGAGTGGAGGTTCCTCTCTTCCGGCGAGGCGCCCACGACAGTGGAAGCCCCTTACGAGGATGTCACACTCGGCGTTAGGAACGCGATCAGGGAGGTCGAGGAGCTAACAGGGCATCGCATTCTCTCTGAGAATGGAAGCGGCATAATCCTCCCATACGACGGTAACGTGGGCGTCGACCTCTACTGCACCACGAGTAGCGCTGGCGGGGGTCTCCAAATGATGGTGGCGGGTCTCATTAAAATGGTGACTGCGGAGAGCGCCAACAGAGCCGCGCTGGGCGCCGGCGCCATAGTGATGGACATTCTCGCCCGTGACGATGGACGTCCACCTTATCAAAAAATCCAACGGATACGGAACCTTCGCCCCGACATGATCCTCTTGGCTGGGGGAACGGACGGTGGTGAATGCGCTCATGTCATCGAGATCGCCGAACTCATCAAGGCTGCTGAGCCTAAGCCGAGGCTTGGAGCCGATTACCAGCTCCCGGTCGTCTACTGTGGCAACAAGATGCTCAGGCCTCATATGGAGAAATTGATGCGTGATATGTTTGGACTGAAGATCGTAGACAATATCCGACCAGTGCTGGAGCTGGAGAACACTGAGCCCGCGCGTAGAGCGATCCACGAACTATTCATGGAGCACGTGATGAGTCATGCGCCGGGGTACACCAAGCTTATGAAATGGGTGGATTTGGACATCATGCCGACGCCAGCGGGCGAAGGTATTGCAATGCAACTCATCGCAGACACGTATCAGATGAACGTAGTCGGCGTGGGTTTGGGTGGGGCAACGACCAACGTGTATTCCGTCGTCGACGGCCGTTTCGTCCGAAGTGTTAGCGCAAACCTCGGGATGAGTTACAGTGTCACCAATGTAATGAAGCAAGCTGGCATCAGGAATATCACACGTTGGCTACCCTTCGACCTCGACGAGGAAGATGTCGCAGACAGACTCATGAACAAGATGATAAGGCCTACGACTATCCCCCACACGCTCGAGGAGCTTATCATTGAGCATTCCGTGGCAAGAGAGGCTCTTCGTCTCGGTCTTGAGCATCACAAGACCATAGCGACTAGACTCAAGGGAGCTCAGGTGAAGCGGACGATCTCCGACATGTTCCAGCAAGAACTGGAGGAAACATACATCAAGATGATGAGAATTGGCATAATCGCCGGGACGGGCGGTCTCCTCAGCCACGCCCCCCGTCGGGTGCAGAGTATGCTTATCCTGACAGATGCTTTCCAGCCCGAAGGAGTCACAAGGCTATTCCAGGATAGTGTCTTCATGATGCCGCACCTCGGCGTTCTTTCAACCGTTTATCGAGAGGTGGCCTGGAGTATTTTCGAAAAGGATTGCCTCGTTAGACTTGGAACCGTTATAGCCGCTACTGGAACCGGAAAACCCGGTGAACCAGTCATGACCGCAGAACTCGAGATGCCTTTGGGTCACACCATCAAGGAGGAGCTGAAGTTCAATGAGATCAAGCGTGTAGACCTTGCCGAGGCAGAGGAGGTAAAGACTACTATCACGCCAAGCAAGCAATTCGATGTTGGCAACGGTCCCGGAAAGAAAGTCGAGAGCAAGGTCATGGGTGGAGTTGTCGGGATAATACTCGATGCTAGAGGCCGGCCGCTTCAACTTCCGCGGGACGAGAGTCTAAGAAAGGAGAGTCTGCTCAAGTGGTTCAACGCGTTAGATCTCTATCCGAAGGACGAACTCAAAGAGCTAGTATGAGGTGAGAACGATGCCAAAGGGGCATAAAGTCTCGAAGGAGGCTTATGCTTACACAGCCGGACTTAAGATCAAGCGGGCGATGACCGTTTCGAGGACGAGGCGGTTACCTATACCCGGTGAGGTATGCGTTAACGTTGGGGATAGAGTCAACCACGACACAGTCGTGGCCAGGACTTGGATAAGCGGCGACCCAGAAATCGTGAACGCAGCCGCCTTGATTGGCGTGGAGGACGAGGACCTCCCAAAGTATATGACAAAGAATGTTAGAGACAAGACCTCAAGGGGCGAGGTGATTGCGGTCAACAATGAGCTGTTCGGCCTCATCAAGAAGGAAGTGACATCTCCCGTAGATGGGATCATCGAGTCCATTTCTAAAGCGACAGGCCAAGTCATCGTCAGAGGGCTTCCCGTGCCTGTGGAGGTTGATGCCTACGTCCCCGGCAAAGTCGTCGAGGTAACTCCGAGGCTGGGTGCAGTCATCGAGACGAACGCTGCTTTGATACAGGGGATTTTCGGCATCGGCGGGGAGAACCATGGCAGGGTGAAGTTGGCGGTTGATTTCCCAGGCGGCGAGATCACGGAGGATCACATCACATCTGAGGACAGGGGGGCTGTCCTTGTCGGAGGATCGTTGGTAACGTTGGAGGCTCTCAGGAAGGCTGCCGAGACTAAGGTCTCGTGCATAGTTACTGGTAGCGCGCGACATAAGGACATAACAGTATTCATGGGCGAGGAGATGGGAGTCGCCATCACTGGACAAGAGGCAGTGGGCCTGACCCTTATCATTACCGAAGGATTTGGCAAGATGAGGATGTCACAGCGGACTTTCGACCTTCTCAAGGACTTTGAGGGTTACATGGCTTCAGTGAACGGCGCCACACAGGTAAGGGCCGGTGTCCTGAGGCCTGAGATTATCATACCCCACGAGAAAAGCCACGGGCAAGTGTTTGGCGACGATCTGACCGCAGGCATGGTGCCAGGCACGCCGGTCCGTATCATCAGACAACCCTACTTCGGAGCCATCGGTAAGGTAGTCGACCTACCCGTGGAACTGCAGAAGGTTGAATCAGAATCCTATGTGAGAGTCCTGAATGTGGAACTCGAAGACGGCAGAGTCGTAACCATACCTAGGGCGAACGTCGAGATCATCGAGGAGTAGAAGCAATATCGGACCAGTTCTCAGGACATGGTTAGTAAGCCCCAATCTCCCTTGACCTACGTCTGCAGTCTACATTGGAATAGATGTCCACAAGCGATTGTGCCAAGTAGCCTTGATGGATGAGAATGGAGTCATTCTACGTAAATTAAGGTTCGAGAACACGGTGGAAGAAGTTCAGAATCTCGTGAACCTTGCAAAATTCGTCGATCCTCACGTGAAAGCCGTCGTGGAGCGATCAGCCAACTACCGATCAAGATCTACGATGAGCTGGAAAAGGGAGGTGTCGAAATGAAACTATCCAACCATCGCAGAACAAGAGCCATAGCTCTAGTAAGAGTCAACTTGGATAGACTCGACGCTAGAACGATGGCCTACTTGTTATGAGGAGATTTGTGGCTGAACGCTACGTTCCAACCAGAAAGAATCGCGAGCGAAGGACACTAGTCAGGCACCATGCCAGCCTGACGAAGATAAGGATTGAAGGGAATTGAATCCCTCGGGCAAATATGACCTGTCCTACGATTTCACAGATCTATTCGGTAAGGAAGGCATAGAACGGCTTCCCAGCATGACCCTTGCAGCCACCTCAGAGAATCGCATACAAGGCAGGAGACTTTTCGTAGGTGGACAGATACTCCTACAACAGAAGCCTGATCTCAAACACCGTGTCAGGAATCTTGGAACGCTAGACAAGATGCTACGCTATGATCCCCAGCCAATCTGAGAGTAGATACAGAAGCTGGCCGATTAGTAGCTTCATCCTAGTCACTACGGTGTTGCCAAATGACGCTCCTAGCGCAATCATTATCATGTATCGCCCTATTACCGCGACGGTGCCCCATTTCCCTTTATGCATTCTCGGAATTGTGAATACAAAGTAATACAACGTTGCAATGGTCGCAACCAGGATCACCAAGGCGTTTAATGTCGTTAGAGGAACTATAGTCATCACAATTTGGGATACGAAATTTGTTTTTATCTCAGCTTGGAAGGCCGTAACGAGGGTAACTCCCACCATAAATGCCATCCCATATCTGCTTATCCAGTAGTGTTTGGGATGATATTGGAGGTATAGGATCAATCCTAGCAGACACGGCAATAGATATGCAACTTCTCCGCGGGATATCGGTGTAAGTGCGTATCTTTGAATGTTCGTGACTGCCATTACAACGGCATTGCCGACTGAAGCAGCGACGAATATGTGTTCCGAAAGCTTGAAGAATGGGTTGTCCCGAAAGGCAAAACTGAATATGGCGAGTATGAAGAACGCGGAGAGCCAAACTCCCGGATCTGTTGATATCAACTTTCTACACCCTTCCTTTACGGCGCTTCCCAAGATAACCAATGTTACCTAGCAAAATGAACGTTATTATGAGCATGTGCGCCAGCGAAATCGCATCAGAGGACATCAATCCTCTCCCGGGCTTTCGAATAAGGAGCTCATATTCACCTGCAGCGACGGCACCCGACACCAATACCTCAATCTTCCCCTTTCCGTAGAACGGCTTCAAAGTTGGCACCGTCATAGCCGTTGCACAGACGAGGTACCTAGGGGCACCATAGGGGTCAACCCACTGTTGCACCCAGTTTTGACCTAGAGTCTTGTGAGCACCAGTTACCGCTACTAGCATAGCGATGTCTCTTACATCCTTGGCGCCTTTCATTACCTCGAGTTGAGAAAGCGGAGTGCCTTTGTAATCAACTCTGGGGAAAAAAAGGTCTTTTGCCATCGCAGCCATCGTTGGGATAGGGCTTGCCAAAAAGCCCAAGAAGACGTAGTCTCTGCCGTAGACTCTCCCGTATAGCTTTTGTGGATCAACAGCCTCTTCAACATATTTCATATACATGTAGAATCCGTCTTCATCAAATGTCAAGAAGACTATTCTCACCGGCCTAGAGAAGAGGTGATGGGCGAAAGCAATCAGGAAGGGCGCGTTCTCACCCGCGTCTGCCGGCAGCATTGCAACCTCAACGTATACCAGAGCGTCTTTCGGAAGCTTGTCAACTGCTTCGTAGAATCTTCGTGTTTCCGAGCTTACCTCGATTGGTAGGCCAATTGGCCGTATGAGTACCGCGGTTACAACTATTGCCAGAAGCCCGTAGTAAATAGGGCTCGGTATGTTGTCCAGTTTTTCCCAGATGCGTTTCCCGTTGCTCATTTCACTCTCTTCTCCCTAACCATCCTGTCTCCAGTCCCAACAACGTTCGCACACCCGTTAAGATGAATCCAAGAGCTATTCCAATTGTAAATGCTCGATACGTTCCTGTCACTACGGTGTCCATGAGCCAGTTTCCACCGGTAAGGAAACCAGACCAAATAACGCTCCCTATCGGCGCTGTCGCCAGCAACAGAATCAAACCTGAAACTAAAAGAAGCGCAGCTTCGATGCTTCTGACCCTCATAACACGGTATGCAGCTGAGGCCATGTAAAACGCGACTGAAGCAAATACAGCTCCTCCGAGAGGAAGGATAACGTTAGAGTACATCCATTTGTAAGTTGGGTTGTCAGCACCTAGTCCCACACCTACCACTATGTACATCGTCGAGACCACAAGCATCACCGCGCTGTACGGCCACTGCCCCGCGGTCCGCCTTACCAGATGCCTGTAGTGCGTTCTATACATCATGAAAGCTCCTAAGCCTATGGCAAACGCAACAATTATGACATTCCAGTTTCGCAAGACTCCTCCGGCGATCGAACCTGCAGGAGTCGGGATGAACCAGTCAAAGAGTACGATAATCCCAATAACAAAAATCAATATCATAGGAACTCGTCTCTTGGTAGTGGCAGACATCATCATCACCTCATGTGGCAAGGAACTTGGCGAGCGCTAAGCTACCGACTGAGGCGAGAGCTGCGCCCAAAATAGTCAATACTATAGCTAAAAGCTTGAAGGTATCATTAGCCGCTATTTGCGACAGAGCACCAGGTTGTCCGGATATATAACTCCCAGCCACCATGACTTCCTCACCAATTAGGGTATAATCACATGCCGCTACGAAGAAGGGGATCTGAAGAAGGTTCGTTGTTCCTCCAACTTGAACAGCTCCAACCCTAGCACCAGTCTCGACGATGATCATCGATGACCCGCCGATATGGCCGATGAATGTGTGTGTTGCCACCTTTCTGCTTTCCAACAGAGCCTGACAACCTGTACAGAATGCCCATTGGTCTGGACTTAGATAGACGATCTGTTCCTCACGCCTGAAGCCCTCGGGGCTTCCGGCAGCAGCAAAGGCGCTCTTAAGCATGCCTTCCACCGTAGGAATAATCTGAGCATAAGATATTGGAACGATTATCTCGGCCCCCTTCTTAGCGGCCATTTCAGCCGTATACGCCATAACACTCATAGCGGCAACGCCTATTGGTGAGTACTCAACCTGTCCCATATTGATTAGAACTGGTCTTCCCATCTCAGCGGCTCGTCCAACGCACTCCTCCATAGCCGCCAACCCTGCAATAGTGCGGACAGAAGGCCGCCACCCCTTCCTTCCAAGTCTCCAGATAACTAGGACGACGATGAAGAACATAATCAACATAACAAACGGAACCGTTTGCCCCGCCTTTATCATATCGACCCCCTACCTCAAACAGGAACGGTCGGTAACAATTAATAAGAGTTGCCCTAAACGGTTCTGTTTCTTTATCGTGACGTGGCGTGAAGATCCAACGATTGTAGTTTGCCTTGCCGTTGTTCATGTACTATGTCGAGCAATTCACGAATCCATCTGTAAGAGTACTCAGTGACTCGACACAGTCTTCCCGGGATGCACCGCGTTAAGTACGGCAATATTTATGCCAGAACCCCGCTCTTTCATTGCTCCAATGACTTCTTCGACTGGTCCGGCAAGGTCAACGGCGGTTGTAACACCAACTCAGGCCATCATGGCAAACCCTGGCGAACCACCTAGCCATGGAGAGCAATGGACATGGGTATCTATCAGACCCGGCATCAACATTCTGCCCGGAAAATGCAATACCTGACTGGCCTCTCTCGCGTCAAGATCGTCAGCGACCTCAGCGATCTTGTCCTTCTCTATACCAACGAACCCAACACTTCCTCGGCCATTCTTTGGATCGACAACCAAACAATCCTTTGTCAAGAGATCAAATTTCATTCTTCACTACTCCTTCAGTCCATACTCTATACGCTCTTCAAACTCTTTCCCAGAACACGATTTCCTCCATCTTCTTTCGATCCTTTTCGCCCCGAAGCTCTGCTGGGTCTTCACCAGGGACACCCCTCGGAATAATCGCTACAACCCGCCATTCTTCTGGTATCTGAAGCAGATCCCTTAGACACTTCTCGTTGAACCCTCCGAACCTTCTTCTAGGATAACATTTCTTCAAACCGTTTCGGATCTCGGGATTCGTTACTGCGATGAATCGCCATGGCTGCCGGTTCTCTGCTGAGGGAGCCTTGCAGCTTCAAGAATCCGCTCGATTGTTTCATGCAAAACTGCATCGGAACGATGCTTTCTTATCGAGCGAGCTTTTGTGCAAAGCTTAAGAAAATCCAAAGTCTTAGAACCGAACCTAGGCAAGCGTGTACGTTCGGAATTCACCCTTGCACGGGTTGCCCCTAGATACGTGTATGACCTTCTTCGCAGGCTGGGCTATGACGCAGGCAACTGTCTGCCCGAAAACCTGTCTTTCAGGCACTCCTGGGTGCCTGCATATTGAGTCAGGAGAATTTACGTGGTCCGAGACGAAGATCTTCGCGGCCTCTACCCTGAACGGTTCTCCAGTCTTATCCCATTCCACAAAGAGCTGCTTGATACGCTCCAACCTTCTGCTTGAGCTCACCATTTTGTCCCCGGAACGGCCCTCATACTTAAGCATGTCTGGATGTAGAAAGTGATTTGTGTGGAAGAAGTAGCCTTTGCTTGGGACGTTTTCATATGGCTCTAAAACCGCGAGGGAATCCGGACACCACTCAACCTGAGCAACTCTACCTGAGCTTTCCGCCATAATATCGGCCTGTGAACCGCTACTCTTAGCTTCTCTAACGACCCCCAATGCATCTTCTATCGTGGTTTGCTCCAAGATTCTTCGACATATAAAAGCCGAAGGGGTCCCAAAATCTCTGTCCAAGACGCTGCTCAGTTCATTCCCGAGCCTTACCATTCCAGCAGAGTTGATTCCATGGACATACAGATTTCCCGCTCGACACAACGCCAGAATTGCCGGCCCTTCTCTTGGGGTCAGATGAAGGATAATCCCGCGCTCTACTGTACGGGTTGTTCTTGGGTTATCCACATTCTGAGTAATGATGGTAGAGCCGTTGTCTGTTCGTCCACCGAACACGACGAACGTTGTGCAGCTTTCCAGCTTTTTTGGGTGTCCAGTGTTTAGGAAGCAGATCTCCTCCCTTGAAACGCCGGCGCCATCAGCGATCCCGTTCAGCTCTTCCACCAAGTGCGGTGCATAGGATTCTGCAAACTTGATGCATTGCATTGAGAATTCAAGAGCCTTTTCCTTTCTTATGCCCTTTTCTTGAATGGCTTGAAGAGAGATCTTCAGATGATCCTTTATCAACTCCGAACATTTCTCGCCGTGCTGATATCCAATCTCGTAGTTGGATCCGTGAACTTTGATTAGTGGAAAACCTCTTTCCTCTAACTTCGACATAACATTCCCCGAGTTTTGCTAACGTCCTTTTCCTGGATACAGCAAAGCTCCAAGTTGCCTTCAAAGATAATGTTTCAGAGGTTTGCCTGGCAGGGCTCCCGTATGCTCTCCCTTCTCTACGACAACCACGCCGTTCACCAGGACATACTCGATGCCATCAGGATACTGGTATGGCTGAAGATATGTGGCCTTGTCTGCAATCCTTTCTAAGTCGAAGGCGACGATGTCTGCCCACATGCCTTCCCTCAGTAGTCCCCTGTCTCTTAATCCCAGCTTCTGCGCTGGTAAGGACGTCATCTTTCGAACTATCTCCTGCAAGGTAACCAGTTTTTCTCCAGCGTCGTCTCTCAGGTCTTTTCTCGTCTCGCCTTTGACGTACTTTCTAAAAAGCATCGGGAATGTCCCGTAGCTTCTAGGGTGTTTTTGCCCCCTCCCAAGGACTCCGTACGGGGCGAGAGCATATCCATCCGATCCTATCATTGAGCATCCATGCAGCAGAACTCTTCTAATGTCTTCTTCATTATAGTAGAGGCCGACTATCGCCCCCGATGCATCTGCCTCAAACAAAAGGTCGAAGTAGGCGTCGAAAGGATCGAGACCCCTATCCTGAGCTATCTCATGGATAGTCTTTCCAACAACTTCCTTCCTTGGGTAAGAGGAGATCATGATCTTTTCCCACATCCCTCTCTTTACGAGACCGCATGGTCCTGGGCCCGGGATCTTTTCCTCTATCATGTCCTCTCTGATCCTCTTGCGCAGTTCTCTATCCTTCATTCTTTCCAGTATCTTCTTGCTTCCTCCCTCCTGAACCCAAGGAGGCAAGAGAGCGCTGAGGCTAGTCTCTCCGCCTATGTATGAATGCATATCACATGTAACCTCTACACCCTTCGCCCTAGCCTCGTCTATCAACCTCAAAGTTTCAACAGACTTCCCCCAACCCCCTATTTTCGCCGGGTGATGAGAAATCTCTACAGGCACTCCGGCCTTCTCTCCGATCTCTATGGCTTCCTTGACAGCATCCACCAGGGTTTCTCTCTCCCCCCTGATATGAGAAGTATATATTCCTCCGTACTTGGCTACAATCTTGCAAAGCTCTATTATCTCACTGGTTTTCGCATATCTTCCAGGAGGGTAAACCAATCCTGTTGACATACCGAACGCGCCTGCTTCCATAGATTCGCCCACCAAACGCTTCATCTCTTCCAACTCCTTTGGTGTCGGGTCTCTTTGCTCCACTCCCATGACACATCTCCTCACTGTACCATGTCCAACCAATGGCGCCACGTTAACGGCGATCTTGCCCCTCTCAAGTGCGTCCATGTAGCTCGAGAACGAACTCCAGCTAGGTTCAATGTCATAATCCTCACAGATCCTCCGAGTCACCTCAACCTGCGACCCCATAGATGGCGCCGTGGAACCACCGCAATTTCCTACTACCTCTGTCGTCACTCCCTGCCTTACCTTGCTTTCAGCCTTCGGATTGACCAGCAAAGTGTAGTCAGAATGGCTATGCATGTCCATGAAACCTGGGCATATGAAAAGCCTGTATGCGTCTATTGTCTTGATCCCGGTCCCCTTTACCTTTCCAACTTCTACGATCTTCCCGTCTTTAACACCAATGTCGGCCCTGAACCACGGGTTCCCTGCTCCGTCAATGACGAAGCCACTCCTTACGACGATGTCAAATCTCTCATCGGGCATCTCTCTAACCTTCTCGCCACAGCCTCTGAACAGCCTTGTAAACGTCATCCGTAGTTATTTCTTTTGACTATTGCCGGAAATCGCCGAACCGAATCCAACCGTTGTGAAAAACAAGTGTCGCCAGAGCGTCAATGGAAAGTCGGCAAAGCAACCGACACGCTTGCGTGCGGAAAAAACACAGCGATTCTCTTCCTCTTGACGGTCTCAAAAAAAGAAATCAAAGAAGTTAGGTGGCAAGAGACGTGTCCTGTAGTTCGATTCTTCTGGAATTGCATACACGATTCCAAAACAGTTGAACGAAGGTTTCAGGAGATTAGGCGACTACGAACTGGCATTGTTGACAGAAGGGTTGACGTGAACGATATCAACGTCAATGTGGGCCAGATTCTTAGCACATGTTTCATGATGGTGCGCATTTCACTTCGAATGAGCCTTATACTTCTCAGGAATGGAGGATTGGTGGAGCGGTAGCCAACATGGCCGATCCAAAGTCTTTCCAAGTGGTCAAATCTGCCAATGTGATCATCACGAAATTGCTCAAAGTTACGCCAAGGTAGCGGGTGCTTCGTGTAGCTGACACAAAGACGGACATGAGTATGGTGACAGCATTGGCTGCAGAATCATCATCTGTCGGGGCTGACTACCTTGTCACTGTGATGCCATGCAGAGAGAAACTTGGAGAATCTCAAACCTCCTTGCCTGAATCAATCAGGAAGATTCTCGAAGACTTTCAAATCGTTATAGGCCTTAACGCAACATCTGGAGCTCCATCATATGACAGTAAAGTTGCCCACCTCCTGCATATCAAAAAGATCAGATACATGTCCATGGTGTTGCGGTCGGTTGAGAATTGGATAGGTGGAGCGGCAATGGCTGACTACGAAGAAGTCTACTCAAACGCCCAAAGATTGGCAAGAGTATTTCAAGGAAGAAATGTCGAAGTAAGGACTCACGGCGGAACAGATTTGACGGTGAGCATCGAAGGTCGAAAGGCGATAATCGAAGCTGGTCTCGCCAATGAGGCAGGGCAGTGCGTTCTCAGATGGAGAGGTCTCGCTGAGCACAGTTGAGGGAACCGCGAGTGGAACCGCAGTGATCGATGGACCGATCTCCTACATAGGCCCGCATCGAGAGCCAATTAGAGTCGAGGCGGAGAAGAGGCGAGTGGTAAATGTATCTGGAGGAAGAGAAGCTATGACTCTTAATGAGTGGCTGGCCAAGATTGAGAACTTTGATAACTTCGCAGAGATCGGAATAGGGGTAAACCCTGAAGCGCGTGGGAACGGTGATTGGCAGGAAGAGAAGAAAAAACTGGGCACAGCTTATTTTGCACTCGGCGACAACATCTACTATTACGGAGTAGTGGGCTGCCCAATTCACTTGGACACGGTCATGTACTACCCCACAGTGACAATCGACGGGAAAATAATCGCAAAGGAAAACAGGCTAAACATACAGCCAAATAGTTGACTGATTCGCTGGGATTTGGAAATGCCATTGAAAGGTGTAAGGATTCTAGAGCTCGGTCACACGGTAGCTGTACCGTTCACCACCATGTTGCTCGGTGATCTAGGTGCGGACGTCATCAAGATTGAGCAACCCGGCGCTGGCGACTACAGTAGAGGCTGGTACCCGACTGTAGATGGCCAGAGTCCTGCCTATCTCGCTTTGAACAGAAACAAGAAGAGTCTAACACTTAATCTGAAGCTTCAAGAGGCACGCGAGATTTTTTACAGGCTGGTGGAGACTGTTGATGTCTTGGTCACAAATTTCAGGGCCAAAGCGCTTGACAACATGGGTGCAGGCTATGAGACTGTGAAGAAGGTCAATCCTAAGATTATCTACTGCAGTCTTTCTGGCTTCGGCGAGGGTCCCTATGGTGACAGACCGGCTTACGATCCTGTTCTCCAGGGAATGGGTGGATTCATGAGCATCACAGGTGAGCCCGGACAGCCCCCTGTAAGGATTGGAATAGCTGTCGTAGACATGTCTGCGGGCATGTACGCTGCGATGGCAATCCTTGCAGCACTCATAGCGAGACAAAAGACGGGAAAGGGCCAATATGTCGAAACCACACTGCTTGACAGCGCTGCATCATGGATGAGCTACGCTGCTCACTACTACTTTCTAACCGGCAAGACTCCTCCGAAAACAGGTTCAGCTCACTTCTCAGTAGTTCCCTATCAATGCTTCCAGACAAAGGAAGGAGAGTACATTACTGTCTGTTGTGGCAATCAGCCCACTTGGCAGAGACTGACAGCCGAGCTGAACTGTGAAGAACTGGAGCGCGAGGAATTCTCTACCAACGTCAAACGTGTCGAGAACAGGGACAGGTTAATACCGATACTTGAACGGATTTTCAGATCAAAGACTAGAGAAGAATGGCTCAGGATACTTCTAAAGGCAGACGTTCCAGCTGGGCCGGTGAATGATATGAAGGGGCTATTCTCCGATCCAGCGATAATACACAGAAAAATGCTGCTGGAGATCGATCATCCTACATTAGGAAAGATCAAGCAAATAGGATCTGCCATAAGATTCCCGGAAACTGATTTCCAGGTTAGGCTGCATCCACCGCTACTTGGCGAACACACAACCGAAATTCTGAAGACATTAGGAGTCTCGGACGATCAAATAGCAAAACTCCGCGACAACGGCGCGATATAGCAATGCCCTTTTACACCTAAATCTCGCGCTTGCCCTGACATGTCCTATGTCCCTTCTCATACTTCTTCAGGAGAGCTGGTCTCGAGGAGACCAGACGGGGAGACTGAAAGGAAGCACAGAGCAGGGACGGAAGCGTCGAAACCCTAGGGAAAGCCAAACTCGCAAAACCTGAACAGCCTCGATTCGTCCTAGCTACCTACGTGCCTGTCCCTACGTTTTCCGAGGACGACGGTCCAGAGAATAAAGCCGATCAGAGTTATTGCCATGGCTACCAAGAATATCTCTTTTGAAGAAAGGATCAAAGCTTCTGTCTCAGGTGAGCCCTGTGTCGAATGTACGTTCCTGAAGTAGTCTGCCAGATAGCCTCCCAAGAGAAAAGGAGGTAGCCCGAACCCGAATAGGTATCTGACAGCGTTGAAGTACCCCAAGAATTTCCCTCTGTCGTTGGCAGGTGCGAACTCTCCAGCCATAGGAAACGCCGTAGCCTCAGACAACGGCCAAGACATGCCCACCAGAGCAGAAACGAGAGTGAAATGGAAAGGGGTCTCCGAGTAGAGGAGCATGGCTGGGGAGGCAGCGTTCACGGCGAGCGCTGCCAAGTATAGCTTCCTCTTATCGACCTTGTCAGAAACGTATCCAACAGGCACTCCCAGAACTAGATTTGTCACGCTTCCTATCGCGGAAACCGTACCGATCAGGGTCCCAGAGAAGCCTAGTCCGCTGCCCATGTAGATCATCATCAATTGCCTCAATCCGTTTATCCCAAACATGCTAAGGGAGTTCGTCAATATGAGCATCTTCAGCATTGGTAAGTCGCCCACGCCTTCTGTAGGCTCGAGATCTGACTTTACGAGGGGCTCGGTGGCTGCCTTACGGTCGGCTATCCAAGCCCACACTATCGCAGCGCTTACGAACATCATCGCAGCTGAAAGAATGAAGTTGAGCGTGAAGCCCACTGTATCGTACATGATGC
>Ga0315308_1000457_pt1 | contig 22751 bp, 22 predicted proteins | sample TDP3_MG_FD_203078 | JGI IMG/M metagenome (GOLD analysis project Ga0315308, IMG submission 203078) | Freshwater sediment microbial communities from Lake Towuti, South Sulawesi, Indonesia - TDP3 | ecosystem: Environmental > Aquatic > Freshwater > Lake > Sediment | place: Indonesia: South Sulawesi... | reverse complement strand
TGAGGAACCGACGAGGCTTGATCGACTGCGTCAGCAACTTGAAGATTGGGGATACGATCCTGATCAGATATTGAAGGAGGAAGGCGTTAAGAAGCTTGCAGGCGCGCGGAAGGCGATCAAGCACGGTGGCCCAAGAATCTGGCAGTTCGAGTATGAGTGGACGGAGAAAGAGAAGGAGGAGATCCTTCAAGAACGCATTAGAGACATTCTGGAGTCAGGGAGTAGAGGATTTCGGAAAAGCAGCACCAACGGCGGCAAGGCTTTCGAGAGCCGAATCATAAGCGAAGAGGAGCTTACCGCATATCTGGATGAAGGCTGGGACCTAGTCAGAGAACTGAGCAACGGAAAGATCGTGATTAGAAGAGTTCTATAACTCTGAAACATTACATTTCCTCAAGAAATACGAAGAGTTCATGTCCACTCATTTTCTGCGCCGAGAACGTGCCTTTCGGGCCTTGCTTCTCATTACCACGGCAATTCCGCTCGCACCCACTAATCCTATGATGATCCCTCCTCCAACATACGCAGGTATTTTACCCAGTGCAACCGCGATCGCGATGACAACCGCGGCTATGCCGCCAAAAATTGCCATGATGTCCTCGGTTGAGGCACGAAATTTCGTTTCTCCTTTCTCAATATAGAGAGTTGGAGTTGGCGTGCTTTGTTGAAAACCTTGACGGTTATAGAGATGAAAAGACAGAAGACTCGTGCTAGAGATAGAGACTATCAGTAGAATCGGCAGTAAGTAAGTCTTGCGAATTGCCCCAGTAAAATTCATTCAGCCAACCCTTCTTTGATTCCCATCGGCAGCCTAGAGTTCCTTCGGTGTTTCATAGTAGGGCACTCTAAGAAGATCCTTTCGGAATTCCTTATTCATCTTCTTGATGAAATCGACGTATTCTTCTAGGAATCTAACATAGATCACCCTATCGTCATTATAGGTTTCCCTTATATTCTCTGGCACCTTGTCGCGTCCTATCATTCTGATTTCCTCTATGGGCTTGAAAACTGAAAAGTTATTGTAGATCCGAATGATGTCGTCAAAGATTTCGGTAACCGTTACGAATGTCTCTTTGCGGCAATAAACATTGTCAAGAATCGCCCTAAAATGAGTAATAAGATACTGAATATAGAATGTCGGTAGGATAAACACTCTTTGGAAGCCTTGAATTCCAGCTCTACTAAGTTCACCTAGATCCTTAGAGACACTCTTACCCATTCTTTCGTCTGAAAGTTCACTGAACCTATCAACAAATTCCCTAAATTCACCATAGTGCCATTTTGCAATCTCATCGTATCGTTTTAACAAGCTTCTTGCTCTGAGGAAACGAGAGGCTGGTCCATACAACACTCCAATCAACAGAGCTAATGCACAGACCACAATAGCCAGAGCCAATGGATAGAAAATTTGTGTCGGTATACTCGATGTCAAGAGAGATACTGTTGCAACGATGATCGAAATGAAAATTCCTATTATAGCGACAATCAAACTCATCTTGTCGTCTCTACGGGGTTCTTCCTGCCTCGGAGATGACATAACAGATGACACGTAGAATCACCAATGACGACTATTTGGTGTTGCGGATGCTCTTATATTTGTCGAGATGCCAAAAGATATTGGGCGACGGGAAGGTAAACCCAACTGAAACGCCTAATGGGCTCTCAGAGTCGCCCAAAATTTGCCATAACAAGTTATGAGGTGATCTGTTTCTTGGAAGATGTGTTCGGACAATATCTATCAAACCCTGTGATCATAGCAGCCGGCGTTTCCGCCTTGATTGCTTTCTTTATACTTTACATAAGAGAATTTTGGGTTGAGCCGCGTAGATGGAAAGTCAACTTAGAACTTCATCATCTCGAAGAACAGCTTGAGGCATACGGATCTCTTGTTACAATCCTGAAATCGGCTCTTGAAAAGGGCAAACGTCAAACAAAAGAGAAGGAGGCAATATACCGTCTAGAATGTCCCTATGATTCGGATAGGATGCAAGAAATATTCGAGAAGCACGATTACCTCTTGTCTCCTGCACTTCGACAACGCTGGTTAGAAATGCTAAGAGAAGACAAATATTTTCATCTTTTTCATGCAAAGTCAAAGGAAGCTACACTTGTCCAATTCGACCTTGCTGAAATGCAGAGAATAGCCGAAACAGAGTATGAAGCACTGAAAAAATCATACACGGAGAAAGCAGGTATCCGAATAGACTAGCCAACAAACAAACTCACTCAGGTTATGCTTCACTCCGCTGTTACAGTAAAGTCTGCTACAAAGAGAAGGAGGAGGTAATGGTTTGCTTTCAGTTCTGCAGCAAAGGTTTTCTATTCCAGTAAGGGAGTTTACAGACTTCGTTCTTAAAATCGAACAACCTGATGGCATATTTGTGATAGATATCGAGGTAGTTCAGCAGCCAGGAAGGACAGATGATATCGGGTTCATGGTTATGGACGAGGAAAACTGGAGGTTATGGAAACATAACCAACAGGCGATAAAAGCAGGAGCGACTGCAACTATACTTCCTAAACCATCTCGCTTCATCTCGGCGAGGCTCAGTCATGGGCCCTTCACGTTCAGACCTCCCCGAGCAGGTTCTTATTATGGGATACTCGACAATACCTATTCCGTTTTGACTCCCAAAGTTGTCGATGTTAAAGCATATTGGATGTGGTTTGAAGATGCAAGACTCAGATTCATTGAACGGATCTTGAAAACGAGAAAATGGGACGACATATGGGTGCTGATCAAGAATGCTGAAACCGCATTGCACGACGAAAAGACGATTGATTGCTGCAATGCGCTCAGAATGGCTCTTATATCAGTTTGGGCGAAGGCCTTCGAAATAGCCACAGGTGAAAAGCTCGAGATCGAGAGAGGGAGGACTCCTGATGTCGGAACTCTTGCGTCCCGACTGACTCAAGAAGGAGCATCAGAAAACTCGGTAGGTGTCATCAAGCGCATCTGGTCCTATGTTTCCGAACTTGCTCATGTGGAAAAGGCAGAGGCTCGCCCACCTAAGCTGGTTGATACTGCCTTAGCGTTTGGGCTGACCATCGCAGCTATCCTTTACCTGTTGCATCTTATACCCGAGGATCGGAGGAGTGACTAACGTCATTAAACTCTGACGTAGATGTCGCCCTTGAAGCTCTTCGACAACCTCTAGGAAAGGAACGCCTTTCTGAAATTGTTCAACTTTTCTGCAACCGAAAATTTTCAAGGCATGGTTATTTAGAAACGCTACGTGAAACTTGGAAGATTGATAAATATGAGGCTGTTTTCTACGTCCTTGTTTCCTTGATCATGACTCCAACTGCATTTTTTACTCGATATAGGATTCTGAGGAGGTCCTCTCAGAACTTTCAAAAGATGAACGACCATCTTCGACCTAAGCTCAATCAATGCAGCAATGAAAGCGAAAAGAAGTTGCTCTCACTATGGGTTGATCTGAACTCGGTTGCAATCGATATGACTGAACCGATTATCAGTCATGTTGAGGCGTTCAAGAAGTTCAAGGCAATGAAGAACAAAGTAGCAAAGGAAAAAACCATAGAGAGTATTGTCAACGCCCTCGATTCCTCAAAGGACTATTTTCCTGATTGCCAACCAATTTCTCAGAATATGCGGAAAAAGGCGGAGTTGCAAAGAAGAATAATCGAACTCTCAATGAAGGGAAAGGAATTTGACAAGAAAGAATTGAGAGATTTCATTAGGGCGATACTAATTGATCTGGCATATTCTTACGAAAAAGGCGACATACGTCTTCTTGCTACACCGATAGAGATAGTATTGAACTCGCGAAAGTTCTTAAAATGGATTAGTAGCAAGCTTTTCTTTACATCCCTTTTGGAAGCTGATGCAAACACACTGGATAGAGAGAAAGAAGACTATCAACGCTTTCTGAAAGATTTGATTAAGATTGCAAAAGAACGATAACTTATCATTATAAGAATGCGAAAGGAAAGGAGAAACCTGACCCATAGATCTTCTCAGGGCTTCGTTTAAAGAAAAAATAAAAAAATTTGGCATCCCTAGAGTCACTAGGATAGTTAGAGGGCAAGTTCTAGCGAACAGTTATGGAGTTACAGGTGTCTCCAAGTCAGATTGCCGCCCACGATCCTGTAGCCCTTCACTTTTTCGCAGAGGTCTTCAACTGGGCATCTTCGACATTTCCATTTCGAGCAGAGGCTTGAGCCAACGGTCCATATGGGTTCATCCAGCTTCCATGGGTAGATGTTCAATTTGTTTGCGGCGCGGCGCCAGACCGCTTGAATGATGCCTCTCAACGGGTCTTCGTATACGCATCCTTGGAAGCTTTGGCCCTTGATGTTGACTGAGCCTGTGTAGAATGTGAACCGTGCAACTTGCGCGTCGACTGGAATGTCCAGCTCATTGAAATTTGATATCTTGAGGAGTCCGTTCTCTCCCATTGCTCGAAGATAGAAGTTAAAGAGCTTCGGGCCGCGAAGATAAGGAAACTCATCCATACGATTTCCCAACTCATTGATTGTTAGCGGTGTGTCAGTAAGGTTTCTCGGGTCTCCTTCATACTTCTCGTTTAGAAGTGTGGATATCTTCTTCCAAGTAGCCAAACCGGATTTAGGGTATCTAGCCCCTAGATTTCTGAGGAACGCTATGAGCGTCCGATCGGCTAGGTTCAGTATTGTGGAAGGTTGAAATCTTTCTGGATAAAGGTTGAATGCGCCTCTTGCATTCGACCAAAGCTTCCTTGCATCCGTCATATAGTCGATTGAGATTACATAGGTCAGGTAGAGCGCATGCTCCCTTGATCCCTTACTCATGCCGGTTGGCAGAACGTATTCCGGCATCGTATACCCTTCGAAGAACCCTTTCTGACCATAGAACTGATCGAACAATCTATCCGCTATATTAAAAGCTTTAATGTCGTCAGATTCAAACTCGACGGAAACAACAACACGCGTCATAAAAAGCTAACCTCGCAAGGAGCATAGGCTCAATTATCTAACTTTCAAGCAAATTATTAACACTACTTCATCAATTCGCTTTATCATAATACAGATCCGTCGATTTCGGTGTCTGCATCAGAGTTTTTGAAGGTTTGCCTTCGATGAGTGGGCTTTTCTCCGATGTTTTTTACGCTTTCCACGTCCAGAATCAATGCTGAGATCTGTTTGAAGCTGGCATCCTTGAATATATCGTTGACGATTTCTGAAGTGACCTTACGCATGATGGCCTCTCTACTGAAAACAAAAACGACATATGGCTCGTCTTGCGGTGCTTTCCCTAGTGCTGTCCTGAGGGCGTTTTCTAACCTTGTTTTCTCAAACTCTTCTGACAGCCTCCCTATCAACATCCCTTCAGATTCGACTGTCGCGAAGCCTTCACCTTTATACTTGGGAATTCTTGAGTCAAGGGCAATGACATAGTATCCGTTCCGGACGATTTGGTCTACGACTGTGGGAACGTCAATATGTTGGACCACGTCCATACATTTAGTTAGAAGCTCTCCAAAGACTTCTGGAGAGTAGCTTTTCAGGAATACGATTGCTGCCTGGGCCGAAGGATGAATGTAAATATCTCCTACTTTATCTCGCGGGATGCTTAAAATCTGTCGCGACAAGCTCTTTATGGCTTTCAGCAAATATGGGAGCTCAGATCGTGCATCGCTTTCCTTGTATCTTAAGACAAGACAGTATTTCCAAGGTAAGGGAATCTTGGGCAATTCTTCTCTCAGTTTCTGTAGAACGTTGTCCAGAAACATTTTCTCCCCAGGAAACATCGAAGAGACCTTCACCTCAAAGTAGACCCATCGATTAGCGATCAGAGCTCTAAAGTCGGGCTTTTTCTGATCTTTCTGACCCAATGTTTGTTCTAGTTCAACAGAATGCCCCCGGTTTTTGTATTCACTTGCCACTTTAGCTACAGCTAATGCGTGTTCGATATCCTCCCATGCTTCTTCGGGGTTAGGTCGGCCAACAAGCGAACCCAATAAACTCTCTAGAGCGAGAAATCCTGGGCTTCCCCTAAGAATATCAATAGAATCGATGAGTTCTTGGATTTCTCCGATGTAAGTTATCCTGTGAAATCCTTTCTCGAGATACTTCGTCAGCACACCAACAATGTCGTCGTCCACAGTGTCAGCTCTCCTCCTGAATACAATCGCACATACGGAACGCCTTTGCGGATGAAACGTCCCTCACGAGGAACTTCACTTGAGCAATACTCTCAGATGTATTGATTCGACCCGACAATGATTATGAAGACCCCTTCTATTGTGTGTATTCAACTCGTTGACTCATAGTCTAAGTTTTGTTCTCTTCTTCTTTAAGATGATGCACCTCTCAAAATTCGCCCAAAAGCAAATCCTCTAAGGGTCTTCGCAATATTCGCAAAAGCACACCTTTGATATCGTGCGAATACAAGTCTTAAGTAGAGGATAATGCCATCAGAGGATTCGTTCCGACTATGCCTATTATTTGTCCTAAATGCCGTGGTATGAATGTTCGTCAAGTCACCAAGCCGAAGAAGACCAAGTATGGTCGGATTCACAGGAAGTTTCAATGCAAAGACTGCGGCCACTACTGGATCGAGAAAAGATAGCTTTTTCTCGCACAAGCAAAAGCAACGGATAACACACGGCATTCTAGGCGAGTTTGCGTTGTTTTATCGAATCTCTATGTCGCTAGTCAGGATGTGCGAATCCTTTTGAACATATATCTCTTCCATCCGACTCTCGGAGCAGTCGTCACCACTATCAGTTCCCAAGCCTCGTCACCCATCTCATCAAGACGATTCTTAAGGTCAGTTTCGCCAAGCTCATCTCTGAAATCTTTAAAAGCATACTCCCACTTTGACATAGCCTCACCTCCCAAAATAAAGGAGGCTGAAACGGCATTTTAAGCTAGACGACCCATAGGACCTCAGCTCTCTTGAGTTTATACATCCAATTTTGCGATATCACCAAATTTTCCTATTTTCTGTTAAACGAAGCCTATGGGAGGCCCTCTTTCCGCATAGGGTCCATGGATGGAGGCTTCCTTCTGGTGTAGGTTGTGCAGTCCGTGTAGGTTCTGAAGGCTCCTCTAAGAGAAGGGAAGCGTCTCTTCCAATCACCTATGGCTTGCCATAGAAGTTTCCTTCTACTTCTATGGCCTCCTTTCGCTAGGTAAGCTTCACATTCTACATATCCTTCACTAACTTCACTCCAATGGATTGGAAACATAGCCGCTAGAAGTCCTGCCTTCCACTTGTGCCACTTATGCCGGTTGTGCCAGTTATGCCTGTTGTGCCAGTCTTCACTCACTGGGATGCCACTTGTTCCACTTGTTCCAGTCTCCTGGAAAGTAAGGGTATTAGCAGCCTAGAACAGCTGCTCTGGCAACCCATGCCGATATCTGGATAATCTCAGCAGGAGAGTATACCCAAGACCTCGCGTCATGATATCCTCCACGACTATCTAACTGCCGGAGAAAGCGGCAGAAGTAGAACAAGTGGCACAAGTGGAACAACTGGAACAACCGGCGCAACTGGCATGTCAGACGATTCTTCTATATAGCGATTGGATTTCACTTGTGCTAGGTTCGAGAGCCTGTTGATTCAACTTGCTTAGGGCAACAAACGATCTATTTACGGACGGTGTTTTGCCTACCACTGTTTCCCTTATGTTCGAATGTATGTGAGCATGATAATGCACTTTAAACGCCCATCTCTCCAGCATCTGGGTAAGTCCTCTGTAACCCATGTTGCGGTAAAAGAAGTCACAAGGATCGTGTGTAGATAATATAGTCTTCCGCGGCTCTGGAATATCGAGATTCCTTGTTTCTTTTTCTATCCATTCCTCTATCTTCCTCTTCCTCTGAAGAAACTCTTCAGATTCGACATTAGGATGGATGTTGTCTGGGATATGAAGACCCGTCAGAAATAATGGGTCACTTCGTGAACCTAGCTCAATCAACTGAAGGTTCTTGGGCACAAAGACAATCTTGCTCGTTAAATTCAGTTGTCTTGAAGGAAGGAGCTTCTTTACGACTCTCACCGCATACTGCTCATGGGAGCCGAAATAATAGACTGTTGGAACCCTTAGCCTCGCTAAGAAGTCCTCCCAAATTGAAATATCTTTTTCAAGGGTCTGCACTCTTTCGCCTTGTGACATTTCTTCCCAGGATTTGTTCCAGATTGAATTTGCAAAGTGTATCACATCTCCGAGTAGCACTATCAGGCTCTCGGCTCTCAAATTGAGGTAGTTGGAGAAGATCTTCGACTGCTCCATGGACTCGATATGAAAATCGCCAATCGCGAAAATTTGGAATTCCATGCTTATCAGCGTAATGAAGTTTCTTCTTGAAGATAAAACCCTGTAGTTCTGTCAATTAACGTCTTGTTCGTGACTTCAATTTCTCTCTCACTGGCAAAAAGACACCGTGTATTTCATTAAACAAGACTGGAATCTTAGTCAGCAGATAATCGATCGTATGGCTATGTTTCTTGTTTCTTCGATTTCTCAGCAAGTTTCTTTATTTCCTCTTCCGGATAGTATTCGAGGTTTACAGTTATATTCCAGTGGTTAATGCAACTTCGATCTCTCACTCTGCCTTTGGGCGATCCCTCGTATCCTTGACATACTCGAATTCCTTCCCAATGCGTCTTTCTTTCTCGTGCCATTTCCCGGAGGATCTCACCTACCGAAAAGCCGCCATTATAGCACCGGGGATTGCTACAGTCAATATACTCGCTTGGTGGGCGTTCTATGGCGTAAGTTTGAACATTAAGATCTTTATAGACCCCGTATCCGCGCTCTTCTGTCCTAATCGTCAGACTCTTGATCTGAGGAAACGCTTCCTTAAACGAACCCTTTCCCGCAAACACGAACTGCTTTTGTCTGAATACGTCAGAAGCTTTCATTCTGTGTTTCATAGGCCATGACTCTCTTCAGCGTTCTGTGAACAGCGATATCGTTTCGCCAGCAGCTTTAGCTCCTAACGGTATAGTCTTCAACACTAGAGGATAATCGCCTGTGCATGACCCGACAATTAAGAAAGTCTTTGCGGGCAATGCTCGCGTAACCAGTTCTACAGTTTCTTCGTCTGTTCTGCTCGCCGGAGCGACTCGCCTGATGTCTTCGCGCAAATCCAAATGAAAGGCCGAAAGATTGTCTACTTGCCTTAGAATTATTTCAGGTATGGAGGTTGGCGTGTTTGTCATGTAAAACTGAAACATTCCCAAATGTCGAATTCTCGTTACCGCATCAATCCAATCAGTATCACGAAGATACAAGTGCGCTTCTTCAGCAAACAGGAATACTGGCTTGAGCGACTTGGATTCAAGTAGTTCCTGTAATCGCGAAAGGATAGTCTGGACTGCGGCACGCATCACTACCTTATCCTTACCCTTTAGGTTGATAACAAGCACGCCTCCATCTTCACCTAGCCGCTCAAACAATTCTTCAAGCGTCACCGATTCTCCCTCAATATCTGTCACAAACTTAGTTTGCTGCAACGAACTCATCCTTCGTTCAATAGCACCCTTGACAGAAGATGTTGTGATTTTCTGGACTTCCGCATTTATTCCGGTGAGCGTAACTTCGCCGGTTTTACTAAGATCCTCCCAAATGCTTCTGAGCTGATAGAGAGATGCGTCTCTTACTCCCATAGCTTCCATTAGGTCGAGGAAGACTTCCTGGCCCATATACTTCAGAGTAAAGCTCAGGCCTGCTCCTGGGGTCACGCTCAGAATCTTGCCGTGAAATTCGCTTTCAGTTTTTCCATCCGGCTTGTATCTCAACGAAGAGTATTCGTCGTTTATGTCGAAGACAATTATTCTCGCGCCGTTTTGCAGAAGGCCTAGAAGTAAGGACTTAGCGAGATGGCTCTTGCCCATTCCTTTCTTTCCGACAATGAGATTCAAGCCCTGAAAATCGAACGCGCTGACCTTAAGTCTTTGTTTGTCGGTTGCTTCGCCTACTTCCAGCGGATGCTTGAACTCAGAATCCTTGCCGCGTATCTTTTCCATTATGTCCTTAGAGTTATAGAGTTCTATTTTGGAGTCGCGGGAAGGCGAGTATCCGGTCCAGTCAATTATTGAACCGTTAGTGACTTCCTTTCTGATTTTGCACCTCGCATATTTCATGTTTTTAACTCTTGAGGAATATAGTGTATATTCCTTGGGACCAGTCTCCCTAATCACGTCCTTGGTTACTTCCGACCTTACAACCTCCTCTAAGATTCCTGGCAGGTCGAGAAGTGATGTTTCTACTACTTGAACAAGCACTCCCCTTTCCTTCTCTGTCTCCCTGATGAGCAAGTTGTCTCCAACTTCAACTTTTTCACGAGGGTCATAGACTATGATTAAGTCATCACCCTTTTTCAATAGAACCTGCAAGTTCAACCACCTCCAAAAGGTCCAAACACATAGGTTCTCAAATCAAAAGTTGGAAGAACCTCCAGTCCATGTCTCTCAATAAACATGCCTTGAAGTGAAATGCCTTCGACCGGGGTAAAGAATGCGTTGATGTGCGCTCTGCAAAGAAGTTCAGGATAACCGTAGCGAAAATTGGTGTTCGCTTTCACTACTCTAATCTGCTTACAACAATCGCCATCGTGAGGCTTTACATCTACCCTGAACGTGAAGCCATCCGGAGTGAATTTCACAACATGAACTGAACCAAGAAGATCTGAAGCTTTTGTCTTGATTATGTCCACAGGAATCTCCAACATAGCAGAGGTCTGTATGTCCTTAAAGACATCCATCAAGCGCTTCCCTGAAGTCAACCACAGCCGCGTGTGCTTCGAAATAGAGACAACAGAATTCTCGTTAGCCCGGGCCGCATCAAATAGGGTATTAAATAATTCCAGCGGTGTGTCCATTGACCTAGTAAGAGCTCCGTCCCAGAGCACAATTCCTCTCGACGCAAGTGTGCAGGCATAACGCTGAGCCATCCGCTCTACAAGGTTCCTAATCCTGTCCGGCATCTTAAAGAGTGCAGGTGGATGCGCCTCTTCGGTCTGACCCAGCGAAGCTCGCAACTCGTTGTATATTCCAAACGAATTATTAGGTGTCAGATGAGCTACGAACGGCCCGAACTTTTCTGTGGCCACGTCATTTCCGACTTGCTTAACGATGGCGACGCGAATCGCCACGGCGAGACCTTCATCTGTCTCGCCTAAGTGAAGCGAAGATGAGTCAACGGCGATAAGCGGAACATTCTCGGATAAAGCTTCTAGCGGCTTAGCTTTTTCCATCCCAGAAACTGTAAGAATTTCTTCCGCTTCCCGCTCCTCGACTTTGTCCATTTCTTCATCATTGATGTATTCCGACTGATCGAGTCTAAGTTGGCGGGCTCTGAATTGAGCAGCTTCTCCGTAGTTCTGCTCGAAAACTTTCTGGAGTTCTGTCAACATTTCCCTGCTCATGGTTTTCACTTGTATTTCTTGATTATCCCATCAAGGGTATCATCAATTTTCTCTCTAGCCGCTTCTGCTCTGCCTTCTCTGGAAGACTCACAAAGTTTATCGAATAGTATCTCCAAAGACAAGAGCTCTTGATGCGATAGTTTGTCCAAGTCTATTACTGGCAAGTTCTCAACTTCGTGAGGCTCTAGCTTGACAAGACCGCCACCATAGACTCTGCCAGTTTTCTTAAGCAACTCTCTGCAAATTCCAGAGTTGAGATAGCAAAGCAATGCCTTAACCTTTCTCTCGTCATTGGCAATTCTATCGACTGGATGGATAGTATGCAGCGCGTTTAGCGCTAGGGCTCCAGCTTCGTTGTGGACGAATCTCGGGTTCTCTCGGCTCATGTATGTAAAAAGGATCGGGGATAGCGTCCTTCTCTCTTGAAAATACCAAACTTTTCTTTTACTCGTGAGATATCTCCTGTCAAGTCCTTTGCTCTCGCCTGAAGCCAAGTATTTCAGTAAATTCTTGTATTTCGTAAGTTCGTCTTTTGGTCTGTCACAGAACAGCAGCCATACTTTATCGCCTCTTTGCGCCAGCTTTTGAAAATCCTTCTTCGTGAAATTGTAGTGTGGAATACTTCTTGCATTTGTGACTATTGGTTTGAGAAACTCCCGTTCAATTCCATACCGTCGAATCTCATTTTCGCTAAGCGCGAAAAAGTCGTTGGCCCCTGTAGCAATTCCTCGATGAGCGCTGGCTATGTTGCCGAGAGGGATAAGACCTGAAATCTTGCTGGGCGTTGACGTTAGATAACTCCATTTGTCTTCTGGACGAAGGTTCGACTGCGGAATTAGCTCTACAGTTCCCCATGATTCCTTCTTGCTTTGTTCACTCTGTATTACCTCTAAAAGCTCTCTAGGCTCCAGCGATTTATTGAGCCGCACAAAAATCACATTGTGCTCCGGACTTGGCTTTTTCTTCTCAAGTAGCGTAATGCAGGCCGTGGTGAGAGCTTCCGGAAAAACCAGTGTCTCTTCTGAATATAGAATCAGAGATCGGAGGGTGAAAGGTTTTAGTAGGAATCTTTTTAGCTCAACCCCGTAGTCCACGTCTAGAAACTCTGATGGAGTAATAAAGGCCATTCTCCCGCCATCGTCAAGAAAACTGGCGGCATGAATGAAGAAGTGAACGTAGATGCTTGATAGTCTGCTTATCTTTTCGCCACATTCCTCATCAATTGTTCGCGCAACAAGTTCCTTGTAATTCTGAGGAAGTTCATGGTGTCTGCTGTAGGGAGGGTTACATACTATTGCTTGAAACTTTTCTCTGTCCCACCTCGTCATTCTTAGAAAATCCGAGACAGAAACATTAGGCGTTGACTCCGGGACCCGCGCGACCATGTTGACGGTGCTCATGAGAATTGCTAGTGGATTTATGTCAATGCCATAGATGTTTTTCACAGCTTCTTCCGCAGAGCATTTCAGTTCCACTAATCGGTATAGTGACTCGACTAAGAAAGTGGCTGAGCCACAGGCCGGGTCCGATACTCTGTCGTTCTTGCCCACAATAGCCCATCTAGTCATGAACTCAGCAATATCACGAGGAGTGTAGAACTCGCCCAGTCTTCGTCGCTCTTCTCCCGGAATAATATCCTCATAAACTCTTCCGATAAAGTCAGCCCTATTCTCCTCAACTTTTTCAACCAGTCGAGCAACATTGGACAGATTCTTGGAGAGTTCGTCATTGCAACCCTCCACTATTTCATCGAGAAATGAGTTTGCAAAAGCTTCCATTCCACTTTTTTGATGAGCAGTCTTGAACAATTGTTGCAGCTTTCCCAGCGAATCTATAGATACTGGTGCCAATGACAGTTCTTGTCTCAACATTTCATACAGCATGAGCTTCAAAATTAAGTTGTACACGGCCTGCCTCGAAACTAGGCGAATTCGATCCTCTTTTCTTCCTAGGCCCTGCCGTTCAACCCAGTCTAACATTTCAGCCTCGAGTTTCTTGCTCTGCGAAATGTTGGACCTGATCTGCCGTTCTAGTTTGACCGATGTTTCAGAAACGAGGTTGCGTAGCGAGACGACGACAGACTGCAAATTCCATGCAATTATTGACTTGTGCTATCAGGGATAAAAAGGTGTCGACTTAAGTCGACCGAAGCACAGCCAACCCCTGTTCGGTGAGCTCGAACCTGCCTCCGTTGAATACGACGTATGCCATAACAAGCCCTTTCTCGTTTTCCAGGACTCTTGGTTCTACTAGGGGCGCTTCTACCAGAAGGGCAAACTCCGATCCCATAGAAAGAGGAACATTATAGGTTACTTTTCCTGTTTTGCGATCCTTCTCGGCCTTCTTCACAAGACCTTCTGAGATAAGCTGTTTCACTCTGCTGTATGGTATGATGTAGGCGCTATCATAGAACATTTGGACTATGAACAATGGCTTGTGATGAGCTTCTTGCCATTGATTCAATCTGTCCATATCTTCCTCCTTCAAAGTGAAACTTAACTCCTTCCCAAATTGCAAAGCTTTCCTGGCCTTCCAGAGGCTAGTTTCGACCTCCAAGGCGGCGCTAGACAAACGGACGAATTTTGCGGAGTCTTGTTCGTCAAGATCTGGAAGCTGGTCAATAAGCTTCAGATCTTCTCGTGTCGCTTGGAGTAAATCTTTCTGGAAAACCAGAATGTCTGGCCTCTTGCCACGAGCTTCCAACTTCAGCCGATATTCTTCGAAAAACTTCTTCCAAGCTGAAAACTCATTATAGCTGACTGGGTCGCCTCTTGAGGGTCCGTAATGAACCGCCAAAAGGTTTGATGAAGCATTAACTGTTTCGATGACCTTTGACTCAGCCCAGGCGCCCTGAGACCATCTTGCCAGGAAGTCGAAACCTCTAGGTGTGGGACCCTTTTTTCCTAGCATATCTTTGGACAACCTCGGTTGCTAGTTCTACTGTTTAGCCTTCTTTCAATAAAGGTTTGACTAAACTCAGATTCAAAATCAATTCTCAGTCTAGCTCACTCTACTCTTTCAACTATCAAACGCTTCTTCTTAGAGTCTATTCTTATGGTCACCTCATCCCCTTCATGAAAGGGAAACAATCCATCTCTCGCTATCTCAGTCGGCACATAGACGAAGAACTTGTCGTAAACACCTTTGCCAGTCTTTGTTGGTCTGTTGATGAACCTTCCTTTTCCTTCTATCACTTTGGTATCCTCAATTGGTGTCACAAAGGATTCCACCTATGCTCGTTTCCGATACACATTCTGATACCACATTTTGGTAGCACAAGTCTTATCAACCATCGCCGCTGAGACTACCCAAGTGAGAGTCTTTCAACCTGAAGACTCGAAAGCAAGAGGCGTCATACCATGAAGAAGCTAGAGGATGAATATCTTGCAATCCTCGAAGAACTGCAGAAAGGGGCTAAGACTGGTTCAGACCTCTCAGCCAGGTTGAAATTGTCAAAAGCGGTTGTTGCTGGCAGGTTTGCTCCACTGGTTCGATGGGGCTGCATACGCGAAGCCATGCCCGGGCTCTACGAGATAACCGATAAAGGCTTGGAAGCTCTCAAGACAGCGGTCAGACCTCTTGTGGAAGCAAAGAGAAAGAGGCTTAGAATAGTTGGTCCTAGAAGCCAAACACCCGACTTGGTCTATGAGCCTGTAAACGAGCAGGGCGTTATCTTCCTCTTCGCCAAGTATCACAAGGAACTTGGCATAGAATATATCGAAGGCATACAACAAGGCTTCCCAGACGCCTTCGGCAGAAGAAAGATTGGAAAAACAGAATACGAGCCTGTTGACATCGAATTTGAATTCAAGAGCCTAGACTTCAAGAACCATCAACATGACCCAAACCAATGCGACATAATCGTCTGCTGGGAACACAACTGGAAAGAATGCCCACTTCAAGTCATCGAAATGAAGACTGCTATACCAAAGCTCTTAGAAAACGTCAAGCCTAAACGAGGCAAGTAGATACGATTTTGCTCTAAGAGGCTTTCACGATATTCTTCGAGAACTCGAGGAAAACGCCTTCAACTAGGACACGGACAGAGGTCTATCTTAGGGCATTGGCGAGTTTCTTTCTACACTCATTATCGAGTATACAGTCGTCCAATAGTTCGATTATCGCCTTCTTGTTTGGGTATTTCTGGCATAGCTTAAGGAAACACCGTACAGACTCTTGCAGATAAGATCCCAGCCTATCCGTTTCTTCTAGAGAGATGTCTAACATCTCGCCGTGTACAACACGGCTTCTCTTTTTGTACAATTCCCTTAGATCGCGAAATATTGTAGGTCTTTCGGAGTTGATCTTAGCCAGCAGCGTGGCCGCGCGAAGCGAAATCCTATAGCTTAGCTCTTCAGGGTCAATCGAATGCAAGGACTCCAATCCTATCCAGAGGTCTACTAGTTTATCGTCCAGTCTATCCGTTAGCTTGGACAACCTAAACCGCGATATTGCAGTTCTAAGGTATCGTCTAGAGTCTTCGCTCAGCGACTTGTAGGTGAGAAAAGCATCTTTTGCCAAGTCAAGGTTCTGGCGTTGTACTTCAACGGTGGGAAGGGCCCTAACAACCAAGCTGCCGCTAAACGCCGCCCCGAGTCCCGCGCCTTCTCTCTTTCTGATCTGAGCGGCACCTTCGTCAGAGTAAATGCGTGTGTGATGACCAGTCACCAGACAATAGGCATTAAGAAAGTCTTCGAGGTATTTCTCGCCTGATTCCATTATGTAGCCATGCTCATCTCTGTCGGTCTCAGTTACTATGTAAGCCATTACTAAGTCTTCTTGATCTGGAATCTTTTTCAGCGTAAGCTTGTTATTGATGAAAAATTCGGCCTCTGGCATAGGCAAGTCCTGCACTCTGAACCGTACAAGCCATACCGATTTGTCGTCTTGCAATCATTTCACCCAAAAGTTCACAAAGCAACCATGGATGAACTGTCCAAATTCGTTCATCTACTTTTCGGATCAATTCAAAGCAAGTACGAGGAGCAATATGACTATGGTGGGAGTCACTGTTGGCATATTGCTTGAAAGAATATTGTCTTTATTAGCGTGAGTTTGATTGTTGGTGGATGCAGCACCAGTCATTACTCATGAACTCGAGAAATTAGAGGAACCCTGAGGTTCAGCCCGTCAACAAGGTTGAGCATTTGCTCGGCAACACTCACGGACAGCACCGCGGTTTCGCGAGACAAGGGCTTAAGACCATGAAGCCAGTCGTTTCGTGCCTGACGGACTCTCGATAGGTTCTCGTAGAGGGAGAACGGAAGAGAATTCGTTAAGGAAAGAATTTCGCTGATCACTGATGCACGGAAGTCGCGGCTGTCGGTGAGCTTCTCTCTTCGATGCCGGTTGATGAAAGTCACTTTGACACCATCAATCGTCCTCTCTCGGTTTGCTTTTAGGTAGCGATCCCAGAGTTCTTGGAGAAGCTTCTCGGTAATCGCCCACGCCGTGACGAGACAGAGGCTATAGTTGTGGTCCTCGTATGCCTTACAACTACGAACGTATAGGTCAGTAACGGTCAGAGCGTGCGGGGCTGGATGTCGAAGAACAGTATCCAAAAGTTGAAAAGACTCAGCCACTGTGTCGATCTCGATGACTACAGTCCGCATGCTCACTCGCCAGTCAAACATCTGCCGTACACCTTGCGCATAGGTGCTGGGATACCGCGCGAGAGCTAAAGCGCCGACGCGCATGTCGCCGAAGCCCATTCCCGAGTCGTCCAAGGACTTCAATGCAATGACATCAGAAGGCGAGACCACCATCTTGTCTATGGCCTCATGTTGACGGTCGGATAGAGTCGTGTAAAGGCACGCCAGATGAGCGTTGAGAACAGTTACTCTCCGGAGGATCACCGCAGCGGTAGCATCGAAGTCAGTTTCATTGCGGTTCGAAAGTGCTCGTCCCGGCGCCCAGCCCGAGAAGTCAAAGATGAACATGCCCTCACGGAGCACCTTAGTTGTAATCCCTACGGAAAGACTCGTTCGATACACCTCTTCACCGAGTGTTCTGACGTCAATGTCCACGCCTGAGGTCTTGGGCCTACCGCTGACCCAAACCGTTGGCCAGAGATAGTATGCAGCTGCGTTGGAAATCACGGCTAACCCTCAATTGATAATCATAACTTTTTTGGGCTTTGCAGGTGACTCCTTCACCGAACCCTAATATTTAGAGTCGTTATCGTCTTTAATAAGCAACCTTGCTTTCCAAAAATTGGAACAAAGCAGACCAATTGTTTACGCTCAGAGACATTCATCTTTAAATAATCTTCTTTCTCTTGAGGTGACGGAATATTGAGCAGTTCTCTTTGAGGCACCATCCCTTCGCCATTATTGTTCTACATCTGTAGGGCTTGATCTCCCGGCTCTTCTTCAGAAGCCAAGATACTTGATAACTGGTCTTCGCTTCATGGAAGTCGTTTAAGCTGCGGTATAGGTCGACTGTTTCATCCGCCGTCAATCCGGCGCAGTAACCTTCATAGACTAGGGCTATCCGCTGACCGTGAGGCATCTCTCCGCTCTTCAAAGCCTCTAAGAAGCAGGGGCGAATCTCCCCGGCTTTCTGAAATGGGACCATATGCTTAGGTTTAAAACTGTCAAAGACAGCGAAGATCTCCCGGCCGATCTTTTTCTTCTGAACCTCTTGCACCGCTTCTCTAAACAACTCTTGCTGGATCCCATGCTCTCGAAGATAATCTAAGCTATTAATCCGTAGCGGCTGGCGATCAAGGCTTAGCGGAGTGCATTCCACACCTGATTCATGAAGGCTGTACGGGACCCTTGAAAGCCTTTTAACATCGCCTATGACCGCCGGGTCCAACGTTTCGTACGATTGATCTTGCAGAAGAGTTTGTTGAAGGGTTGTGTAAACCTGTTTAGCTAACTCAAGATGCTTCAATTCAAACTCGACGATACGCCAGAGATAAACATAGACATGGTAGCCGCGGAACGTCCTAACTATAAGCGACTCAAGGCTCATCCGCTTCAACCTTTCACATAGCCTACAGACATCGACCCAAACCTTGTCCAGATCCAGCGGCTCCTTCTTGCAGTCAAGGTCGAAGAAAAGCTTCTCCAACCCAGCCGGCTGATCAGGTCCAACGTAAGGCTGGACTGAGCAGAAGCATGGAAGCTTGGCGGCGACGCACCTATCGATGAAAGCTAGGAAATCATCTGGGGTCCCGGCGTAAAACCTGCTTGGAGAGCCGAGTTCACGGCCGAATAAGCCGAACCATTCAACCCAGAAGCTGCGGTACGCCATTGCCATTCCCAAATTTTAATTTTTTTCCGTTAACGAAGCCTTAGGATTCTTGCAGCTCAACTGGCCTAAGCAGTAGGACGCGGTTAGGAAGTATGGCAACAAGCTCACCGCAGTGAATGCATTTCGTCGCGAAAGGAATGCTTATGATCTTATGTTTTGGAGAAACCGTGTCTGGATCGGTGCTACGCGTTTCAAAGATCAAATGGATATCGCGCCAGGTGTCGCCTTTCTGTAAGCCTACGAACCAGCCGATCTCACGATGCCAAGTTTTAACGCAGTGATCAGGAAGCGGCAGGGTTAATTTTTTTACATCGCTTTCGCTAGCGTCAATCCACCAGATTTCAACTCTATCTTCCCGCTTCAGATTCTGAACAATCTCCACCAATTTGCTTTTGCGCTTAGTCAAGTATACCATCGCCACTTGGAGCGATCAGAAGGTGGCAGTCGGTCAATCGGTCAAAGCATGAACACGTTTCCGTTAGAGATGTGAGGGATGTGGAGGCTCCGAGAGCAGGGAAGACGGATTACACACACATTGTATGTATGTATTTTAGGGTATAGTATAGACAGTTTGAAATTGCATGAAATATATGTTTTGAAGATGTGTGTTTGCAGGGTCAGGGGTAGGGTAAAAACCCTCACAACCCTCACGTTCCTCACGTCCTATTGCATGATACTCGATATCAACCCGCGTATTGTTCCAATCCCTTCTTCTCCGGCTCCTGCGGCTCCTCAGGCTCCTCGATGCCGATGTCTTCATACAGCTCGTAGGTGAGGATGTCGTGGATTAATCGGCCATATGCAATATTGATGTTTCTGAGCCCCCGCTTCTTTTCGCCTCTGTAACCCATGGTCTGCTGTAGAAGACGGCTCATCCCTTCTGCTGATAGATAGGCTTTATCGGTCACGGTTAATTCCTTTTGAAACAGCTCTGTGTATTTGCCGTGGATTTCCTTATTGCTTAAGATTATTTCTTGGAGCAGGTCTTCTTCCTTAGGCTTCCCGGCGATGACGTCTCGGCATGTTCTTTGCAGGCCCTCAAAGGTCGATGGATAATCCTTCCGCAGAACCGCTAGGATGGCTTTCACCGCTTTAGCCTGTCTCGTCGCATGTTTCCGCGTTCGGCTTAATTCTCCATGCTGCACCGCGGCGTTTATGATCTGCTGTTCTTCATGGGTTGTAGGACAGAAAACCCGCGTGACGGCTATTAATGGCTTGAACAAGGCTGCCTCTCTCCCTCGGAGGTTTTTGCTCCGATACTCGCGGTACAGGTTGATTTTACGGTATTCCTCCATCACCTTGTTACATAGCAGGAGCCTCAGAACATAGAGGTCATCACGCAGAGCCTCGCCTGTCTTTAAGTCAACGAGCTCCTCTTCATATTGGCCATAGTCTATTCCTCTTGGCGGTTGACCTCTCATGAACAATTTTATGGATCGACTGTCTACCATGTCTGGTAATGGATATTTACTTGTAATCATTTTTGGGCTGTAGACGTTGAAGTATTTGGTTTTGAATCGGCCATCGCCTAGGGGAAACTCTCTGGGTACACGAGCACCCTTCTGAAAGCCTGAGTTAAATACGTCTTGAACGCCTTGACTGTAATTTATCATGTTGTCTCCTTCATCATTCAACAAAGTGCATTGGTAAGCATCCACAGAGCGGAAAACGCTCGCTTCCCTCGGAATGGTGATGGCGCTTGAATGATATGCAAGCTGTCTTGCTATGCGAAGAACTGTGGTCTTGCCCATTTCCGCCTCGCCAAGCGGGTTAAGGTATGGGTACGCTGGAAAGCCATAGTAGAAGTAGGTGGCTATGATCCATGCGGTGAGCACATAATAGCTTGATGGATCAACGAAATACACATATCGCTTGCAGAAGGCGAGGACTCTACTCCACGCCTCATAGGGATCAGGCTGATAGCTTTTATCAAGCCATTTCTTCAAGCCGTCGAGGCTGAGAAGATTCTCCACCCCTGTTTCAACATCGATCTCCTTGAGCAAGTAGAAGGTCTTATCCTCAATGGTTACAGACGGGGTCTTATCCTCGAAGGCGACAAATCCTCTCTCCCCTTTCTCAGCGTTAAACCATACCAACACGTTCAATCTATGCGTCGGGAAATCTTTCTCGGGCATAGTTGTGTACTCGAACGTGAAGCATCCATCGCCTGAATAGTCTCCAGCCGGATGAATCATAAAAAAGTCTTGGGTTTCAACAGCTATGGAGTTTGCATCCCTCTGCTTCGCCCCCTCCTTTCTCCTTTCACGCCTCTCATCTTTAGCCGGAAGCAAGCTGGATGCGATTTGCTGAAGGGATGAGACCAGTTGGCTGCGATCATCCCTATCTTTAATCACATCCCTGATCGGTGTAAGCTTTCTATGGTATAGGATTTCCTCCGGTCTGCTGCAGCTTAATCTAGGCGTTAACGGTTTATGCTCTCGGCTGAAGAGCTGAAGCTCGAAGCCACCGTCTACCATGCTCTCCATGGCAACATAGAGGTTGGCTTTCTCGAAGGACACGACTGCTCTTGAAGCATCCTGCTCAATAAGTGGACCAACGAGTTCCATCTCCTTTTTAGGGGCTCCTTTAATCTCTTTCAAAGGGCGCTTAAGAAACGGCTCTATTACACTGTAGACTCTTAAAGGCTGCATGTTAAGCGGCTCTGGGAGTTTTCTGCTCCTTAACGCAGATGTCAAAGTGAAGTATGTCGCGCATTTATCGCAACGGAAGGCAGCTGGCTTCGAGAGTAGCTGTGTTGAAATCGGCTTCAAAGCATCGCAGACTGGGCAGTGGACGGCTGCGCTGTACTCGTTCCTCATCTTCACTTTCACGTCTTTTACCCCTGTGAATGAATTCTGGGATCAGCATAAGAAGTTCTATGGCGGGGTTATTTATGCTTAATGATGTATGTTTATCTATAAACCTGAACTACTCAAGTCTTAAATATCGGCTTTGTCTTTGTGAAATATTGGGGGCTGGATTAAAATGAAGGCCACCTCGAGAGAACGGTCAGGCTATCACCCGCAAATGCGTTCATTCATCCGTTCGTCGAGCTTTCGACAAATCATGCAACCAGACATCCAGGCACTACGATAAATGATTGGTTTTATTTGAGGTAGCCTTTCTCTTTCAACCAATGCCGCATTAAATCGTTGAGCAGGTCGGGCAGATTCTTGTAGCCGAGTTTACCGTCTCGAATCGCCTTCTCAGCTTTCTCCGCTAGATCCCTAGGTATGCTCAAAGTCCTGTATTCTATCTTAAATTTGCTCTTCTTCTTCGGCGTCCTTTGGGCCTCCTAATTATGCATAAGGATAAGTAAGAGGGATTAAAAGCACTGTCGGTTTCCACAGGCTCCAAACCGCTGGCGAGGCCTGCTATTGCTCTATGCCTTACCACTCAATCATCTCAATCCTTAGAATCTGTCTTCGTCCATAGAACAGAGGGTAATAATCCGAGCTTTTCAGGATGCTTTATTATTTCTTGTATTGCTGCTTTCCTCGACTGCAAACGCTCAGGGAGTCTTTCGAGGACTTCTTCGCCAAACTCGTCAAAGAACACTTTTACCTCCTTAACGGTTTCTTCTGGCGGTCTCTCTCTTGGGACAATAGCCTTGGCTAGCTTGGGATTCTTCTTTATGATCGAGGCAAGTTTAAGCACTGCGTTTCTGAAGTTTTCAATGACGCTTGGAAGAAAGATATCTCCTGCAGCTGCCTCTCCGTAGGTGACGGCTACGGCTGCTACTGAGCCAAGAACACCGTTAATCCTTTCGACTCCAGTCTTCCGAAGGAAATCTCCAAAGGTCTTGATATCTTCAGGCGACAATTCTTTGCGTTTGGAAAGCTCCTCCTCTTTCTCGGTTATGAGCTTCTCAATCTCAGACGCCTCTTCCCTCATTCTACCAACTAGCCACATGAGCATTCTTGCTTGGAGAGTCCCTCTAAGCCGCTTAACCTGTTTCCTCTCTTTATCAGGAAGCTTCTCGGCATAGTTGAGCCTCTGCAATCGTTCGACTCTTAAAGCAAAGGTGCTTCGTGAAGCGAAAGGTTTGGCTTCTTCGACGAGCTTATTGAAACTCTGACCTTCCCTCCTATATTTACACAACAACTCGA
>Ga0315308_1000456_pt1 | contig 22897 bp, 21 predicted proteins | sample TDP3_MG_FD_203078 | JGI IMG/M metagenome (GOLD analysis project Ga0315308, IMG submission 203078) | Freshwater sediment microbial communities from Lake Towuti, South Sulawesi, Indonesia - TDP3 | ecosystem: Environmental > Aquatic > Freshwater > Lake > Sediment | place: Indonesia: South Sulawesi... | reverse complement strand
TCAGGAGCGTCGTCTACGCTTCAACCAGCAGCCTGTACAGCGGAGTGAGACCCCCGCACAGGGAGGACGCCGTGATCGTTCCGAGGACGCTGTACGAACAGAACTTCTTCGCCCGGGAGCACATCGGCTACATCTACTCCAAGAACTATGGCCTGCGGACGGCGGGCATGCGCTTCTTCAGCGTCTACGGCCCGAACGAATGGCACAAGGGCAGGTATGCAAACCTAGTCAGCCAGTTCATCTGGTGGATGACAAAGGGCGAGAGGCCCGTCATCTATGGCGACGGAACGCAGACCCGGGATCTGACTCATGTCCAGGACGTCTGCGAGGCGTTGATCCTGGCTTCGTCGGCAAAGGGCGCCGAGGGCCAAGTCTTCAACGTCTGCACCGGCAAGGCCACCAGCCTTAACGACCTTGTGAAGATAATCGCCAAAGAGCTCAAGGTTAAGATGGAACCGGAGTACGTCAGGAACCCCTTGAAGAGCTACGTGGAACACACCCTGGGCGACCCGTCCAAGGCGGAGAGGGTGCTCGGGTTCAAGGCAAAGATAGACCTGGCCACCGGCGTCTCCCGGTTGGTGGCAGAGCACAGGAGGCACTTAGCTTCCGGCAAATAGGGCCCTGCCTGCCTCCAAGAGCCCGTCGACCTCCTCCTTCGAGGAGGCCTCGGCGTAGATCCTCGCAACGGGCTCCGTCCCGGAGGGCCTGACCAAGAGCCAACCACCTTCCTCGAAATAGAGCTTCAGCCCATCGGTCTTGACGACCCTGCTCACCTTGCGCTTTGCAAGGGATTCCAGGTCCTTTGCGATCTTGCCCAGCTTCTCCGGCGCAGCCTCGGTCAACGCCACCTGGGTTCGTTTGGTGACGAAGGGTCCGAACTCCGCCGTGAAACCGTCTAGCAGTCCCAATATGGTGGCGTGTTTCTGGGCCAGCAGTTCCACGATCCGAAGCGATGAGAGGATGCCGTCCTTCTCGGGGACGTGATCCCAGAAACCGAAGCCGCCCGATTCCTCGCCGCCGATGACGGCCTTCTGCTCCAGAAGGTAGGGTGCGATATACTTGAAGCCGACGGGGACCTCGAAGACGGGAACCTTGAGTTTGGCGGCAAGGGCGTCGACCGCGGCCGTCGTTGCCACGGTTCGGACGATCCCTCCACGCTTGCGGTCCTGGGCCCTCTGGGCTAGGAGTGGGAAAAGCATGTTGGGCGAAATATACTGCCTGTCCGGTCCGACGGCGCTAATCCGGTCGCCGTCCCCGTCAGTGGCAAGGCCGATCTGCGCCCCAGTCTCAACGACCGCATCCATCAGGGCCGAGAGATGCTCCTCGGTTGGGTCGGGCTGTATGCCGCCAAAGTTTGGATCGGGATCGGAGTTTATCGTCGTCACATCGACGCCGAAGCTTCGGAGGAGACGGTCGATGTACCCTCTTCCTGTCGCGTGCATAGGGTCGTAGACCACCTTGATCCCCGATGTGGAGAGCGCAACGGCCCCCAGCATGGCCCTCACCTGCTCGAAGTAGGGCGGGAAAGGGTCGATCCTCGTTACCTCGCCCTGCGCGTTCTGGTCGCCCTTTGGCTGGCTTTCCTGCGAGATCAGGCTCTGTATCCTGCTTGTGATGGTCTCGTTTGCGGGCCCCGCATAGCTTGGGATGAACTTCATCCCGTTCCAGTCGGGGGGATTGTGGGATGCGGTGATCATTATGCCGCCGCAGGCCTTCCAATGTCGAACGGAGAACGCGATGGCCGGCGTGGGCGTGTCCCTGTCCGGCATAAGGACTGCAAAGCCGATGGAGGAGGCGATGTTGGCAACCTTCGAGGCGAATGCCTCGGAGTCCTTCCTCGTGTCAAAGCCCACCACGAGGCGGTTCTCGGAGGGAACGTGCCCGGCCTCCACAAGGTACTGGCACACGGATGAGGCTAGTGATTCCACGTTCTGCTCGTTGAAATCTTCGCCGATGCGGGCTCGCCATCCATCCGTACCGAAGGTTATCATCCGCCGGACCAGCTCAGACGCGTGGGCCGGATCGTCAATAAAAATATGCCCTCAGCTGCCCCCCTGGCTTCCCCCAGCCCTGAAACGCGATTCGGTATTGAACACTTATCAGTGGATGCCGAGAGGGCCTTTCGTGGAACGGCACATTCACCTCGTGGTCGTGCTACCATTTCTGGTTGCACAGGGCGCATCGTGCCTTACCGGAAACCAGCTACGCTCTTACCTTCCGGGGGCCCTTGAGGGTTTCCTCCCCGATGGAGAGTCCAGGTTTTGTGTGGCCTCGAATCTGACCTACATATACGACGGCGGTTACCTGACCTATGTCAACCGGGGCACCATCATGGCCGTCCAGCAGTCCTACGTCAAGAAGGAATCGGCATACTACACGGTGACCCTTCATTGGATGAACACAAGGGATAACGCCTCCAACATCGTGCGGCATTTCCGGGAGCTCTTTTCCGGTCTGCCGAACCTCAACGACGTTGCACTGGGCGAGGGCGGATTCGAGTGCTCCGACTGCTGTGTGAACTACCTCTATTTCTGGCAAGGGCAGCTCTTTGCTACACTGGAGGGCACCAGGGATCTGTCCACCAAGGCCATGACGCTGTCGGCCCAGGAGATCCTTCTGAAGGCCATGCCGGACATTCCGCTTTGGCTCGGGCTTTCATTGCTGGCTATCCTTCTCGGGCCCCATCCGATGCGCACCCGCGGATCCTTTGCCCTAGGGCCCAACCCGGGCTGATGTCGGCAAGTGCCGTTAATGGGATGACTTCTTGCCGATACACTTAAGAAAAGCCGTCTTCACACCCTCGCTTGGTTTCGATTCTTGGAGATGATCCGTTGAAGGTTGGCATTACGGGTCACGGGGCCTACGTGCCCAGGTACAGGATCAAGTCGAGGGACATAGCGATCATGTGGGGCCAGGACCCCTCGGCAGTCGAGGGCGGCCTAGGGGTGATCGAGAAGGCCGTTCCGGGTTTGGATGAGGACACAATCACAATCTCGGTCGAAGCTGCGAGATACGCGTTGAAGCGGGCGGGAATCCCGCCCGGCGAGATCGGCGCCCTCTACATAGGCTCGGAGTCGCATCCCTACGCGGTTAAACCGAGCGGCACCGTGGTGGCAGCAGCGATCGGCGCCGGGGCGCGCATGACGGTGGCCGACTACGAGTTCGCCTGCAAGGCGGGGACCGCCGGAATCCAGACCTCGATGGGCCTGGTTGGTTCGGGCTCCATAAAATACGGGATGGCCATTGGCGCCGATACCGCCCAGGGAGCACCCGGCGATGCGCTCGAGTACTCTGCAGCCGGGGGCGGGGCCGCCTTCGTGATCGGGCCCGATGATGAGAACAACGTTGCCAGAATCGAGCACACGGTCTCGATGACAACCGACACACCGGACTTCTGGAGGAGGGACGGACAACCCTATCCCAGGCACGGCGGGAGGTTCACTGGCGAGCCGGCGTACTTCAAGCATGTCGTCGAGACGACGAAGATGATGATGGGGGAGACCGGCACAAAGCCGAGCGATTTCGCGTATGCGGTCTTCCACATGCCCAACAAGAAGTTCCCGGAACGGGCCGCGAAGACCTTGGGGTTCGAGTCCAAACAGGTCGAGCCGGGACTGGTGGTCGAGAGGATCGGCAACACCTACTCAGGGTCCTCGCTTCTCGGCCTCTGCTCAGTTTTTGACATCGCCAAGCCCGGCGATAGGATCATCCTCACTAGCTACGGATCCGGGGCCGGCGCGGACAGTTTCGCGTTGACGGTTCAGCCCGGTATCGAGAAGAAGCGTAGGTTGGCGCCATTGACGCGCGACCTCATCAACAGAAAGAAGTACATCGACTACGCAACCTACGTCAAGTACAGACAGAAACTGGTCTTCGCGGAGTGATCCATGTGAGAAAGGTTGCCATAATTGGGGTAGGAATGACGGACTTCGGCGAGCTGTGGGAGAAGTCATTGCGCGATCTCACGGTCCAGGCGGGCCTTGAGGCCATCAGGGATTCGGGCCTGCGGGGGGAGGAGATCGATGCCCTCTACGCCGGGTGCATGTCCAGCGGGATCTTCATCCAGCAGGAACACATCGCCAGCCTACTTGCGGATTACTGTGGACTGGTGCCCAAGTCGGCGACCCGCGTGGAAGGCGCTTGCGCCTCTGGGGGGATTGCGCTCCGCCAGGCGATCATGGCCGTGGCATCGGGCATGCACGACGTGGTCGTGGCCGGAGGCGTGGAGAAGATGACCGACATCCTCACCGAGCAGACAACGATGGCCCTTGCCTGCGCGGCGGACCGCGAGTGGGAGGCCTTTCAGGGAGTCACCTTCCCCGGGCTATATGCCATGATGGCGCGAAGGCACATGCACGAGTATGGGACGACGGAAGAGCAGCTATCCCTTGTTGCGGTCAAGAACCACGAGAATGGGGCCAAGAACCCCCATGCCCAGTATCGCCGCCCCGTCACGCTTGAGCAGGTCATGAACAGCTCCCTCATAGCCGACCCAATCCGCCTGCTTCACTGCTCACCGATAAGCGATGGGGCAGCGGCCGTCGTTGTGTGCTCGAAGGAGAAGGCCAAGCAGGCCAGATCCGAGCCAGTATGGGTCATCGGATCGGGCCAAGCTTCCGACACCATAGCCCTCCACGATCGGAAGGCCATAACCACGATGAACGCGACAGTCGTGGCGGCAAGGGAGGCCCTGCGCATGGCCGGCATCACTCAGAAGGATGTGGATCTTGTGGAGGTCCATGACTGCTTCACCATAGCGGAGATACTGGCGATCGAGGACCTTGGCTTCTTCGAGAAGGGCAAGGGGGGGCCCGCCACCCAGGAGGGGCTAACCGCCCTCAACAGCCAGATCTCGGTCAATCCGAGCGGGGGCCTGAAGTCCAAGGGCCATCCCGTCGGTGCCACCGGCATAGCCCAGGTCGTGGAGGTTGTGCAACAGCTTCGGGGGCAGGCCGGCGCAAGGCAGGTGAAGGATGCCGAGATCGGCATGGCCCATAACGTCGGCGGGTCCGGAGGGACCTGCGTGACACACATACTGAGCAGGTGATTCCATGGGAGTTCCGAGGTTCTGGAGAGAGATACGGTACAGGTACCAGCTGATCGGCACGAAGTGCTCCAACTGCGATAGCACCTTCTTCCCGCCCCGATTGATATGCCCCAACTGCCGCGGGGCGGGCAAGGTGGAGGAGGCCAAGCTGTCGGGCGGAGGTGAGGTGGTGACCTACACCGTCGTGCGGGTTCCCCCGGAGGGCTTCGAGAAGCAGGCCCCCTACGTCGTGGGCATAGTCAAGCTAGATGAGGGGCCCAGCATAACCTCGCAGATAGTGGACTGCGAGCCTGAGGATGTGAACATAGGCTCCCGGGTAAGGGCCGTCTTCCGCAAGATCGATGAGGAGGGCCCGGCCGGCGCGATCCACTATGGCTACAAGTTCGCCCTTGAGCAGTGATCACCTTGTCCACAAGTCGCATTCCCGGGTTCTACAAGCTCTCCATGAAGGAAAGGATGCAGAGGGTCAAGGAACTCTCAGGCCTGACCGATGAGCAGGTTCAGGCGATCTTCAGGACTGGCAGCTTGCCCGCCGACCAGGCGGATCGGATGATCGAGAACGTGATCGGGACCACGGAGCTGCCCCTCGCGGTGGCGACCAACTTCCTGATCAATGGTAGGGAGATGCTGATTCCGATGGCCATCGAGGAGCCGTCCGTGGTAGCCGCCGCCAGCAACGCGGCGAAGATGGCCCGGGAGGCGGGCGGCTTCTGGGCCGAAGGCGGTGAGCCGATCATGATCGGGCAGGTCCAGGTGTGTGGACTCTCAGACCCCCATGCGAAGTCAATCGAGATCCTTCGGCACAGGAACGAGATCATAGCACTGGCAAATGAACAGGACCCGATGCTCGTCGGGGCAGGGGGAGGGGCAAAGGACCTGGAGTGCCGGGTTGTGGAAAGCCCCAGGGGTAGGATGCTCATAGTGCACCTCCTGGTCGACACGCGCGACGCCATGGGGGCCAACGCGGTCAACACGATGGCTGAGGCCGTGGCGCCGTATCTGGAGGAGATCACCGGCGGGAGGATCTATCTTCGCATAGTCAGCAACCTTGCCACATCCCGCCTCACCCGCGCCTGGGCTACGTTTCCGAAGAGCGAGCTCGGCGGGGAGGATGTGGTTGATGCGGTTTTGGAGGCCGCCGCCTTTGCCGAGGCCGACCCCTACCGGGCAGCCACCCACAACAAGGGGATCATGAATGGCGTGGTTGCGGTAGCACTTGCGACCATGAACGACACCAGGGCGCTTGAGGCCGGGGCGCATGCTTACGCGGCCTTCGGCGGCAGGTACAGGCCCTTGACCAAATGGGAGAAGAGCACCGCGGGCGATCTCATCGGAAGCGTGGAGATGCCCCTGGCCGTTGGGCTGCGTGCCGCGACGGCGGTCCATCCCGTGGCGAAAGCCGCCGTTGCGATCTTGGGCGTCAAGACCGCCCAGGAACTCTCCCAAGTCATGGCCGCCGTGGGACTCGCTCAGAACCTTGCTGCCCTGAGAGCCCTGGCAACCGAGGGAATTCAGAGGGGTCACATGAGCCTGCATGCTCGCAATATCGCAATCCTCGCCGGAGCGAGGGGCGACGAGATCGACGCCTTGGCCGGGGCCCTCGCATCAGAAGGCAAAGTTAGGCTTGACAGGGCAAAGGAGATGCTGTCCAGCATGAGGTCTGGGCAGCCAGTGAAGAACTCAGCGGGCGAGGGGTAGGCTGCCCGGGTCGCCGAAGTTCGCAGCTTGCCTTGCGTAGTTGCGCGGGGAAACCAAACCCGGTCGGCATGTTCTTCTGTTCAACCTTCAGGGAGCTGGGGCTTGGCAATTCGACCCGAGCCTTGCCTTGAACTATCCTGAACGAAGTGCGGTCGCCCACGGCAACAGATTTATTTTCGGCCCAGGATCGATGATCGATCTGCGTGGACATCATCACCGACACGGCCGTCTGGCTGATCGACGAGACAAGCCAGCTCTTGCTCCAGGTTGGGAGATGGGCCAGCAGGACCTTCGTGGACGCCCTGGACTGGGCAAGCCAGAAGACCATCGCCGGGCTCCGGATCTCGGCCAACACCACGGAGTGGGCGATTTCTAACCCCTGGAAGGCGGCTCGCGATGTCGTGATGGTGGTCTTGGTAGTATTGGCCGTGCTGGCAGTTGAGATCTATATCTACGATCTGGTCAAGAGAAGGCGCCCCTCCAGCGAGCCCTAGCGGGCAGCTCTTGCGCGGCGCTTGGCGACCTTCTTCACAAAGGCAATCGCCGTTGCCTTGAACTCTTCGTATGCGCCCTTGAACTCGTCCATCGTCTTGACCACCGAGCCGAACTTAGGCCAGTCCTGGACCCTGACGCCACTGAGGCCGAAGTCGGGGCTGAGCCCGGCTTCCTTGATCTGGCTCTGGATCTGGGGCGTCAGTTCGTATGCCTTCTTGAAATCATCCAGTTGCAGAAGCCTCTGTATCATCCTTGGGTCATGTTTCATCATGACCGAGTTCTCGAATGAGGATAGGTCAAATCCAGGCTTCCTCGAAGTGGTGAGGACGTTGTATTGGTGGTTGGGGAATTCGGTGTTGGTCATGTTCCTGTTGGCGAGGGTCAGGTAGGTGTCATCGGGCTTTCGCTTGGAGGCCGGGAGCATGTCAACCTTGTCTAGGATCTCCGCCGCCTGCTCGGGCGTCACCTGGAATTTGCGCTGCAGATAGTTGAGCCACTTGGGCCGGTTCTCCTCGCTGAAGAACATCCAGTAGACCCGCTGGCAGACCAAGGTGCCGGAGAATCCGATGTCGCGTTCAAGGTCGGAGAGGTACTTCGCCGTCTCGTCAGCGCTGCCGAAGGCCCCCGAGTCCGCAATGGCCTGTACGAAGGCTGGGTTGGTCAGGGACTTGAGATACTTGAAGGAGGATATTGCCGAGATCTTCCTCTCGACCGTGTTGGCGGAAGCGTCCTTCACCCCGAGGCCCTGTGCCAGTTTGTCCAAGAACTTCCCTTTGTCCTTGACTTTGCCGACCGCCTGTCGAAGGATCCGTTCCGACTCCACATCCCTCAAGTGGCTTTCGAGCCTTCCGCCCATGTTGGTCTCGTAGGCTTGGGTTATGGGGATGCCCATCTTGACCGCTTTGGCCATGCCCGAGATTGCCCGGATTATCAGGGGCGTCTCCTGGGCCACCGTGTAGGTGACGGTGTTGTTGGTCCCAATCCCCACGCCATTCAGGTTCTCAGTGACCTCAAGGGCCGCTGGGTAGCCTCCTGCAACCTTGAACACGATGTTTGGTCTGCCGCGCTCCATCTTGGCATCGTAGCCCCAGGTCAGCTGGCGGTCATAGTTTGCAAGGAATCCGGTGGCAGCCGAGTAGATCTTCAGGGCGTCTGCGAGGCTTCCTTCTAGGCTGTGAGCGACGTTCGGGTTGAGCTGGTAGCTCACCATTCCGTGGTGGAACTTGGACGCCAGCGCTATTGGCCTGAAGACGACCAGGTTGGGCCACAGCGCCACCATCGTTGCCTCCATGGCGATCTCATCGCCCCGCCTCCTCCAAGAACCGAACCAGTCCTTGTGCTGCCGCACCACCTTGCCGAATTCATCCCAAAGGGATGGGTCGTCATCGTAGGCTTTTGCCGCAAGCACCGGGTTCGTTGACACCTGCACGAAGCCGAGGTGTCTGAGCCACCTGAGGCCGATTGCGTAGTCATTGCCCAGCTTGCACATGCCCCGGGCTGAGATCTTGTAGTACACGGTTTCCCTCAGGGCAGTTCTCGTGGACTGAAGGAATGACAGGGCGGGCGAGTTGTGGTCGACCTTGGCTTCGATCTCGTCCGCGATCTTGGCCATCATGCCCGCGCCTTTCATGATCTTCTTCATCTCCACGAGCATCCTCTCAACAGCGGCGCTTCCGATTGGGTGCTTGCCACCGTGGTCCTTGGCCTCGATCTCGGCGAAGGTCCCCAGGGCCTGTACGATGATGGAGTACGTGTCATCACACTCGGCACCGGAGAGGCCAATTATCTTGGGCTCGATCCCGCTCATGTTGAGTCCGATTTCGAGCATCAGTTCGTATGCTCGCGCCCTCTCTAGGACCTTCTTCTTGAACTCGGCCGCGCGATCCCCCGGACTGATCGCAGCCGCCAGGAAACGGAGATTGAGCTGTCTGGCTACGTTGCCCATGACCTCCACGAGGTTGCCCCTCAATTCAGGGTTGAGCAAGTGATCCGCCGCCGTCTGGGCGTGTCCGGCCAGCGCAAGGGTGACGACATGTCCTGCATGATCCAAGCTGGTCGGGGGGCTCAGATCCTCGGGTTGGGATCGAAGGATCGTCTCCCTGAATCTGTCGATCATCATGTCACGGCCTTTTCGGGCAACCTCATGGGCATGTCTTCAAAAATCTATTTCCACAACGCCGCAAGGAGGCGTCACCGGCGCCGTACTGTGGATGGTGATGGCAAGGAGACGTTACTACAGAGAGGTCAAGACAACCCGTCCTGCTATGCGCCTTGGCAGCGGGAGCGAAGTACCGCATTCCAGCATTCGATACGATCGAGGGGCAGATGGTCATTTTTAAGTCGGCCGTCGGTCCCGCCCTTGGTTGTCCGCGATGAGCACGGGTTCCGAGATAGGGGCCCTTTTTGCCTGCTCATTCATCTACAACCTTGGCGGAGCAATGGCCGGCCTAGCCGCTATCCTCTTGGCGATCAGGCTGGGCGCAACGCCGCTGCAGCTTGGCTTGATCGGCATGACGTGGCCGGCCTTCTACACGGTTGCATGCCTTTTCTCTGGTCCGCTCTCCGACCGCATGTCCCGTAGACTGCTAGCCACAACCGGGTGCGCAATCGCGTGCTCGGCCTACCTGCTGATGATCAAGGCGTCATCACCCGGGCAGATCATGCTCATCGCGCTGCCGGTGGGGATAGCCATGTCCCTCTTCTGGCCTCCCCTGGAGGCTTGGCTTGCCGAGCTCTCATCACCCTCCGACCTGAGAAGGAACTTCGGCATCTTCAACATTGCCTGGAGTGCAGGGGCCGCTCCCGGGCCCCTGCTCGCCGGGCTGGCCATAAACGTAGGCGTGCCTTTCGTATTCCTGACCAGCGTCTCCCTCATGGCCATCGCAGGCATCGTGGTGGTCACGAGGAAGCCCGACACCCGCAGGGAAACCAGTGCGCAGCGACCATTGACCCAAGACGAGAACCGCTCGGAGAGATTCCTCCACCTTGCCTGGGTCGCCAACTTCGGCACATATTTCACAATCGGCATCATCAGGTCCCTCTTTCCGAAGCTGGGGGGACAGCTGGGGATGAGCTCCCCGTCCATCGGGGCCCTGCTTTCGGCCATCACGTTTACACAGGTGCTGATGTTTGCCCTGCTTGCGCGGACGTCAAGTTGGCACTACCGGCTTGCGCCCCTGCTCCTGTCCCAATCCATCCTGTTGGTTGGGTCCCTTCTGATCTACGTGGGGACAGGGTTCGGCCAGTTCCTATTGCCCATGGTGATGGCCGGGGCATGCGCTGGCATCTCCTACTTCTCCAGCATCTACTACAGCATCAACACCCCCGCCCGGCTGGGGGCGAGGAGCGGATTGCACGAGGCACTGATCGGTTTGGGGGTCGTTGCCGGACCCTTCACGGGGGGAATCGTGGCTCAGAGGTGGGGCCTGAGGAGCCCCTACCTTCTTTCCGGCCTGGTCACCCTTCTGGGAGTTGCGTCCACGGCTGCGATAGGAATGATGCTTCGAACAAGAGACGAGAAGAAGCCGGAAAGCACGCCCTAGTCCTGCCCCGTTCTGGTTGATGGACGGTCGGCTACGCCGCGTGGATGGGCACCAGAAGATAGACATTTCAAAAAATGATTTCTCCTGCAGAAACCTAGGAAGGGGTCGATACCAATGATGGAGCTGCCGGAATTTCACGTGGTCGGCAAACAGATCGACGAAACGCTGGCCGGCAAGAGAATAGAACGCGTGGTCGCCAACTTCAGCCCCCGCAAGTGGGCCTGGTTCAAGGGCGATCCGGCGAGCTATCATGGCCGCCTGTCGGGCAAGACGATCAGGGGTGCAGTGGGCCGCGACTCCCACATCAATATGTCCATCGATGATTTGTGTCTGAGCATCACCCCGCCCCTTCGTTACCACGAGGACGGCAAGGGGGTCCCCAAGAAGCACCAGCTGTTGCTCGAGTTTTCGGACGGGTCGGTTGCATCATCGGCGATCCAGATGTGGGGCAGCTACTACCTGTACGACGAGGGAAGTCCGAAAGACGAGCTTCGTGGAAACGACTGGAAACCATCGCCCCTTACGGAGGGCTTCACCAAGGCCTACTTCGAGAGCATAGTTAACGACGATGAGGCGAAGAAGACTTCGGTCAAGGGAATGCTGGCCACCAAGCAGCGCATACCCGGGGTGGGGAACGGCGTTATTCAGGACATCCTCTGGACGGCCAGACTGCATCCCCGGCTACCGGTATCGGAGCTGACCTCCGATGAAATTGATGCCCTGTATGGTGCCCTGAGGGGTGTCCTGAGGGACATGACCGAACAGGGCGGACGCGACACTGAGAAGGACCTGTTCGGGAACTTCGGCGGCTACAAGACCATACTGAGCCAAAACACCCTGGGCGACCCCTGCCCGGCCTGCGGGGGCAAAATTGAACGCAAGTCCTACCTGGGAGGGAACGTCTACTTCTGCGCCAACTGCCAGAGATTGTAGACCATAGCCGCCTGTACATGAAGGCAGGTGGTGGGCCCGCGGGGAGTTGAACCCCGGACCTCTCCCTGGTGGAACAACCACCATCCGGTTATCAGCCGAACGCTCTAACCAAGCTGAGCCACGGGCCCTTGGTGGCGGAGTCCTGTTGAGCCAATAAAAATATCTCGTGGCCCATCGCGAAGCTCCGTGACGCAAGGCCTTTTCCCGCGGCGGAGCCTGCGGCCGCCTGAACAAGGCCCGTGAGAAACAGGCCCTCGATGCCGCGGGAATGAAGCTCGGTGTGGGTTTGGGCTGCAGGGCTGGCAGGCCAAAACCGGGCAATAGCTATAAGTCCGGCGGCCTCGTTCGGAGAGGTGGTACCGTGAAGGTCGAGGACGTAAAGCATGCCATTCGCACCGTGCCGAACTTCCCCAAGAAAGGGGTCATGTTCAGGGACATCACTACCCTGGTGAAGGATTACAAGACCTTCAGGTACGCAATAAAGAAGCTGGCCAGCGTGTTTCTGGATGACGATATTGACCTCGTGGTGGGCATCGAGTCGCGGGGATTCATCATCGGAGCCCCCCTGGCCCTGGAGCTGTGCGCGGGCTTCGTGCCGGTGCGCAAGCCGGGCAAGCTTCCGTACAAGACGGTCAAGAAGGAGTACCGAACGGAGTACAGCTTGGATTCGGTCGAGATGCACGTCGATGCCGTCAAGCCCGGCCAGAGGGTGCTAATGGTCGACGACCTGATCGCCACCGGTGGCACGATGAAGGCGGCCATACAGCTCGTGGAGCAACTGAAGGGCCAGGTCGTGGGCGTGGCATTCGTCGTCGATCTGCCCGAGCTTCATGGCAAGGAGAAACTCAAGGGATATAGGATCGTCAACCTTGTCGAGTTTGAAGGCGAGTAGGGCTACCAGGTGCTATTTAAGAAACGGTGCGTCGGCACTGGCTCGGATGGGCCGATAGCTCAGCCTGGCAGAGCACCGCCTTTGAGGAGGCAGGTTTGCTCCTCGGCGAGCGCAAGGCGGGGGCCGCGGGACAGGCACGGTGTCTCGGCCTGCGCGAATTCAACTCCCGCTCGGTCCATCCTTGTTGCGTCAGGGAGCTCCGGATGGGAGTCTAAGGGCCATGCCCGCTAAGCGTCCCCTTGCATTCTTGCCGCTCATCATTGCGCTTTCGTGCATCAATGCATCATGCGCCCCTAGGACTGATCCCCATACCGGGAGAGTCAGAATCCTATTCTTGGGTGAAGTGGCAAGCGACAACGCACTTTTCCTCGGGTGGATAGCGACCGATCCCCAGTTCGTCCTGACACGGGTGCCGTTGAGCATAGAGCACATTTCCATTGACGAGGCCCTCCGCTTCGCTAGGATATACCTTCCCCGCAGCGAAGGGGACCTATCGACCCGGTACGACGTAACCGTGCTTGAGGACTTCACCCCGGTTGTGATACCGACGCCCGCGTTTGACTGGATCCAGTCGTGCATATCTAGGGGCATGGGCATTGCCCTCATAGAGTTGGTGAACTGGGTAGGAATCGGCAACGACATCGACAAATGGATGGCCCTGGACTTCTACCGGGTCTTCCCGGCGGAGGTGGCCTTGAACGACGTCGGGGCGCAGTTCGGGCGCACCTACTACAAGGTCCTCAACCCCAACGGCCCTCTTGACCTACCGGGGGTGGAATCGGTGCCTCTGAACAGAGGCCATCACGGCGACATGATTCCCAGGCCCGGCTCAACGACCGAGGCCATCTGGAGCGGAAGGCAGACCCCGTGCATGGTTACGTCCACGTATGGGGAGGGGCACGCCCTCCACCTTGGTCACGGATGGGACAACATTCCAGACGACCCGAGGTACCACTACACCTACCTGATCGACTACATCTTCAACCAACTCTTCTACATCGCCGATCTGCCGTACCCGCAGGATCTCGCTCTAGTTCACAGAGTTCGCGCGATGTTCGTTTCGTTCGAGGATAGAAGAAAGGGCACGCTGGGGGTCGTGGACTTCGTTGAGAGATTCGGCGCCAATGCGGCGAGGGCCCTGGAGCTCTTGGATTCCACTGAGGCGGGCCGCCAGAGCGCCAACAGCATGTACCTTACAGGCCGCTACGAGGAAGCCAGCGAGGCGTTGGATGAACTTCTTGACCAGTTTTCCGAGATCGACCAGGAACTGATGAGAGCCAAGGAACGCGCCCTTCTTTGGGTGTATGCGATTGAGTGGGTCTCCGTGCTCGGGGTTAGCATGGTGTGCGGATCAGTCCTGTGGATTCTGATGGTTCGCAGGAGGCTGTACAGGGAGGTATACGTCACCCGAGCCTCGTAGCCCCTGCGCGCGCGAAGAAGACTGATCCTACTGGGCCTGGAGCCAGTTCGCCCTGCGCCCAATCTGGGCCATCTTCACAAAGAACGAACAGATTATGACGCCCATGAGCGCGGTAATGACAAGGGGGGTGAGTCCCTCGGCCGGGCTGATGATGAAGTTCAGGGCCCTGTGGAGGACTATGAGGAATATGATCAGGGACGTTCCAAGGACCATGTAGTTCCACATCCTGACGTCCTTCTCGAAGTAGTCGTCGACCATCTTCCCCAGAATCGTGAGGACGACGATGGACAGTACGAAGGGAAACCCGTGCACCGTGTATAGCTCAAGGAAGAACTGGGAGTCGTAGGCTTCTGCGTCGAGAATCCGGTAGACGATGACCGCCGCGGCCACGATGGCGAGGAGGATCGACGTCATATAGCTGTAGAAGGTGAGGCGTCCCTGGGACCCTGCCTCCCTGACACTGACGTAGATTCCACCGAGGCAGCCCACAAACGTTGAGAAGTACTTGTCCAGGCCGAAGCCCATCGCAAAAAGGTAGCCACCGATCAATACAACCACGGCTACCGCTCCCAGGAGGCGAGCCTCTGCAACGCTTGCGAGGGAGAATATCACCAGGGCCAGGCCCGGGAGTCCAAGGAAGATCCTTGCCCGTTTTGGGTCGGAGGCGATCTCGGAGAGGTATCTCGTGATGATGAGGTAGGTTTCCTCGAGCCTCTCGCTCTGCTTGACCACGACCCGCTCGGTCGCGGTGATGTTGACCTTGTCCTTCAGGAGTGGGATTATCTGCTCGTCCCCCAGCCCGTCCGAGACGAAGATGGTCTCATCGGGGGAGATCCTCTTCACAACATCGTCGAGCTGCCGGGATATCTTGATGTCGGACTCAACGCCAACGGCGCGGTCCCCCGTGAGGGTGGCAACCTCGACCTCCAGCTTCTCCTTCTTCTTCAGGGCACCCTCCGCTATGGAGTCAGCTAGGCCCACCGCTCTCAGTATCGAATTGACGTCGCTGTCCTCCGCGTCGACAAGTCCAAGCTGGGTGGCCGCCTTGAGGTTCTCCTCCCTTCCGATGATGGGCCCCTGCAGGCGAGCCTTCCTTCCCAGGTCGTCGTCCCGGTCGACGCAGAGGACCATTATGCGCTTCAAGAACCTCGGCCTGACAAGAGTCGAACTGGCGCGAATTTTGATAAAGCTTTCTTAGCTCCTTCTGTGTTCCGCGCGACGCTCTCCAAACACTGCGGCATCCAGCCTTGCTTGTCCCGTCTTTTGCAGGGCTTCCTCTGTTTCCTCCACCATCTGCGAGGTGATCTCCGCCCCCGGCTGAGAGGCTAGTAGATCGTATACGGAGGACATGAATTCGAAGAAGTCGCTAGACTCCACCAGGGTGCCTTTTGCCGTCCTGGCCTCCTCCTCGGACGAGAAGCCGACTGCCACCTTGCCGTCTGCAATGATGAGGCTGATGGCGGGAATGCGTGACATGTTCCTAACCGTGATGCTTGGGTGTTTCCGGTCGATGCAGAACTCCTTCAGATTGCCGACCGCACGCCGGGCATCGACCGTCGACTCCGTTGATCGTCTCAGGATCTCGGCGCGGGTGTAGTCGAATGGGATGAAGTAGTCAACCCGGATTCTGCCCGCGTCCGCCCGTTCGATGAGCGTTTTCCTGTAGGTTTCAAGCAGATGGGGCGGCTCTCCGGAACGCGCCCAGGGCAGGAGGACGGCGGACGTTCTGGCAATTATCATGGCCCTTGCTGACTTTGAGATCATGTCGATCATGGCTTCCAGGTACTGTGTGCTGTCCTTCAGTACGCTGATTCGGGGAAGCAGTGAGGCATACTCGGCCTTCTTCGCATCCCGTACCTTGTCGGACAATTGGGACAAGGATTCCTGCAGCCGCTCGCGTTGGTTCTTCTCCAAACGATCAAGCACCTCATCGATCGGTCGCAGGGAGACGGTCTTTGGCCGGCGCCCTACCGCCTCGAGGACTCCCCTTTCCTCCAGCCCGTTCAGGTAGGTGTAGATCTTCTCCCTGGGGATGCCAACTTCCTTGGCAAGTGCAGGTGCCTCGAAGTATCCCCTCTTTGCGGCCTTGAGCGCGTTGGCCATGTGGACGACTATCTCAGCCTCTTTGGGGCTCAGGCCGAGGTCCATGAGTAGTCGGACATCGAGCATGCCTTATGCTTGAGGCCGGGAAAGATAATACTTTTGTAACCGTTACAACGGTTGCAAAAATCCGAAAAGAATTTAATGAAGGGCCAGGCAACTGCCGGTCGGCGAGCGTCTTGGATCGGCGCGTCTTCGGACATGACAGGATGACCATCGTCGAGAAGCTGCTGGGCTGGTCATCCGGGACCGAGAAGGTCAGCCCGGGCATGATCGTTGAGTCACGGCGGCTCGATCTTGTCCTTGTCAACGACGTGACTGGCCCCCTGGCAATTGACCAGTTCAGGAAGATCGGCGTGGAGCGGGTCTTCGATCCCTCGAAGATCGCGCTGGTCATGGATCACTATGCCCCGAACAAGGATGTCATGTCCGCTGCCCAGTGCACGATGCTTAGGGAGTTCGCTCGGGAAATGGGCATCAAGAGCTTCTGGGAGATCGGCCGCTGCGGCATCGAGCATGTGCTACTCCCCGAGTCGGGCCTCGTGAAGCCCGGGATGATAATAGTGGGAGCCGATTCCCACACCTGTACCTATGGGGCCCTGGGAGCGTTTGCGACCGGGATAGGGTCCACCGAGGCGGCAGTGGCGATGGCCACAGGCAAGTGCTGGTTCCGGGTCCCCGAGTCACAGCTGCACCGCATCGACGGTCGACTGGGCAGATACGTCACGAGCAAGGACGTCATACTCACCGTAATAGGGAAGATCGGCGTTGAGGGGGCATCCTACATGTCCATGGAGTTCTCAGGCTCAACGGTGAGGGCGATGAGCGTCGACAGCAGGGCAACGATGTGCAACATGGCCATAGAGGCTGGGGCCAAGTGCGGGGTCGTCGAGCCGGACGAGACTACCATTCGCTACGTGGCCGAGAGGACCGCGAAACCGATCCGGGTGGAGAACCTCTGTAGCGATGAGGACTGCACGTATGCTGCGAGGTTTGAGTTCGACGCGCGCACCATCGAGCCCGTTGTTGCGCTTCCACCGCTGCCCTCCAACTGTGTGCCGGCGGCCGACGCATCACATGTGGAGATCGATCAGGCCTTCCTGGGCTCCTGCACCAACGGCAAACTCGAGGACCTCTGCATTGCGGCCGAGCTGCTGAAGGGCGAGAAGGTCAACCCGCGCGTACGCATGATCGTGATCCCCGCGACCTGGAGGATCTACCGGGAGGCGATGCAGAGAGGGTATCTGTCCATCTTCCTGGACGCAGGGGCGTGCGTCTCCTGCCCGACCTGCGGGCCTTGTCTCGGAGGCCACATGGGGGTTCTCGCCGACGGTGAGGTATGCGTGAGCTCCACGAACAGGAACTTCGTCGGCAGGATGGGGAGCACCAAGTCCGAGGTCTACCTGGCCTCTCCGGCCACGGTGGCCGCCAGCGCGATCACCGGGCACATAACCGATCCGAGGACGATACGATGATCGGAAGGGCGCACATCTTCGCCGATAATGTGAACACCGACATCATAATCCCCGCCGCCTATCTCAATACATACGATCCCCTCATCCTGGGAAAGCACGCCATGGAGGGCATCGACCCCGGTTTCAGCTCAAGGGTGAAGAGCGGAGACATCATCGTGGCGGGGTGCAACTTCGGCTGCGGGTCCAGCAGGGAGCATGCCCCCATTGCCATCAAGTCCTGCGGAATATCGGCCGTCGTTGCGTCCAGCTTCGCCCGGATATTCTACCGAAACGCGATCAACATCGGCCTTCCAGCCCTCGTCAGCCCGGACTCAGGCTCGGCGGAGGATGGCGACGAGCTGGAGATCCTGATGGAGAAGGGCGCGATCAGGAACCTGACCAGGCAAGAGACCTACCGTTTCGCGCCCATGCCGGGGTTCCTTCTCGCGATCCTCAACGATGGAGGTTTGCTGGAGCATACGAGGAAGCGGTTAGGACGGTGATCGGTTGTACAAGGTTGCTGTGGTGAGAGGCGATGGCATAGGGCCCGAGGTCATCGAGGAGGGCCTCAAGGTCCTCCGCGCGGTTTCGGAGGTCTGTGGCCTGCAGTTCGACTTCATGGATGCCGACGTAGGCGGTGAGACCTACCTGAAGACGGGGAAGGTGATCCCGGATTTCTCGAGGGACGTCCTGGATAAGTCCGATGCCATATACTTTGGGGCCGTTGGGCTTGAACCCCAGAGGCTGGAGCCCGGGATCGCCGAACAGGCCATCTTCCAGATCAGGTTCAGCTACGACCAGTACGTGAACCTGCGTCCGACCAGGCTGTACCCGGGCCTAGAGCAGTACATCCCGCTGAAGCCGGAGATCGCGGCCAAGGGCGTTGACATCATGATCGTCCGGGAGAACACCGAGGGGCTTTACTGCAGACAGGGGGGCGTACTTCGCGGCGAGACGCCGGAGGGAGGGGATGTCGCGACGAACCTGATGGTCTACACTAGGAAGGGCGTTGAAAGGGTGGTCAGGTACGCCTTCGAGCTGGCCAGGAAGAAGGGGAGAAGCAAGGTGACCAATGTGGACAAGGCAAACGTCCTTGTGTGCAGCCAGTTCTGGCGATCCATCTTCCAGAAGATCGCGGCCGACTACCCCGGAATCGAGACGGACCACGCCTATGTGGATGCGTTCACGCAGTGGGTGATCAGGAATCCCTCCTGGTACCAGGTCGTCGTGACGGAGAACATGTTCGGGGACATAGTCTCAGACTTGGTCGCGCCCCTGGCAGGCAGCCTGGGGATGATGCCGGGCGGCAACATCTCCCCCGGCGGCAAGTCGATGTTCGAGCCCATCCACGGGTCGGCCCCGCGCCACGCAGGGAAGAATGTCGCCAACCCCATCGCGACGATCCTGGCGGGGAAGCTGATGCTTGAGGAGGCGTTCCAAGAAACCGAGGCTGCAAGCCTCATCGAGAGGGCGGTGATCGCCGTTCTGGCGGAGGGTAAGGTCAGGACGTACGACATCTGCGGAAGGAAGCCCGGCGAGGCCGCCAGCACATCCCAGATGGGAGACGCGATCGCCCAGAAGGTGCGCCAGCTGGGCTAGGTGGAGATCCTCCTCTTTACGTTCGGGTCTGCAGCCCCGAGATGCCTCAGGACATCCTCGAAGGATTCCCCCGTCGAAAGCATCCTCTTCAGATAGACCCCGGTCCGTCCCACCGAGTCGCGCCTGGACAGCACCTCGATCCTCTCCCTGACTATATCAAGTCCCACGCCGATCTTCCTCGCTGCCGCCGCCTCTTGGCCTATGATGCTGGTTTCCACGTGGCCATCCGCCACCGGATCTATGAGCATGAGCCGCTTGTCTATCCCCGGGATTCTCAGGTTCCTCTCGATCTTCTCGAGGTCAAGGGCTCCCCCGAAAGCGTAGAACTGCTCCTCCAGCGGCGTCGGCTTGACGAGGGGGAAGGTGACGGAAACGTCGTCCTCCAGGTATATATGGGCCTTGATAAGGTGCCAGGGGGTGGCCTGGACTATCTCCCTCCTGAGGACCGGCAGATTGCCCAGCGCGATCTCCACAGCGTACGACGGCGTCGCCTGGATCAGGACCACGTCCACGTCGCTTCCGCCATGGACGTCCCCCCTGGCGATGCTCCCGTGCACATAGGGCGAATAGTTCGCGAGCCTTCTCATCAACGGCTTGGCAATTTCCCTCTTCTCCCGGAGAAGCGCCCAATGCGATTCCGGATAGCGGACCTTCCGCGTTGTCGGCCTTGAGATCGTCTTCTCCCTTACCAACGCACCAGCCTAGTCAGACCTGTCTTTGGGTTCAAGTATCCTGAGGACGTCCTTCCAGGCGGCATGGAAGCCTTTCTCGTATTCTTTGACGAAGGGTGCGTTCCTTCTTCTCCTGAACTCGTTCATTATCTCCCTCTTCTGCTTCCCGGGCAGGTTTCCCTTCAGGATTCTGAAGATGAGGGAGTCGACGTTCTTCTCAAACAGGGAGATCCTCATGCCAGCAAGGGCCTTCATGTAGCCTCGGCCGAAGTCGGTGTCCTTGAGCTTGATGGCCTCCAGTGCAGAGTCCGTGGCCTTGGCGTCCTCCGACGCCAGCGCGGACACAAACTTCGTCAACGCCTCTATGTTGCTGGCGCCGCCCGCCAGCCGCCTGGCCGCCATGGGATCGCTTTCCTTTAAGAGATGGCTCATAAAAATTTGAGCAGAGCACCATGAACCAGAACATGCCTCTAGGCAAGATCGACCCGGACTCTCTGAGGAGATACGTCCTGGACAGGTTGCCGCCTCCGTCGGAAAGGGTCATCGTGGGCCCGGCCGTGGGCGAGGATGTGGCGGTCATAAACATGGGCGGGCTGCAGGAGGCCTACATGATCGTGTCGTCCGATCCGATCTCTGGCGCGGAGACGGAGATCGGCAGGTACGCCGTCCACGTCAATGCAAACGACGTTGCCACGGCCGGGGCAAGGCCATCCCTTTTCGCCTGCAACGTGATGATGTCCAGATCGGCATCCCCCAAGGATCTGGACGTCCTGTTCTCCCAAGTCTCCGGGGAGTGCCGCCGATTGGGCATATCGATAATCGGGGGCCACACGGAGGTCTCGCCGATCGAAAGGACCATAGTCTCCTCAACGATGATCGGATTTGTGTCCCGGAAAGCCCTGGCCCGCAGAGCGGTGGAGCCGGGGGATGTGCTGGTCATCACGAAGGGGGCGGGGATAGAGGGCACCTCGATAATTGCAGCCAAGAGGGGAAAGGAGCTCGCTTCGCTGCTTGGGGAGGCCTTGGTCAGGGGGGCAAGGCGCTTCTCGGCTAGGATAAGCGTCGTGCCGGAGGCAATGATCGCCGCCGAGGAGGGAGTGAAGAGGATGCACGACCCGACCGAGGGCGGTGTCCTCGGCGGCCTGATGGAGATGTGCGTGGCAAACCGGATTTCCGCGCGCGTCGAAACGAGCAAGATCCCGGTCGCGCCGGAGACGGATGCGATATGCGGAAGGCTTGGCATCGATCCTCTGAAGCTCATAGGCTCGGGCAGCCTCCTGTGCGTCTTTGCGCCAGAAGCTGCAGGAAGGGTCGCGCAGAGGTTTCGAGCGGATGGGATCCCCTCAGCCCGGATCGGCACGGTGGAGAGGGTGGGGAAGGCAAAGGTCGTGCTCGTCACGGGCTCCAGGGAGGAGGAGATGAAAGGGTTCCCAACCGACGAGCTTTGGGGCGCCATCCTTTAGGCTAGGCCGATGTACCGGCACCTCTCAGCAGCCTGCCCTTGACGGCATCATCCGCAACGGCCAGAGCCTTCTCGTAGAGCTTCTTGTCGATATACCCCTGGCTGACCAGGTCTATCAGGTTCGTCTCGTCGATGACCTCGGTCTTGCCGGAGGTCCTGACCACGACGTCTATCTCCAGGTCGATGTACCGGACCTTTCCGGGGTAGAATTCCAGGGGCGTGTTTATGTTGATCAGCCTGCCCTTCGGGGCATCGGCGGCTGAGTAGTACGAGTTCACGTAGTACCAGTCGCCCCTCCTCATCTCGGTCACGGCGTAGTCGCCCTCCTCGATCTCGACGTTTAGACCATCGTATCTTCCGGAAGGCATCATCTTCCTTCTTAAGACCAATCGATCGTCCGCAAGCTCGTGGACCAGGCCCTTGAGGTGGATGGTCTGGCCGTCGGCCTTAACGTGTTCCATGATGTAGAAGTAGGTGTCGAGCTTGCTGAACATGGCCTCTCTGAGAGCCTTGTTTGCCTCGTCCTTCCCGACCTTCTCCATCAGCTTCTCGGTCACGTCGACTGCCAGTGAGTAGGTCTCGCCCATGGCCTTGATGGCATGGTGGTTGTCGACTGTTGGGGCGATCGATGATCTGAGCTCATCGAGCGTGCGTCTCGCCTCGCCTCCGAACTCAAAGGAAATGAACTCCTCCCCTGAGTAGAGGGGGTTGGAAAGGGACATCTCGACCTCGTCGGCCGCCCTCCTTAAGTTCTCGACATCCTGCGTCAGCAGCTGGGGATCCGCGCCCTCGGCCGCGGTCCTCCAAAGCAGGCCCCATGCCTCGGGCTTCAGCTGCTTGCCCAGGGCGATGAGCGTGTCCCTCTTGTCGCCCTTGATCTTCTTGCTGACCTTGACCCCGTCATCCGAGAGCAGGACGGCATACTTGCCGGGCAGGTTTATCTTCATGTCCAGGACGGGCTTCTTTCCGCCCATCGGGATGGATCTGATCTGCACCTTGATGTCCTCGTCCTCCTTTATCACCCTGGTGGTGTTGGAGAACGGGAGGTAGCCAACCTCGTCGTCGATGTCCACAAAGGCGGCCTTCAGCCTGCTGTCCACCTTCTGCACGGTTCCGAGGTAGACCGCGTTGAGGTTGATCTTCGAGTCGCGCTTGACGATGTCGACGAAGGTGTCCATCAGGGCATCTTTCACCGCCGAAACGGCGTCTATGTCGCCCGAAACCACTATGCCGCTTCCGTCCTCGGTGCTGTTTATCTCTGCCCCGGCAGGGGAGAGATCCCGATCCGATTCGAATCTTTGGGCCAGTTCCTCGGAGACCTGGCTAAGCGCGAATCCCTTCTCAAGGAACAGCTTCGATAGGGCAGTCGAGTATATGCCCCTTATTCGCACGGACGTCAATCTTTCACCACCGGTGTGGGGGGGCCGGGATTCTCCGAGAAAACCTTGGTTTTCCTCTTTTGAACCCGAGTCGCCGGCTCCCATTCGGCGATTCTAAGCCGGAAGGGTGTCCAAGTTATGGACCAGACTACCCTACCCCCCCGGGTCGTTTTGTGCTTACCGCTGGAGACGGGCGGTATAAAAA
>Ga0315308_1000455_pt1 | contig 22954 bp, 30 predicted proteins | sample TDP3_MG_FD_203078 | JGI IMG/M metagenome (GOLD analysis project Ga0315308, IMG submission 203078) | Freshwater sediment microbial communities from Lake Towuti, South Sulawesi, Indonesia - TDP3 | ecosystem: Environmental > Aquatic > Freshwater > Lake > Sediment | place: Indonesia: South Sulawesi... | reverse complement strand
GCTGACTTCCGCCTCCGCCAAATCTTTGACCCGCGTGTTGGGGTCAACGCCTGTCTCGCTCAAGATGTCCCGGCTGGTCATCCGACCAATGCCATAGATGTAAGTCAGAGCGACTTCAATTCGCTTGTCTCTGGGCAAGTCAACTCCAGCAATTCTAGCCATCTCTCACCTCCCCGAAAGAATGTACAATTTACAATTCACAATGCCTACTTGTGCATTGCGCTTACCCCTGCCGCTGCTTGTGCTTCGGGTTTTCACAGATCACGCGCACCACGCCCCGGCGCTTGATGATCTTGCACTTGGCACAACGTTTCTTAACCGATGGTCTAACTTTCATAATAGTCCTTGCTCCTTTCGCAGCTTATCGCTCGACTGCAAACTCCAGACAATAAACTATAAGCGAGTTAAAATCTCGGGCTCTCCCTCGGTCACAGCCACAGTGTGTTCGAAATGAGCCGACAATTGTCCATCTAGAGTGATGACTGTCCAATTATCATCCAGGACCTTGGTATGGTAATCGCCCGCAGTAACCATAGGCTCCAGGGCAAAAGTCATGCCTGGTTTCAGCAGCACACCACGCCTCGGCTCTCCAAAGTTAGGTATTTGCGGTTCTTCGTGCATCTCCCGTCCAATGCCATGGCCTGTGTACTCGCGCACCACAGCATAACCATTTCTCTCGGCACATTTCTGGATAGCCCAGGATATGTCCCCGGTGCGTTTTCCAGCCCTGGACTGGACGATACCGGCCTGCAAGGCTTCAGCCGCCACCTCCATCAAATGCTGGGCCGCCCCGTTCACCTTCCCCACACCCAGGGTAATAGCCGCGTCCCCCTGATAACCTCGGTAGATGGCTCCCACGTCCAGACTGACGATGTCACCCTCCTGCAGAACCCGCTTACCAGGGATACCATGGACGACCTCTTCATTGATGGAAACGCACAAGGAAGCCGGAAAACCCCGGTACCCCTTGAAAGAGGGCTTTGCACCATAACCGACGATAATCTGATGGGCCAAAGCATCCAACTCAGCGGTGGTGACGCCGGGGGCGACTTTCTCGCGGAGGCGGGCCAGAACCTCGGCTACGATGCGGCCAGCCTCGCGCATACGGGCCAGCTCCTGGGACGATTTCAAAATGATCATGAGCAATCCCCGGTTCGACCTCGACTTTGGATTGGAAGTCCCACCGTCGCTATGGCGCTACCTGATGAAACCCTCATAATGGCGCATCAAAAGCTGAGCTTCTAACTGCTTCATTGTGTCCAAGACCACACCCACCACAATGAGCAAGCCGGTGCTGGTGATGAGCATAGTGCCCATGCCTCCCTGGGGATCGCTGATCGCGCTTTTGACCAGCCAGGGCAAGATTGCCACTGCCCCCAGGAAAAGGGCCCCCACCAAAGTGATACGCTGTAGGACACCATTAAGGTAATCGGCCGTGCGTTTGCCAGGGCGGATACCGGGGATAAAGCCTCCCTGCCGCTGCAAATTCTCGGCCAGGTTCTGCTGCCGAAAGATCACATCGGTGTAGAAATAGGTAAAACCAATCACCATCAGAAAATAGAAGATCCAGTACACGTTGCTGGTGGTATTGAAAACGTTGTAGATACCGCCGGCGATGCGATTCACCCATTCGTTTTGGGTGAAGCGGAAATAGCTGGCCACAACCCCGGGAAAGATCAGGATAGATTGAGCGAAAATGAGAGGGATCATTCCCGCTGAGTTGACCCGTAAAGGGATGTGGGTGCTCTGACCGCCGGCCACGCGCAAACGACGGCCCCGCATAGCCAGCACCCGCTTGCCATATTGGACGGGAATGCGCCGCTGTCCCTCCTGTACGATCACTATAACCGCCACTGTGACCACGGTTACCAGTGAGAAGAACAAAAGTGCCCAGGGACTTCTCAGCCACAGCCCTCCCACATTCTGCGGGACGTGAGCCACTATGCCACCGAAGATAATTAGAGAAATGCCATTACCAATACCCTGCTCGCTGATCAACTCCCCCAGCCAGATGGCAAAGACGGTGCCTGCGGTAAGGGTGGTGAGAGTAGCCAGAGTTGGCAACAGGGTAGCTGGCGCAAGACCAAAATTGCTGATGACACCTTGTTGCTGGAGAATAGTAGCCTGCCCGAAGCCCTGCAATAGAGCCAGCGGGACGGTCAATAGATGGGTATACTGATTGATCTTGTTCCGTCCGGCCTCTCCCTCCTTGGCCAGCTCCTCCAGTTGGGGGATGATGGGCATCAGCAATTGCATAATGATGGAAGCAGTGATGTAAGGGTAAACACCCATGGCCATGACCGAAAAGCTGGACATGGCTCCCCCGGAGAGCAAGTCCAGGAAGCCCAACAGTTGGTTCGATTCAAAAACCCTGCGCAGGGCCTCTGGGTCAATTCCAGGCACGGGAATGTGAGAAGCCAGACGATAAATCACCAGGATCAGAAAGGTAAATAAAAGCTTGCGTCTGAGATCGGGCAAAACAAAGGCATTACGGACCGCTTGTAGCATGGCGTCCTCTCCTTACGTCGTTCAAGGAGCTAGTGGTAGCTCCTCCACAGTGCCCCCAGCAGCCTCGATTTTGGCCCGGGCGCTGGCCGAGAAACGTTGTGCCTTGACGGTCAGAGCCCTATCGAGGTCACCGCGGCCCAAAATCACCACCGGTTGATCGGATGACTTGATGATCCCTGCCTCAACCAATGTCTGAGGCGTAACTTCGCTACCCGCCTCGAAGCGGTCGAGTCTATCGAGGTTGACCGGTTTGTAGTGTACCTTCCAAATGTTGGTGAACCCGCGCTTTTGAGGCAAACGCCGTACCAACGGCAACTGGCCACCTTCAAAATAGAGCCGGACACCGCCTCCAGAGCGGGCATTTTGCCCCTTGGTACCCCGACCGGCTGTTTTACCTTGACCGGCGGATATCCCTCGCCCGACTCGCTTCCTTTTCTTTGTCGATCCCTGCGCAGGACCCAGTTCATGCAGTCTCATCTTTACTCCGCACCTTTCCATCCTAACAGAACAACCCAACAACCTGACACCTAACTGTCCACTTCCTCGACCTCAACCAGATGGCTGACTTTGTTCACCATCCCCCTGATGACTGGTGTATCTTTCTGCTCGACTGTCTGCCCAAGTCGTTTGAACCCCAAAGCCTGGATAGTCGCCTTCTGACGCCCAGAGTAGCCGATGCTGCTCTTAACCCAAGTTATGCGCAACCTCTTCTCCGTCCTTTTCTTTGCCATCTTCGATGCTCTCCCGTTCCCATCTACTACTACTCGGTTCGACTCCAAAGGGGCTTCAATGCATCCACTGGCTTACCGCGCAGCCTGGCTTCCTCTTCAGGGTCTTTCAATTGGTCCAAGGCCGCCATGGTAGCCTTGACGACGTTGAGGATGTTGGAACTACCCAAGGATTTGGTCAGGATGTCTTTGACGCCTGCGGCCTCAACGACCGCCCTTACGCCACCTCCGGCAATGACCCCCGTGCCTGGCGAGGCTGGTTTCAAAAGCACTTTAGCCGCGCTAAAACGCGAGACGACTTGGTGAGGGATAGTAGTACCAACAATAGGAATTTTGCGCATATTCCGCTTGGCTCGCTCCACGCCTTTGCGGATAGCCTCCGGCACCTCGCGCGCCTTGCCCACCCCGACGCCCACGCTGCCCTTATTATCTCCGACCACAACCACGGCCCTGAAACCAAAGCGCCGACCGCCCTTGACCACCTTGGCCGTGCGAGCGATATCAACTACTCGCTCGTCGAATTCCTCTTCCTCTTCAAAACCGGTCCCTCTTCTGGGCATTGATCCTCCTCTAAAACTCCAATCCTCCCTCTCGTGCGGCCTCGGCCAGGGATTTCACGCGCCCGTGATATTTGTATCCCCCACGGTCAAAAGCTACCTTTTTCACTCCGCGCTCCAGGGCTCGCTTGGCCAAAAGCTCTCCCACCAGTTTAGCCTGTTCAGTCTTGGTCAGGCCTTTAACCTTGTCTTCAAGCTCGGGATCTAGAGTCGAAGCCGCCGCCAAGGTGTGTCCTCGGGTATCATCAATCACCTGGGCATAAATATGCTTGAGACTCCTGAAGACGTTGAAACGAGGCCGCTGACTGGTACCTAGCACCCGCTTGCGCACCCGCCGATGCCGCCGTCTGCGCGCTGCTTCTCTGCGAGCTGTCTTTTCCATGCCAATAACTATCCTCCCCCAAAGCGATCAATCAAACACCACTGTTTCGGTACAGGTCACTTTATCTTTCCAGCTTTACCGGCTTTGCGACGCACCCGCTCACCGAGATAGCGAATACCCTTGCCCTTGTATGGTTCTGGCTTACGCACGGCCCTGATCCTGGCGACTACCTCACCGACAAGCTCCTTATCAATTCCCTCAACAGTGAAGCTCCTATATCCTTTCTCAACATTAAAAGTGATGCCTGGCGGAGGTTCTATCGGCACGGGATGGGAGTATCCCACCGACAAGACGAGCGTTTCCCCCCGCATTTCAGCCCGATAGCCGACGCCAACAATTTCCAATGTCTTCTGAAAACCTTCCGACACCCCAGTCACCATATTGGCCAGGAGTGCTCGTGTCAGGCCATGCATAGCTTTATGGCGTTTGCTATCACTTGGGCGGGTGACGATAATTTGATTGTCCCACAAAGCTATGGACATGTCCTGGTCAAAGGAACGGGACAGTTCTCCTTTCGGTCCCCTCACTATGACACGATTGCCTTCTATACTTACAGCTACACCTTCCGGCACAGGAATGGGCATACGCCCTATACGAGACATCCGAACACCTCCACTCAGTTACCGACTGCTGGTTTTGGATGCTTAACTCCCATTCGAATTTACACCAACTTCCAGTGCTGGTGACCAGCTACCAGACATAGCATAACACCTCACCGCCCACGCCAAGGCGGCGGGCCTTTTTTCCCGTCATGACCCCTTGAGGTGTGGAAAGAATCGCTATCCCTAATCCACTTAGAACCCAGGGGATATCCTGTCTCTTGGTATAGACCCGGCAGCCCGGCTTGCTGATCCGTTTCAGGCCCCTCAGGACAGGCTTTCGATTGTCAGCATACTTCAACCGAATCCTGATCATGGGCTGAGGACGATCTCTGGTCACCTCATAATGCTGAATAAACCCTTCTTCCTTCAGGATGCGAGCGATGGCTACCTTCATCTTCGAACTAGGCACCAAAACTTGATGTTGCCGGGCTATATTCGCATTCCTAATACGGGTCAACATGTCGGCAATAGGATCAGTCATGGTCATGGTTAGCACTCTCCAGTTAGTCCCGATAGAGAGAAGGGCCTGTGGGCTTCGTTGTGAGCCCAACCGAACGGTGTGCCCCTCCAGATGTTCGCGTTAAGAACTCGATGTGGTCCGACGGTAGGGAGTACCACCCTCCCCTCAACGCAGCTACCAACTCGATTTGATGACACCAGGTATCTTTCCCTCCACAGCCATCCGTCGGAAGCAGATGCGACAGAGCTGGAAACGACGTATATACCCTCGCGGGCGACCGCACAATTGACAACGGTTGCGCACCCGGGTCGGATACTTCCTGCGTTTCTCCCGCTCAATCATGCTTTTCTTGGCCACATGTCCTCCTCAATCCGGGTCAATCAGTCCTTCTAAACGGCATCCCAAAAAGTTGTAACAAACGCCTGGCTTCTTCATCAGTCTTAGCAGTCGTGACGATAGTGACTTCCATACCGCGTATCCTGTCAATGCTGTCGTAGTCAACCTCCGGCCAAACCAGTTGCTCCCTGAAGCCCAGAGTGTAATTGCCACGACCGTCGAAGGAATCGGGCGAAACGCCGCGGAAATCGCGCCAACGTGGCAAGGCAACGTTACACATCCGGTCTAGAAAATCGTACATACGGTTGCCCCGCAGTGTAACCTTGACCCCAATTGGATTGCCCTCTCGCAATTTGAAGCCAGCGATAGACTTCCTGGCTCGCGTGATGATAGGTTTCTGGCCAGTGATAGTAGCGATGTCTCTGGTGGCAGCATCAAGAGCCTTGACGTCCTGCAAAGCCTCACCCAACCCTACATTGACCACAATTTTCTGCAAGCGCGGTACTTCCATCACGTTGCGGTAGCCAAACTCTTTCATCAAAGCAGGAACTATTTCCTTGCGGTATCTATCCTTTAATCTAGGCATAAATTCACTTCCGGTAACCATGCACAATCGAGCATGGATTAGTCAAGCGGCTGGTCACACCGTTTGCATACCCGGCCTTTGGTGCCATCCTCGTACAACTGATAGCCAACCTTGGCCGGTCGGTTGCAGTTACTGCAAAACAGCGCCACATTGGAAATGTGAATAGGCGCTTCAAGCTCGATGATACCAGCCTGGGTGCCTGTACGACCGGTGGGCCTCTGATGCTTCTTCACGATGTTGATGCCAGAGACAATCACCCGGTCCTTGTTAGGGTCCCGGCCTATTCGGCGGCGCCAGCGATCCACCTTCCATCCGCGGATAACCTGGTGGACAGTGCCTTTTGCCCCACGCTCCTCACCGCTCAGGACTACAACGGTATCACCTTTCCTTACCTTCACCGTCACCTCCTCGCCTATGACCCAGCGCCCATCGCCTATCGCATCATAGCCGAATAACAAGAAGCGACGGGGTGAGCGCAGCAAGCGGGCGATAGGCACTAAAGCACTTCCGGTGCCAGGGAGACAATCTTCATAAAGCCCTTATCACGCAGTTCACGGGCCACCGGTCCAAAGATACGGGTTCCTTTTGGATTCTGATAATCATCTAAAATGACAGCAGCGTTATCGTCGAACCTGATGTAGGACCCGTCGGGGCGACCGTATTCTTTGGCCGTACGTACGACGACTGCCCGCACGATCTCCCCCTTTTTGACCGAAGCTGTGGGGGTAGCCTGTTTGACTGAGGCGACGATAATATCTCCAACTCTGGCATAACGCCGCGTTGAGCCCCCCAGAACCCTGATGCACAGGATCTCCCTGGCTCCGGTGTTATCAGCTATTCGTAATCGGGATTCCTGCTGAATCATCTTCGCCTCTTCCTCTTCGAACGACGAGGTAGCCAGGCCACCAAATGAGCCTCACATCCAGCTACCCCACTACTTAATAGATGTATCAGCCCTCTCTACTATCTCCTCAACGATCCACCGCTTTTCCTTGCTCAAGGGACGCGACTCGACGATACGCACCATATCGCCGACCTGGCATGAGTTATAGGCGTCATGAGCCTTAAACTTCTTGCTCTTCTTCATTACTTTACCGTACAGACGATGACGTTGCAGTCTCTCCACCTTTACCACGACTGTCTTATCCATCTTGTTGCTCACCACACGTCCCACCAGTCTCTTCCGTCGCTCCCTCATGCCTCCTCTTCCTCCCACATCTGCTCCAGTTCCCTCTCACGCATGACGGTCTTGAGGCGAGCAATATCCCTCTTGACCTCAGTCAGACGGTTAAAGTTCTCCAACCGTCCCGTACTGAACTGGAAACGCAGGTTGAACAATTCCTCATAAGCGTCATCAAGCCTCTGCGTCAGCTCATCTGAAGCCATGGCCCGAATCTCCTGAGCCTTCATCAGCCTCCCTCACTTCCAGTAATAGGATCTCGCCTGACGATGAACTGGGTTTTAATAGGAAGCTTGTGAGAAGCCAGGCGCATAGCCTCACGAGCCGCTTCCTCCCTAACGCCCGCGATTTCAAAAATAACCCGTCCTGGCTTTACCACCGCTACCCAATGGTCTACATTGCCCTTGCCGCCGCCCATACGTGTCTCGGCCGGCTTGGCCGTGACCGGCTTGTCCGGGAAGACCCGTATCCACAATTTCCCACTACGTTTGACATGGCGAACGATGGCCCGCCTGGCAGCCTCTATCTGGCGGCTGGTCATCCAACAAGGCTCCAGGGCTTGCAGGCCAAACTCCCCGAAAGACACTTCATTGCCCCGGTCAGCCTTGCCTTTCATACGACCTCGGTGGGCTTTACGATACTTCACTCTCTTGGGCATCAACATGATAGTTTGCTCCTTAACTCGCCGCCATGACTTCCTCGGCCATGGATCTCTCGGGCAAGATCTCGCCCTTATAGATCCAGACCTTAACCCCAATCCGCCCAAAGGTAGTCAGGGCCTCACTTTGGGCATAGTCAATGTCCGCACGCAGAGTGTGACGAGGCACCCGTCCCTGGCGGAAGGTTTCACTACGAGCCATCTCTGCCCCAGCCAATCGCCCGCCGCAAGTGACCATCACTCCCTCGGCCCCGGCTCGCATAGCACGCCCGATGGCCTGCTTCATAGCTCGCCGGAAGGAAATCCGTTTCTCCAACTGTTGAGCGATGTTCTCAGCGACAAGATAGGCATCCAAATCAGGCTTCTCGACTTCCTGGACCTCGAGGCGGATCTTTTTACCCCTCGTCAGCTCCTCCAATTTACGCTTCAAAGCGTTGATGCTGGCCCCCTTACGCCCGATAACGATGCCCGGCTTGGCAGTCCAAATGGTTACAGAAACCTGTTTGGGGAAACGCTCTATCTCAATGCTGGAAATGCCGGCCCGTTCCATTTCGCTGCGAATCAACCGGCGGATAGCAAAATCTTCGTGCAACAGATCAGCGTACTTCTGCCTCTCAGCATACCACCTAGCCTGCCAATCTTTGATAATGCCGATCCGAAAACCATACGGATGTACTTTTCTTCCCAATTGACCCCTCCTTACACTCTAAGCAAAGAACATTGCTCACTGCTGCCTGCTATTCTACTTCCCTCTCCTTGAGCACAACAGTGATGTGGGTAGAACGCTTTCGAATTGGCTTGAATCGGCCCCGAGCTCCAAAGCGACGCCAGCGGCGCGTCGGGCCACCATCAGCAGTGATACGAGCGATGTAGAGGTACTCCCTGTCCAATCCTTCATTCTCTTCAGCGTTGGCCACGGCCGACCTGATGGTCTTGTATACAGGCTTAGCTGCCGCCTGGGACATGAACTTGAGCATAGTCAAAGCTTCATCAACCCCTTTGCCTCGCACCTGATTGACCACAAGGCGCACCTTCTGAGGAGACATACGCACGTATCTGCTCACTGCCCTGACTTCAACTTCATCCATTGGCCTCTCCCATTCCCACAAGAACCGACCAAGAAGAGACTGGAGTCTAATGACCCTATCTCTTCTTTCTTACTCTGGTGCCCTTCTCTTTGTACGCATGACCACGAAACAATCTGGTTGGAGCGAACTCTCCCAGCTTGTGCCCCACCATGTTCTCGGTGATGTAAATGGGCACGTGGCGCCGACCATCGTGCACGGCAATGGTGTGCCCCACCATCTGGGGGAAGATCGTCGAAGCTCGCGACCAGGTCTTGATCACCCGCTTCTCGCCGATTCTGTTCATATCCTCAATTCTCTTCAACAACTTGGGGGCTATATAGGGCCCCTTCTTCAACGATCTAGACATGATGACCTCCCAACCCCGATGATTACCTCCGCTTCTTCCCACGCCTGCGTACGATCCACTTGTCCGTCGCCTTATTGCGCCGCGTTTTGTAGCCCAGGGTGGGCTTGCCCCAGGGGGTCTTGGGCGATGGCATCCCAATCGGAGCCTTGCCCTCTCCTCCTCCGTGAGGGTGATCCCGTGGGGTCATCGCTGAACCCCGTACTGTCGGCCGCCAGCCCAGGTATCGCTTGCGCCCAGCCTTGCCCAAGCTAATATTGCCGTGCTCAGTATTACCTACCTGCCCTATAGTGGCCATACACTGCTGGTGGATCAGCCGCACCTCTCCGCTGGGAAGGCGCACGTGGGCATATTTGCCCTCTTTGGCCATCAACTGAGCAGAAGTACCCGCCGAGCGCACCAATTGTCCACCCCGCCCTTGTTGCAACTCAATGTTGTGGATAACAGTGCCCGCGGGGATGTTGGCCAAGGGCAGAGCGTTGCCCACGCGTATCTCAGCCTCGGGCCCCGATATGAGTGCACTGCCCACCATCAAACCAAGAGGGGCGATGATATAACGCTTTTCCCCATCGGCATAAGTCAAAAGGGCGATACGGGCCGAACGATTGGGATCGTACTCAATGGAAGTCACTTTGGCCGGAATCCCGAATTTGTCCCGCTTAAAATCAATAAGGCGATACCTGCGCTTGTGACCGCCACCTCGATGACGAACGGTGATCTTGCCCCGCACGTTGCGCCCGGCCTTCTTGCGCAAAGGGGCCAACAAGGATTTCTCCGGCTTGGTCTCTGTAATTTCCTCAAAGGTAGAGACACTCATCCCCCGCCTTCCGGGCGAGGTAGGCTTATACGTTTTGATAGGCATAATCCTCTCCAACTAACAATGCCCACTTGAGAATTGTGTATTGTGCACTCTTAGACTCCCTCAAAAATATCAATGCGTTCGCCGGGAGCCAGGGTTACAATCGCTTTCTTCCAGGCGGGCTTCCTGGTCACCATCCGTCGTCCATAATGCCCCCTCTTGGCCGGCATGTTAATGATATTGACGGAAAGGACCTCGACATCAAATATCTCCTCTACCGCCTCTTTAACCTGATGCTTGTTAGCCCGGCGGTCCACTTCAAAGATATACTTTCCATCCTCTGCCTGATAGCGAGTTTTCTCTGTATCAATGGGACGCTTTATGACCTCGTAAACATGCATCCTTCACCCCTTGCAAAGAACAATTTACACAATAACAGAGCTAGCCCCATCGTCACCGGGATCAACCTAGGATGGTCTCAATAACTTTGAGAGCCCCCAGGGGCATGATCAGGTACTCGTAACCCATAAGATCGCGCACATTCAAGTATTGAGCCCGCAGGGTCTTCACGTAGGGCAGGTTGTTGGCCGATTTCTCTACGTTGGTATTCCGTTCCGGCAGCAAGATCAGGGCGGTAGAGTAAATATCCAGATTATCAAGGATAGCTTCCATTTCTTTCGTCTTGGGCTCAGGCATCTCCAAGGCATCCAGGACCATGATCTGCCCATCAGCAGCTTTCACCGAGAGGGCCGATTTCAAGGCCAGACATCTCATCTTGCGCGGCATTTTCTGCCGATAGCTGCGAGGCCACGGCCCAAAGACGGTACCACCTCCCCGCCACTGGGGTTCACGGATGCTGCCATGGCGGGCGCGGCCTGTGCCCTTTTGACGCCAGGGTTTCCGCCCCCCACCGCTGACCTCGCCCCGCGTTTTGGTCTTGTGAGTGCCCAGGCGAGCGTTAGCCAGTTGCCTCACCAGGGCCTGGTGCATCACAGGCTCGTTGATGGGCACCGCAAAAATATCGTCCCTTAGCTCCACCTCTTTAACCTTTTCTCCAGCCATATTGCGTACTGGAACCAACATCATAATCTCCTTCGAGCAGAAGGCAAAGGCCTCCACCTCCTGCATTCCCCGCCCAAGGCGAAGAGAAGGCAGGGATCACGCTCTCATCTCTGCCTTACCGGGTTTTCCTCGCTTCCTTTATGACGAGCAACCCATTCCTGGCCCCAGGCACAGCACCTTTGACCGCCAGGAGGTTTCGCTCTGGATCCACCAGCACCACTTGCAGGTTCTGCACGGTCACCCGGGCGTTGCCCATACGTCCGGCCATGCGCATCCCCTTGTAAATGCGCCCTGGCGTGGTGCCCGCCCCAATAGACCCTGGTGCCCGGTGACGATCTGACTGGCCGTGGGTTTTGGGCCCGCCCCCAAAGCCATGACGCTTGACCACGCCAGCGAAACCCTTCCCTTTGGAGATACCAGTCACGTCCACGCGGTCGCCAACATCGAAGATGCTGACCCTGATCTTCTGGCCTTCCTCGTACTGGCTGACGTCGCTCACCCGAATCTCTCGCAGATGACGCAAGGGAGGCAACTGATTCTTGCGCAAATGCTCTAACCGGGGCCTGGTAAGGCGTTTCGGTTTGACCTCTTTGAAGCCTAACTGAACGGCCGCGTAGCCATCCCGTTCCGGCGTCTTTACCTGAGCCACAAAACATGGCCCAGCCTCGATGACTGTCACGGGGATGACCTCCCCTCTCTCATCGAAGATCTGGGTCATGCCCACTTTCCTACCCAAAATCCCTTTCATAACAATCCTCCACGGGGACTGTCAGCCCCAGGCGATAGCTGCACCATCCCCTGCCAATCTGCGAATCACAGCTGTTTATCCGCCGATTTGCCGATTTGCCTACCGCTACAGTTTGATCTCGATGTCCACCCCAGCCGGAAGGTTGAGACGCATGAGGGTATCAATGGTCTTCGAGCCAGGATCAATGACATCAATGAGACGCTTATGGGTACGGATCTCGAACTGCTCTCGGGAATCTTTGTCAATGAAGGGCGAGCGCATAACGGTGAATTTCTCAATCTTGGTCGGTAAAGGCACAGGACCGACCACTTGTGCACCTGTGCGTTCAGCCGTCTCTACGATCTGCTCCGCCGATTGATCGAGAACCCGATGGTCATAGGACTTGAGACGAATTCTGATTTTCTGCTTGGCCATAGTTACTTGGTAGTCAGGTGGTTAGGTGGGTAGGGGGTTAAATAGTAATCCACCCAGCCAACAGCCCGACCACCTATCCTCCTATTCTGCGACCTTGGTGATCACTCCGGCTCCTACCGTCCGCCCTCCCTCGCGAATGGCAAACCGTGACCCACTCTCCAGCGCCACCGGCACAATCAACCTCACCTTCAAACTCACGTTGTCCCCAGGCATCACCATCTCCACCCCTTCCGGCAACTCCACCGCCCCCGTCACGTCCAGCGTCCGAATGTAGAACTGCGGCCGATACCCACTGAAGAACGGCGTGTGCCGCCCCCCTTCCTCCTTCTTCAACACGTACACCTCTCCCAGAAACTCCGTGTGCGGCTTGATGCTCCCCGGCGTCGCCAACACCATCCCCCGCTCCACCTTGTCCCGGTCTATCCCTCGCAATAACACCCCCACGTTGTCCCCAGCCTCCGCATAGTCCAACGTCTTCCGAAACATCTCCAGACTGGTCGCCACCGTCTTGCGTACTTCATCCTGTAACCCGATGATCTCTACCTCGCTCATCGGCTCTATCCGGCCTCGCTCCACACGCCCTGTCGCCACCGTCCCCCGCCCCTTGATCCCAAATACGTCCTCTATCGGCATCAAGAACGGCTTATCTATCTCTCGCACCGGCGTCGGAATGTGCTCGTCCACCGCCTCCAACACCTCCCAGATACATTCATACTCCGGCGCATCAGGGTCCGTTGACCCCGACTCCAGAGCGTTCCGCGCACTCCCCCGCACAATGGGGATGTCATCCCCCGGAAACTCGTACTTGTTCAACAAATCCCGCAACTCCAACTCCACCAGATCCAACAACTCCGGATCATCCATCGTGTCCACTTTGTTCAAGCACACCACGATGGCCGGCACCTCCACCTGCCGCGCCAGCAACACGTGCTCCCGTGTCTGCGGCATCGGCCCATCGTCCGCCGCCACCACCAGGATGGCCCCATCCATCTGCGCCGCCCCGGTGATCATGTTCTTGATGTAGTCCCGGTGCCCAGGACAATCAATGTGGGCATAGTGCCGCTTCTCCGTCTCGTACTCCACGTGGGAGATGGAAATGGTCAGCCCACGGGCTTTCTCCTCCGGGGCGTTGTCAATAGCATCGAAGGGATAAAACTCGGCCAGCCCCTTCATGTTCAAAACCTTGGTCATGGCTGCGGTCAGGGTGGTCTTGCCGTGATCCACGTGCCCTATCGTCCCCACGTTCACGTGAGGCTTCGTGCGCTCAAATCTCTCCTTCGCCATTTATCGTTTTCCTTTCTTTAAGATATGAAGATGCCTAATGCTAATCTACAGCCCTAGCAGCCCGTCGGAGAGAACGCCATATCGTCGGAAGATGCCTCAGTCGAGCACGATTTTGGACCAGAATTTGGGCTTACTCCCCACTTTTCGACCATAATTCGGACTTTGCTCTTCACTTTTCGGCACAACAGGCTGTGCTTTAGAGGCAGCATTTTTCACTCCGACAGGCTGCTAGCCAAAAACGTATGGCATCCTCCACAAGCGACATTTGGGCTGATGAAAGTGTGCCCAATTTTCTCATCAGCTTTGCTTCGGGAATTGTGACTAAATTCTGCACGTCAAATACCCCAGCACGGAGAAACTTGACCTTGACATCTACCTCAAATCTAGACCCCCGTGCACTGGTTGTATGAGGCACCAAAGTAACCAAGGCCCGGTCTTGATCAAGCGTGGGGATACTGACCACCAGGCAGGGCCTGACTTTTACCACTAAGCCAAGATCAACTAACCAAACCTCCCCTCGATTGGGCTTACTCATTCGTAGACTCGCTGCGGTCGAGTCCTAGAAAGATGGCCTCGGCATTAAAGACCAGTTCTTCGTCCGTCAAAGGCGGAAAATCAAAGTAGGCCGCCCGACGAAGAATCTCAAAGGCCAATTCCCACTTTTCAACTTCGGCTAATCGCTCGAAGGCGTTAAGCAGATTCTGGATAGCGACGCTCATCTTAAGTTCTCCTGGCATCAGACCAGCTCTATGGGCCCTTCCATTCTGCACTCCAACTTCCTCTTTGGCAGGCGAAATTAGAGTAAAAATAAAAGCGATAGGGTCCGATTCGTAAAGCAGTTGGCATTTTTTCTTCCGAGATGCCCAATAGCAGCAAGTTGGAGGATTCCTCATCCTACCCAAGGCAAAGAGCCGCATAACGGATGCGAGATAAGCTGCCCGCTCTTGGCGATACAAACACAGAAACGTGGCCTACCCTCCAGGCCTAACACGAATCCAAGCCGTTCTTGGGGTCGGCTTCATTGAGCAGTTATGCGGCGCCCCGGTGAGCAAGATCAGCCTCTTTGAGACACTCCTTACGAACACCTTGACCTCTCAGCCGCCCGATACCCTGGCCTGCCCGTTCCATGCCCCGACAGTCCCCATCTCCGACCAGGCCTATCCCATCTACCCGCGCCGCATAACTATTATTAGACGGACATTTTTCCACCTAATCTCCAATTAGGGTGTTAGGCACGTTTCCGATGCCCTGCTACATCTTCTTTAGCAGCCGTTCGTATTCGTCATGGTTGCCAATCCAAAATCAAGTGACGGTATCGCCCTCTAGCCAACCCAGTGCGCGGTAGCCCCTGCCAACCCTAGCCGAATAAATTGGGTCTTGTGGGTCAACGCGCTTAAACTGCAAACTGGGATGATACGGGTCATTCTGCCACAACTTGTAAGCCTCATCGGCACGTCGCTGAACGTCTTCGGGCAGGCTGTCGTAGAACTTCCAAAACCGTGCTTCGGTGTGCGACCTCATCGGGCCAATCGTCCTTCAGGCGTAAACTCCATCGGCTTGGTTCGGCCGGCGCGAAATTCTGCAGCCACCTCATGGGCCATGGCTCTCAGCTTGTCGCGGGATGCCGCAAATTGCTGGTTCCACCGCTCTTCGTCGGCGCGAATTTCGTCTTCGGTTTCACCAAAAATGTCAGTCACCGGTGTTGGGCCTAAAATGAACCATCCCATTTTTCCACCTACAATTGGGGTGTTAGCGGACATACGTCTATTCAGCGTAGGCTGCCCAGGGCAATGCGCTCCGTCACATCAGGCGACACTTCATCGTAGTGATCAAACTCCATAGTGAAGGTGCCCCGCCCCTGAGTCATTGACCGGAGGTCGGTGGCGTAGCCAAACATCACGGCCAGAGGGACATGGGCCCGCACAGACTGCACACCATTGGTACGAAACTCCATGCTTTCTATTTGCGCCCCGCGGGCGTTCAAATTGCCGATGACGTCTCCGGTGAACTCCTCGGGTACTACTACCTCAACACTCATAACCGGTTCCAGGAGGACCGGCCTCGCCTTCTGCACCCCATCTCTGAGAGCTATAGAGCCGGCGATTTTGAAAGCCATCTCTGATGAATCCACATCATGATAAGAACCATCCACCAGAGCGACCTTCAGATCAACCAGGGGATAGCCCGCCAGGACCCCACTCTCCATGGCCTCCATGACACCTTGTTCTACGGCTGGGATGAACTCCTTAGGTATCACTCCTCCGGCAGTCCTATCCTCGAACTCAAAGCCCTTACCTTTCTCCAGGGGCTCTATCTCCAGCCAGACGTGGCCGTACTGACCCCGCCCGCCAGTCTGACGGATGAAGCGCCCCTCGGCTCGCGCCGGCTGGGTGATGGTCTCCCGATAAGCTACCTGAGGCTTGCCGACATGGGCGCTGACCTTGAACTCCCTCAGCATGCGGTCCACCAGGACCTCCAGGTGAAGCTCGCCCATGCCGGAGATAAGAGTCTGGCCAGTGTTCTCGTCAACGCGCACCTGAAAGGTGGGGTCCTCTTCGGCCAGCCGGGTCAGGGCATCAGACATCTTGTCCTGATCGACCTGGGTGCGGGGCTCAATAGCGACCGAAATGACGGGTTCGGGAAACTTGATAGACTCCAACACGATAGGATAGTGACGGTCACAAAGAGTCTCGCCGGTGAAGGTCCATTTGAGGCCCAGTACTGCGCCGATGTCGCCGGCCGGGACCCCTTCGATCTCCTCCCGATGGTTAGCATACATGCGCAGCAGCCGACCAATCCGCTCTTTTCTATCCCGGGTGGAGTTGAGGACTGCCTTACCGGAATTCAAGTGTCCTGAATAGACCCTGAAATAGGCCAGGCGTCCCACATAAGGGTCAGAGACGATCTTAAAAACCAGAGCGGCCAGGGGCTCTGATTCGTCGGCTATCCGACTCTCCTCCTTTCCCGTCGCAGGATTAACCCCCACGATAGGAGGTACATCGAGGGGCGAGGGCAAATAATCAACCACTGCGTCAAGCACCGGCTGTACGCCCTTGTTGCGCAGGGCTGCACCGCAGAGAATGGGCACCAGTTTAAGATCCAGAGTGGCCCGACGCAGGGCCCGGCGCAACTCACCTTCAGAGATCTCTTCGCCTTCCAGATACTTCATCGTCAGAGCCTCGTCTGTTTCGGCCACCTGTTCGACCAAACGCTCCCGACGTCTCGCCGCTTCCTCCTTGAGCTCCTCAGGCATCTCCGTAGTATCCAGGCGAGTGCCCAGGTCGTCGGTGTAGATAATGGCCTCCATCCGGATCAGATCAACAATGCCTTTAAAAGAGCCTTCGACGCCGATGGGTACCTGGACGGCTACGGGATTGGCCCTCAGCCTATCCTGGATCATAACGATGGTCCGCCAGAAGTCGGCCCCGATACGATCCATTTTGTTAACGAAACAGATGCGCGGCACGCGATAGCGATCGGCCTGCCGCCAGACAGTCTCTGATTGGGGTTCCACCCCAGCTACTGCATCGAAAACGACGATGCCCCCGTCCAGAACGCGCAGAGAACGCTGCACTTCAGCGGTGAAATCAATGTGTCCCGGCGTATCAATAATGTTAATCTGGTGATTGCGCCAGAAACAGGTGATGGCTGCGGCGGTGATAGTGATGCCACGCTCCCGTTCCTGCTCCATCCAATCGGTGACCGTCGTACCCTCGTCCACATTGCCCATACGGTGGGTACGGCCAGTGTAAAAAAGCACCCTCTCGGTCGTGGTCGTCTTGCCTGCGTCAATATGGGCGATTATTCCTATGTTGCGCGTCCGTTCCAGAGGGTACACTCGGTGCATGGGAAAACTCACTTCGCCCGATAGCTCATCGCTTATCGCCGATCACTCATCACCTGGGGGATAAAACCAGGCGACAGGCAATAGAGCGAAGTGAACGATAGGCGATGGACGACTTACCAACGATAATGGGCGAAAGCCCTATTGGCCTCAGCCATCTTGTGGGTGTCTTCCTTCTTCTTGACGGTAGCCCCCTGACCCTGAGCCGCATCCATCAACTCAGCGGCGAGCTTCTCGGCCATGGACTTGCCAGTGCGTTTGCGGGCATTCTGTACCAGCCAGCGCATGGCCAGCGAGAGTCGCCTCTCCGGCCTGACCTCAACCGGCACCTGGTAGGTAGCCCCACCTACCCGCCTAGGCTTCACCTCCAGGATAGGTGTGGCGTTAGTGACAGCCTGTTCGAACACATCCAGAGGATTCTGATTAACTCTATTCTCGATTATGTTAAAAGCATCGTAGAGGATGCGCCTTGCAATGCTCTTCTTGCCCCGCATCATCAACTTGTTTATGAACCTGGCTACCATGACGCTATTGTATTTGATATCTGGTTCGATTTCCCGCCGAGGCGGACGGCTGCGTCTTGGCATTTCCTGCTCCTCTCAGTATATGGCCGATAGAATATAGCACACAGCCGATAGCAGATAATGGATGGCGTATATATCCATCAGCTATCAGCCATCGGCCATCGGCCATCAGCTAGAGAACTGCTTTCTCCCTCGGGCGTTTGCTGCCATATTTAGAACGCCCGCGCTTGCGCCCCTCGACGCCACCTGAGTCCAGGGCTCCACGCACGACGTGGTAGCGCACGCCAGGCAGGTCCTTCACACGCCCGCCACGGACCAGCACCACCGAGTGCTCTTGCAAGCTGTGTCCCTCGCCGGGAATGTAGGCCGTCACCTCAATGCCATTGGTCAGACGAACACGGGCAATTTTACGAAGGGCAGAGTTCGGCTTTTTGGGAGTAGTGGTTTTGACTTGAGTGCAGACACCCCGTTTCTGAGGATTTCCCCTACCCCGGGTGGTACGGCCAATAAGAGCATTGTAACTGAAGCCGAGAGCCGGTGCTTTTACTTTCTTGGTTACGGGCTTACGCCCCTTCCTCACTAACTGATTGATAGTTGGCATTTACTCCCCTCCCCGTACGGCGGATAAATGTCCTTTTCTCCCCAACCAGCCTCTAGAGTCTTCTCCCTAACCAGAGGTGACCCTTGTAGAGAAAGGCGATGACATCAACTAGGGAACCTACCACGTTAACGGACGGATCACGACTTAAGAGGGTATCAATCTCACAAACATTTATTATAATAGGGATTTTCCAAAAAGTCAAATTTACCTCGCTCTCCTCCTTCTCCTGAGGGGGGGTAAGTTCAATCCCAGGCCTAATTTAGGCAATTTCTCCTCACTGTCCTCCCGACCAAACTGAACCATCTCACTGTTCTCGTTGAGAACCTCAATGGAAAGGCCCAGGGACTGGAGTTCCTTGACCAGCACCCGGAAAGATTCAGGCACGCCAGATTCGAGGACATCCTCGCCCTTGACAATGGCCTCATAGGTCTTGACACGCCCTACGACATCATCAGACTTGACGGTCAGCATTTCCTGGAGAGTATGGGCCGCCCCGTAAGCTTCCAGGGCCCAGACTTCCATCTCGCCGAAGCGCTGGCCGCCGAACTGGGCCTTCCCCCCCAAGGGCTGCTGGGTCACCAACGAATAAGGGCCAGTAGAACGGGCATGGACTTTATCCTCTACCAGATGAGCCAACTTCATCATGTTGATCAGCCCCACGGTCACTGGCTGATCGAAAGGCTCACCCCTCTTACCATCGTGGAGGATCATCTTGCCGGTGGTAGGTAGTGGCTCCCCAATGGCCTTACTGACATGTAAAGCTACCTCATACAATTCCTCATCGGAAATAGTCTCGGGGTCAGGGATCAAGGAGAGGATACCTTCCTCGCCCACTTCCAATTCCCAGGTCTCAGTTTCCACTTCCCAGGTCCCAATTCTGGACTCCTTCTCCCTCACGTGCTTCAGCCACTCCCGCAGACAAACCCCACGTACACAGCGGTCCGCTTCCTCTCGCTCGGGCAGGGAACGCTCATCTCCTTCCAGAACCATCAGCTTTTCCGGGTCGTAACCACGTTCCTTCAGCCACTCCCACAGAGCAGCCCGACGGGCATAAGTCTGGTCAAAAGTCAGGAGACCGTCGTCGTAGTCTTTATCCTTCAGCCACCAGATGATATAGAGAATACGAGCCTCACTATCATCTTGTATATCCTGTGGACCATACCCTGCTTCCTTCAACCATTGCCAGGCACGCTCCGTTACATCCTCCCAGGCTCGACCCATCAGCCAGGCCCTGGCCAGTTCAGCAGCGATTTCCTCCTCATCAGCTCCGTCGAAAACGGAAGAGATGACCTGAAAACCCAGTTGGTCAGCAGCCCATCCAAGGTGTGTTTCCAGAATCTGGCCGATGTTCATACGAGCTGGCACCCCCAGGGGATTGAGGATGATCTCCACCGGCGTACCATCAGCCAAAAAGGGCATATCCTCAACGGGTACCACTTTGGAGATGACGCCCTTATTGCCGTGGCGACCAGCCATCTTGTCACCTTCGGTGATTTTGCGCTTCTGGGCCACACTGACCTGCACCAACTTGTCAACGCCAGCGGGAAGGTCACGGTGCTCTTCTCGGCTAAAAAGCTTTATGTCAACTACCTTACCTTTTTCGCCGTGAGGAAGGCGTAAGGAGGAATCCTTGACCTCGCGAGCCTTTTCACCGAAGATGGCCCGCAGCAACTTTTCCTCGGGGGTCAACTCGGTCTCACCTTTAGGTGTGATCTTGCCCACCAGGATGTCATCAGGGCCAACCTCGGCCCCAATGCGCACAATGCCGTTCTCATCCAGGTCCTTGAGGGCGTCCTCACCCACGTTGGGGATGTCGCGCGTGATTTCTTCAGGGCCTAACTTGGTATCGCGAGCCTCTATCTCGTGTTTCTCAATATGGATGGAGGTGAACTTGTCCTCACGCACCGTGCTCTCGCTGATAAGAATGGCATCCTCGTAATTGCCACCTTCCCAAGACATAAAAGCCACCAGGATGTTCTGGCCCAAAGCCAGTTCACCGTGATCGGTAGAAGAACTATCAGCGAGGATATCACCTTTTTTAACCTGGTCACCTTTATCAACCACAGGCCGCTGGTCAATACAGGTGCTCTGGTTCGAACGATTGTACCGACGCAACGAGTAGATGTGGAAGCCACTCTCCCCCGCCACCACGATTTGATGACCGGTGACACTCACCACCTCGCCATCCTCTTCGGCTACCACTACCTGGCCTGAATCCAGAGCCGCTTGCCGCTCCATCCCCGTACCCACAAGAGGAGCCTCCGGGGTCAGAAGAGGTACAGCCTGGCGCTGCATGTTGGAACCCATCAAAGCCCGGTTGGCGTCATCGTGCTCCAAGAAAGGGATGAGGGCAGCCGAGACGCTGACGATCTGCTTGGGCGAGACATCCATAAAGTCCACTTTTTCGACGGATTCCATGAGGAATCTCTGGCTGCGCCGCACTGAGACCCGGCTATCAATAAACTGCCCTCGCTCATCCAAACGGACGTTGGCCTGGACAATGGTATACTTGTCCTCCTCGTCAGCCGACAGATGGACGATCTCATTGGTAGCGATGGGCACGATCCTCACCTCTTCCAATGGAAGGGCAGCGATACGCTCGGCCAGTTCAGCGGTAACGAAGGTCCCCGCTTCAGCCACCACCTCACCGCTCTGCGGATCCACGACCCGCTCTCGTAACGTTTTCTCCAGCAGTTGCTCATACTCATTGGGCACCGTATTGATAACTTTACGATAGGGGGTTTCGATGAAACCATACTCGTTGATCCGGCCATAGGTGGCCAGAGAGCCAATCAACCCGATGTTAGGGCCTTCCGGCGTCTCAATAGGGCAGATACGGCCGTAGTGGGAGTGATGGACATCCCGCACATCGAACCCGGCCCGCTCTCGTCGGAGACCACCAGGCCCCAGAGCGGAAAGGCGGCGCTTGTGGGTCAGTTCAGCCAGAGGATTGGTCTGGTCCATGAACTGGCTGAGCTGACTCCCGCCGAAGAATTCGCGGGTGGCAGCCACCACGGGGCGGATGTTGATCAAGGACATGGGGGTCAGTTGCTCTGGGTCACGGATGCTCATGCGTTCGCGCACCACTCTTTCCGTACGCAACAACCCAATGCGCAATTGGTTCTGGATGAGCTCACCCACTGTCTTGACACGCCTGTTGCCCAGATGGTCTATATCATCTTGGGAATCTACCCCATTATTGACCATAATCATGTGCTCCACCACTTTGACCAGGTCTTCTCTGGTCAGAGTCTGATGGAAAAGGGGGACATCAAGGTCAAGGCGCCTGTCAAGCTTATGGCGGCCCACCTTGCCCAGATCATAGCGCCGGCTAGAGAAAAATAGAGAGGTGAGGAAGTTTCTGGCGTTATCCAAGGTGGGCGGATCGCCAGGGCGCAGCTTCTTGTAAAACTCAAGGAGGGCCTGATCAGCATTTTTGGTCGGGTCACGCTCAATGGTTGCTCTTATGTAGGAGTGTTCAGGCATACTGTCGTGCAGGCTGAACAGCTCTGTGAGTTCCTCATCGCTGCCTTCATAGATGTGATGGCGACCACTGCACCGATGACTAAAGCGGCGTTCACCCACCCCGATCCAGGTATTGTGAGGGCCCTGGCATCGGCCGTCATGAGAGCAAATGTACCAACCACATTCCGGGCATAACTCATTCACCTGGGAGCTGACTCGATGGTCAGTGTTCCCCCAGCAGCGCTCGGTATAACCGGCAGCCTCCCGTTCCAGGCGATGCTCAGTATCGGCGCGCACTATGGCCTCTTGTTCGGCAGGGATAGGGAGTCCCCACCCTATCCACCAGAGCCTCTCGGCTGTCAATTCATCAACCAGGTGGTTCCACTCCTCCTTCGAAGCCGGGTCTACCTTCCTGGCTCGGTTCCAGAGTTCTTTCCAACGGCGTCGCCTTTCGGCCTCGTCCTTGTCGAACTCCATAGCCAGGACAGCCCGCAGCAGGACAGTGACAGGGATCTTGCGCTTGCGGTCAACCTTAACGGAAAGGACGTCTCTCTTGCCAGTCTCAAACTCAAGCCAGGCTCCTCTGTTAGGGATGAGCTTGGCCATACATAACTGCCGCCCCGTGGCACGGTCCTCCTCAATGGTGAAATACACGCCGGGGGAACGGATCAACTGGCTAACTACCACTCGCTCAGCCCCATTAATGATAAAGGTGCCGTTCTCGGTCATAAGGGGAAAATCGCCCATGAAGACCTCTTGTTCCTGGATCTCCCCCGTTTCTTTGT
>Ga0315308_1000453_pt1 | contig 22962 bp, 45 predicted proteins | sample TDP3_MG_FD_203078 | JGI IMG/M metagenome (GOLD analysis project Ga0315308, IMG submission 203078) | Freshwater sediment microbial communities from Lake Towuti, South Sulawesi, Indonesia - TDP3 | ecosystem: Environmental > Aquatic > Freshwater > Lake > Sediment | place: Indonesia: South Sulawesi... | reverse complement strand
CTAAACACGAGGGAGGTCCCTGTCGTTCCTATCACCTGGATGGCAGCATTACCAGATGCCGAGTTTACGTTATAGAATACGTTTTGAGAAACCGTGATGTTATCAGAGGCGCTCCCAGTGACGTAGAGACCCCAATCTTCAAAATCGTGGAGAGAACTATACTGAATATTCAAGGAACCAGTAGTGGTTTGAACGTTAATCCCCCTTTTGTCTGTTGCCTCTTCGCCGAGATAGTAAAATTCCACCCAGTCAATATCCACGAGAGCCGTGAGCTTAAAATTAACATAAGCCATTATCGCTGATGATGCCGACCTTATCTTCACATTTCTGGTAAGGAGGATAACTTCGGCTTGAGTTGGCGCCGTTCCGGAATGGGCGTTAGTGAGTGCCACCGTTACAGTTAACTGTGTTGGTGAAGCATTTATGGAGAGAGTTCGTTTCTCACACTCACCAGCAGTCCTCGTTGTAGATGCAATTCCAATTTCATCATTGGCTAACCAGCCAGTATCGGTGTCCACTCCCAGCACTGTCTGCCCTGCTGGCTCATCGGTATTGAGCTTACAGGAGACGACATTTTTGCCGTTTGTCCTTGAGAGCCCCTGGGCAACGAAGGTGCCACCATTCCTAATGATGAGACCCATGCCACCATCGGCTACGGGGTTAAACTCCAGGACGGCGGTTGAATCTCTGGGGATGGCATTGGCTACCGTGCCAATATTGAAAAGAGCGCCATTATAGACTATGAGGTTGCCACCGAGCCTGAGATAGTAATTGGTTGCGGCAGCAACGCCATAGCTCAGCGTCCCTCTCTTAGAAACGGTGAGAGCAGTTGAACCGTTGGCACCACTGCCAAACTGGGTGTTGTTGGTATTGTTCATGGTAACGGTGATGTCGTTTCCCGTTCCAGCCCCTGTATGTTCACCAAGAACATGGAGGACATCGCCCGCCACGGGGGCTTGGGTCGTAGTCGTCCGCAGCATCCTTGACCAGTTGCCTGCGGTGCCATTTCTATAAAGATTGACCTGAGTTGCGTCGGAGGTTTTTGCCCGCACATTGTAGTTCTTACCCGCTACCAGGAGAACTGGTGCGGCAAACTTGAAGAGTATCCAGCCGCCTTCCTTTGCGTCAGCACCAGTTGAGCATGTCGGCAGGTCAGACACATTTAAGGTAACCTCCGTGCCAGGAACAGAGATAAGGTCAGTGGCGTTATAGAGTTCAACTGAGACGGTGCCTACGGGACTAGCTGCTCTACTCGCCAACTTGACGGCAATACCGTCAATAGTGATAGCTCCAGGGGCAAAGTTCTGGCTGGAGACGTAAGAGGTAGTGAGCGCAGTGTTGGCTACCTCTGAGTCCAGAAGCGAGACAGGGTCAACTAGCGCCCATGTGGCAGCAGCTACAAAATTACCACTGGCACAAGAAATGAGGCTTGCCATATCACAAAATCTCCAACTTGAGGAATTGCTGGAGTGTTATCGTGCTGACGCTTTGACCTCTGATTACAGGAAAGGTGGGATTGCCCCAATCCTTCTCAGTCGGACTATCAAATCCGGGGTAAAGCCTCTTTACTTTTTCGACGCAGACCTTATGACCCGTAACCTGGATGTCTTCATGCAGGTTCTTGGGGTTGTGCATCCAGTATTTAACCTGCTCCTCGACTGGATTGCCTTTTTCATCTGTTTCTCCTTCATGTTTTAGGCTCTGTTGGCATAGTGGGCATTTCGGTCTCTTCATTTTATTTGCCTCCTTAGCCCTGCCGCACTTATTTCTCTGCTATCAACTGTTGCTGCCATGGCTAAACTCCTACAAGCCGAAATAGACCCTTAGACCCATCTGGACATCATAGAGCTCCAGGCTATTAGCCAGAGCTGAGATAGCATCCCCCCGATTAGTCTGCTCACTGCGGAAGTTGTAGGTGGCAACAGAATCAACCTCGGATTTAAGGTCATTATCGCCAAAGCAGACATCACCCGACTCTTTCTGATTAGCGGCGACATACCACTGGTTTAGGTCAAAATTAATGGCAATAAGGTCGTCAATTCCCCAAGTACCTGTGGATTTCTTTACCCTGATAGCTTTGCCCGCTAGGTCAATGTAATTGTCAACGCCCGATATGTCCCTTATGGCTCGGAACTTAAGGAAAGCGATTGCCCTGATAATCCTGAAGCCTTCAGGCAGCCCAGAAACGACGACATCGGGAAAATCAAGGTCAGCGGCTACTCCGGGAACGGTTATCTTATCATTAACATCACTCCAGAAGTCCATGGAGAATGTGGCAGATTTAAGGGCACCTAGAAGACCTGGATAAAACTTATCCAGGTAAACAATGATGTCGGGCTTAAGCCTACTCTTGAAGAAGCCGCCTACACTCACCTAGAACCTCCAAGCAGAATTTTAGGCAGCATGGCTGCCATTAAGCTAACTACCAGCACAGGAGCAACAGGGCCCAGTATACTGACCATGTTCTGGGACGTTAGAGCAACACTTACCGTATCAACTACAGTGTTGCTCTGCTTCTCCCCCAGATTAAGTATGAGTACAGTATCTGTGTAGTCAACCTTCACTGAACCCGGGAGCTTTATGGTGTTCTGTGCCTCAACGGTGAACCACACCTCACTATCAACTGGTACTGTGAACTCAGAGACAACTACGCCATTCTTTACTACCTGAGCTACTAGTGTGTACTCCCTATCAATACTCGTTGAATTAGTAATGTATAATGAGCAGCTTATCTCAGCTCCTGCATTATGCAAGAGAGACTGGGGCAAGTCCCATAGTATTTCACCCAAGTTGGCCACTAGTGTTCTCCTTACTTCCTTTCTTCTGGTAAAGAAGGCCAACCCTGCCTGTTAGACCAGAAATCCTCTCATCATGTTCTTTGAACCTCTGCTGGCATGAAGATATAATATTGGTTATATGCTCCCACTTTTCCTGCAAGAGCACTGACCTCTTTCGTGCTAGCCTCTATCTTTGAGGACAAGGTTTTACTAAGGCTTGCCATCTTATCGTCAAACCTGGCGGATAACTTCATAGCCCAGTACCTACACCAATGAGTACTGATACTGTTACCCCAACAGCAGAAATTACTAGGTGCGCAGCATTTATCATCCTTTCTCTACTCCCTCTAACATTGGAATCATTACGCTAAGCATTATAATAGTGACCACCATGCTAAGAACATCAGTTATGCCAGCACCTCCTGTGCCGACTATGATTAGGTTGTCCTGCAGCACATAGTATCCTGTATCAAGAGCCTCAACAAGCAGCCCATACTTACCGTCTGCTATATTTGTGAGTGTGAAGTCTATAGACACCTCCTTACTTGCAGGCGTCATTGCCTTAGTCAGCGTAATCTCCTTTTGACCTGCTGAAGAACCTACTCTATCAAGGACCCCCAGCTTATACTGGTAAGGTACAGCCTGGAGAGTTATCTTGGTGTCCTGTGCTACTGTGTACTTGAAGGACACAGTAGCACGTATTGTATCTCCGGGATAGAACTGCTTGGGTACTAACCCTAGTGGGCGAAGACTAACCTGTAGTGTCATATTCCTATACCTTAATAAAGTCAATTATCGTGAACTCTGTTATTTCAGGCACAAGGCCAGTAACTACAAATGCACCTCTATACCTTACTCCCCTTTCTGGAACAGTTGGGGTGCCCCCGGACACCTTACACTCAAGTACGGTCCAGTTTGACCCAACACTGCTTGGTATGGTAAGGGTCTTCTCGCCTGTGTAGGTTAGAGGTGTGGACGATTGTGGTAGGCTCCTGGTGTTTGTGTCTACCAGTGCTTCTTGAAGTATCCCGGCAATCTCGTAGCCTATTACGAAGCGCTCCTCGACACCCGTTACTGCGGGGCCTGAGTATTTGTAGGATATAGTTATCTTTACCCTGTCACCTGGGATGATTGACAGTTGCTTTGGTGGGCTTAGGTAGTCTATGCTCAGTGGGTACAGTAGGCCTGACACTAGCAAGTACCACTTTCCTGTTGCTGCGTCGTAGTAGTAACGTTCACCAGTGATAGGGTCCCGGTACCATCCCGTTGTGTATCCGGTCACCTGCATCGCACTTATCGACCCCAGTGACAACGCCAATGTTTTTGTTACCATGTCCTCCTCCTAAGCCTTTGAATAGTCAACAATAGTAAACTCGGTGACCAGCGGTGCCAGCTCAGCCAGTTTGACATCCTTCGATTTGCTGTCATCGGAATACAGGTACCCGTCAGTTGCCTCAAAGTAGCTGTAGGCACTTATCTTCGCGTCACCGCCTCCCATAATGAAAGCACCGTAGAAGGATATTGTCTCGCCCGGACCGACCCATGCATTCTGCCAGTTGATGAAGGATGCCACTGTGTCCGCTACAGCCACGCAGTATACGTGAAGGTTGCCCGTCCAGATATTCTTTATCTTGACCTCTACATTGACTATGCTGCCAGCTACGGCGCTACTCGGGGCCACTATCTCCACAATATCACTGTAAGTCCCTGTCATGTCTTACCTCTCAAAACGGCCTCTCTACCTCTTCACCTTTAGCCACCTTCTTTACCTGGGAATATATCCAGCTAGCAATGGCAACTAAAATCATGATGTTCACCGCCACGGCGATTAGCTCCTGCCAGAACAGGGGCTGAAACTGTGTCTGCTGCGGTAACTGGTTACTCATCCTGGTGCTTCCTTTCCTAGCATCATCTTGCCCGCAAAGCTCATCAAGAGTACCATCACTCCGGCAACCACCATCATGTTAATCAGATTCTTTATCGACTCCGGTAGAAGCCACCAGATAAGGGCCCCGAGCAGTGCCGGTAGAAGAGCAGTAATGAGGATGCCGATGATAATCGGCATCCAGGCAATTGACTTCTGCCAGGCCAGATAGATTGAGGGCCGAGTTGTGTCGGCATAGACAATGTACTGATTGCCCGGCCATTTCTTAACACCAGCTCCAGCAAGTTTTGTCTCCAGCTCAGCCAGCACTTCACTGGAGGGTTGCTCGATGAAGTCGAGGCGTATCAGCATCAGGCCTCCCTCAGCCACGCTTGCCTCGAGCGGCGCAATGGTACCTAAGCCCTCTATCGTTGCCGCGGAGCCAATAAGAACAGCCCTATAGCCCGGCGGCAGCATTCCATTAGGCATCAAAGCCTCCATAACCATAAGGGGCTTGCTGTGCCCTTTACTGCACAGCAAGCCCCTCTTTTTCAGGTAATAATCCGCCTACACGAGATACTATTTCATTTCTCGGTTTATATAACCAAGCCTCAATCTATACCCCGCATCGGCAGACTACCTCCTTACTGAGCCGCCATGCAAGGTTACTGGTCTAGCTGGAGCATGATGTAGGCATCACCATAGTCGGAAGTTGTACCACCGGTAGCATTTAGCAGGAAACCTACCTTCTGGAAGCCATTAGATGGGTCCTGTACGCTCGATGGGTTAATAGTCCCATCAGCCGGGTTCGCATATACATCTCTCAGATTGGCCGCACTACCGGGCCAAACACCACCAGTTGGAGTTACAAAAACCGGTCCAGCAGTCAACAGCCAGAAGTAGCGCGCAGCAGGTACTGGAACTAGAGGAAGACCAACAAAGCTCTCAAAGCTTACCTGGCTAACTGCCCCAGGCGCCTCAACAGCACTATACGGGCTGCGGAGGGCAGTGATGCCTACGGGATTGCCTCCGGCATTATTAACAGGAATTGCAGCAGCTAATGGATGGTCAAGCCATATTCTGACATAGGTGCCGGTACCTAATTCAGAGGCAACTATATAGTTTTGATGGAAATAAGGTGTAACATCATCAAAAACTACTATTTTGCCGCCCTGGTACCAGTTAATTGGCCTAACAGCAGTATCGGCTATGTCAAGCCAGGTTTGTCCGGCAGGAATTGGCACTGTCCTGACAGCACCAGCTATAACGATATTACCCATAAACCCGTCTTCGTTTATGTGGCCGGGAACATCAGGCTGATAATTGGAGTTGACCTTCAGCCGTGCTGTAGCAGGCAAGCCAAGAACGGTATAGGAGTATCGGAATATTCTATCATACTCCCTCTTCTTGGAGCCTATTCTGAAGTTCTGAACAGCACTTGCCTCATAGATGCCTTGGTCTGGCCTTCCTGATAACCTGATACCAATACACTCCTCAAGTATTCGGTCAAATTGTGCTCTTGTTAAGTGCATATTTTACCTCCTTATTCTTATTTCCCCCTGGGGAACGTATCCCCCAGCTTCCTTTGAGTAACTAAGCACTCTCCGGGAATCCATCGTAATAAGGTTAGTCCGGCTTTGGCTCCGATGCCTTGGGCGTCTTAGGTTTCTTCAGGTCTGGGTGGTTCGGTTGAATAACCTCAATGCTTTTCTCGGACCACTTCCCCTTAGCCTCTTTATCCATTTCTAATTCCTCCCATTTACGCCACTAAGCTCTTGGCAATATAGCCGTAAATCCTGGAGAGGCAGTTCACTGCCGCGGCAGCTACCGCTACCGTATTGGTGAAGGTCACGGTCAAGATTGCCCCCGCGGGGAGCCTGAGCGCTACCGGCTTATTGGTGGCTGCCCACAGCAGAGGAATTACTCCGAACTCGTCCCACTGAGTTCCCCCACCAACACCGAAATTAACATCGGCTCCGTGGAATGCCTGGCCATTCGTGCTGGGTGTCGCCGCTCTGTCTGTCCAGAGGCTGCATCTCCAGTTTGCGGTGATGATATTGGCACCACCGCTGGGCGGAATAACCATCTCAACGGCGTTGAGGTACCATACCACACCGGCTGCTACAGTGAGCTGGGCGGTATGCTGGGTGCCGATGGCTTCGCCCAAAACAGTTGTCAGCGTCTGGAGGTCATAGTCCTCCTCTCGACCATCCAGGATGCCGAGAATATGCTGTTGCTCAGCCCAGACCAAGGGCTGCTTTACAGCCAGGTCTAGGTCCCAGAACGCTACACCGCCCCTGTAGAACCCAAGAGGTATCGTGCCAAGGGAGCCGCGGCCCCTACCTTCAACGGATAACGCCGGCGTCAGGTTATAGAGCGCCTGCTGCGGGGTAATGCTCTTGTCAACTACTTTCTGTCTACCCATGTTGTCCATGGAATACCTTCCTTTCAAAAGTTAGTTTCGGTGAACGAGAGCTACTAGACCTTCTCGGTCACCTTGCCCATCATCTTCATCATCATGACCATAACGACCATGATGAGCATTAGGTTCATGATGGCGCTGATGTCAATCTGTTGACCCGTAATAAGTCCAGTTGTCATTGCTTAAAACCCTCCTGCGTTACTTATTTTCCCGGCGCTAGACCGCCTCAGTCGCTTTACCCATTGTCTTCATCATCATCACCATGACGACCATGATGAGCATCAGGTTCATGATGGCGTTGATGTCAATCTGCTGTGCCGTCGTAGCCGGAAGTGTCCCGGCCTGCAAAGGCACCGTTGCTGCCTGTTGGCCGGAGATTGGTAGTACATTTATTTGCTGCGCTTTGATCATATTCCCCTCCTGTAACGATAGACTTCCATTAGTCTCTTTGCCTCCCTCTCCACGCAGGCTACATCTTTCTCCGGACAGAAGGCCTCAGCTCTATTTACCGCCCACTTGCCGTATTTCTCGGCTAGCCTGACTTTATCTTCCCAGGGGATAGAGTGATGCTCCTCAAGCGCCCGGCTCATCACAACTGCCACCCCAGTTATCATGAACGCCGACATAGCGAAGTTGATGATCGACTCAAGCTGCTGGGAGACAGGCATAGAAACAAAATTAGCCTACTACTTGTAGGCTAGCTTCATGTGCTCGTAGCACTTGTCGAACAGCTCCGAGGCGTTCTTGGCTACGATGTCGATCCAGTTCTTGATGGGGGCGGCGCTCTCGCTCACTGATACGCCGAGGTAGGTGCTGAGTTTGGATGCCATTTTCCTTGGAGCCAGGTCTGAAGTGACGCTGTCGACAAATTTCTTCTTTGCCTCTTCCTTTGTGGCCATGCTGCAAACCCTCCCTAATCTTTATTTTTGGACCTCAGCCGGGCGGAGTGGCAGCCGGCGTCAGTCCCTCGGGGAGTCGCAACCCTGACTGAAAAGCAAAAGGGGTGTTGCCTTCAACCTTCCCAGTCGAAGGTTGCAACACCCCTTTTATTTGCCTTAGAGCTGCCGATGAAAGCATTAAGGCCTGTGAGCCGACACTTCCATCGGCTAGCTCACAGGCCCGCAACTAAAACTATGGCACTTATTTCATTAATTGTCAAGCCCCTTGGTAAGCTTTTTGGATATTTTCTCCGTACCGCAGAATCCCCTCTTGGAGCTGCGGCGGCAGTGCCAGGAACCGCTTTACCCGGGCTGCCTGCTCCTGCCTCTCCTTCCGGGTCATTTTCCTCAGAGGCATCTTTGGAGGCACACCGGTTAGCTGCTCTATAACTCTGGCAGCTTCCTCTACGGGGGTGGTCATCAGACTCTCTCACCCTCCATAGCATACAGTGTGTATAGCATCTGACTAACACTAGCAACAATGCCTTCACGTAACTGGGGGAGTAGCTCAGCTGCCTGAGGGTCATCAGTTTTTAAGGTAAACTCCACCCGGTTCTCTGAATCCTCAGTGTGGACAATGTACTTGATATTTTTACTGAATTGCTGCACCTTCGCTAACTGCTCTCGCTGCTGAGGTGTAGCCATAGCCAGTGGATTAAAAACCATTATTCACCTCCTTATTTTTGCACTCGCTTATCAACTAGCCCTGGGGTTGGAGGGATTTGGCCGCCAGCCCCGCCACCGAACATCAGCGTTTGCATTCGGTTCATCATCGTTTCCATGGTTCTAGCCATCAGCCCCCTCATTGGGTCCTGAACAGTAGCGATATCTACCTTCTGTTGCTTTAGTTCCTCAAACCTTTGGTCAATGTGCACAACTGCCCTAGCCGCGGCTCCAGCCGCCGCCGCTTCGGCAGCCTCAGCAGTAGAAGCCTTGGCTCTCTCGGCGGCAGCGTCCATATCCTCTCTAGCCTTCTCCATAATTTCGAGAATGGGCTTTATCGCTGTTGCCTGAGCCTCAGCCTGTCCCTTCATTATCTCCACATCGTTCATCACCATTAGTTGGGCAGCTCGCAATAACATCATGCCCTTAAGCATGGCGGAACCGGTATCACCATCGCCGAGAAGATAATGCTGCATGATTCCCTCTGGAGTTATCACCTCCTGCCCCTTTCCCGTTTTCAAAACAAGGGGTAGCTTTGACTCGTCCGCTTTCCCTTCTTCCCCGCCCTTGGTGACACTCTTAGGTGTTATTCTCTTCTTGGCAACATCATGGACAGTAGAATGGGGGTAGCCCCAGTTCTTCTCTATCTGGACTGGCGTATACCCTTCGTCAAGAAGAGCATCTATCCTCTTTCGCTGAGTATCTTCTTCCTCCGGCTCAGGTTGTTCTGAGTGTTTCTCTCCACCCTTCTCAGCCATAATTGCACCTCTCTAAAAAGTGAAAAGGCCTGCGAACCGATTTTCACCGGCTAACTCACAGGCCTTGATTAAAAAATAACACTAAAGGTCGTATTTGTCAAGCAGAAAAGTCGTAGCTACCGATAAATTCGAGTCGTAGCTATAACTATGACTTGCCCAAGTACGTCTACCCAAGCGAAGCCCCCCTACAGCCTCAAAAGGGGCACCCCCTCACCCCCGCGGTAGCAGTAGTGCAACGGCCCTTTCAACCCCCAATGACGGCGCCAGGCGGGCTACCCTGACGGCATCGCGGACGTCCTGAGTTCTGCCGTCAAGCCTTCTAGCTACCTCGTCAGCAAGCTCAGGACTGGTATTTTCCCGGCGCACCAGTACACCTTTGACTACGGCCAAATACTCATCGCGGCTATAGGGGTGCAACTCTCTAACGGCAAAACGTGACCTGAGTTCCGGAGACAACGAGTGAGCTCGGTTAGTGGCTGCCACTACCCTAATCTCATGCGTCAGAGAAAGCTCCCGGCCCACCTTTGCCCGAACCAGCCGCCCACCTTCCATCATGGAGAGGAGAGCAGCGGTATCGGTAGCGTTCATTTTATCCAACTCATCGACCAGCAACACATACGGACGCCTCTCTGCAACTAGGTCCCACAGACCGGCCTTGGAAGTTGCCGACCCAACCAGCCAGACGGCTCTCTCACCACCTATCCTCTCAATATCCCAGAGGAATAGCGTCTTGGCCAGCGCCGGCGGCCCAGCCAAGAGCACGTGGACCGGTTTCTCGGCAGCCAGACAAGCCCTGAGAAGCTCTTTTACCTCGCAATGGCCGATAATGTCCTCGAAAATATCATCGGGCACCTGTAGTTTTTGATCCTGGTGCGTCTCAGTAGGGGCAGGCGCACCGGTGATCAGCATCGCCCTGGCTTTCTGGGTCAACCGGTGCCCGTGGTAAGAGTTGGACTCATACCGGTCCTCTATTAGCCCTTCCATGCGGAGCTTGGCTAGGTTACCTGGCCAGACGCCAACATCACGGGAGCGCCACCCCAGTTTCCCTGCCAGGCTCTCTGGGTCAAGGCTGTCTTCAACTCCGGCTATCCTCTTTAGCAGTTCAACATCATCTTCTTTCATGTAACACCTCCTATCCCCTCAGCATTCCTGGCGGCGGTCCTGGCGGAGGCTGAGCTACCACCGCCGTCAACGGAACCTCACCCCTCTCAAGCCTTACTGCATAGATAATACCACAATCTAAGCATGCATCAACCAGGGCGGAGATGGTAGGTATCATCGTCCCCACCAGCATCTGGTTAACTTTTCTTGGGTCGAGGATTGGTCCAGCCATCTGGTATAACCCGAACTTCAACCCTTCCCCCATCAGACCCTTCTCTTTTTGCTCCTCTGCCACGGAGCCTGCAAGCCTCTTAGTGCTGCCGCAGTTGGGACACTTGTCGAACTCGGCGATAATCTGCTGCTTATCGCTGACCATCTAAGACGCCTCCTTTCAGTATCTCTTTTACCACGATAAATTTCTTGCCTTTATTAACAACTGTCTGGTTTCTTCAAGGTCTGGAGAGCAACGCTTACATATCCTTATCCCTGGCTTGCGTCGCTTCTCCCAAGAACATTCCTCCACCCACCTGCCGTAGCCACACTTGGCAATGACAAAGCCAAAGTCATAATGGGCAGCAAGATGATATATGTCAGACCCAAATGCACAGAACCAGCTCACTGCCACCCCCTCATTTTCTTAATCATCTCGTAGGCTGCCAGCACCATCTGCAATAGAAAGCTGGTGCCTTCTATGCCCGCGGTATCAGGATGTAGCTTGTGCAGAAGGTCATGATACCGCTTCTTTACCTCCTCATCCGAGGCTGACTTATCCAACCCCAGGACTTGATACGGGTCGAAGCCCGGCTGCTGGGCCATCATGCCGGGGAGCTGTGACATGTCTATGCCCGTAGCCTTAGCCAATTCGGCTAGCTTGGACAGATCAAAAGTGCCCTTCATCAGGTCGTCCAGCCAACCTCGCCACTCCTCCATAAGTACGTTAAGCATCCTCTGCTGCATTCGGGCAATCCTGTCTATCCCCATTATTTCTTCTTCTCCATCCTAAACATAGGAGCAGCCGATGATGTCCTCTATAGGCTGCCTTTCCATACCTGCTCCAAGAGAGGACTATTAATAAAGTCCCCAGGAAGCGGGTCATTAATATTCACCAAGATATCCCCTGGTTCAAGCTTAAAAGTATTCATTTTAGTTCCACGGAGCCTCCTCGTAGTTTTCGCCTAAAAGCTGAGCCGCCCTCTCACAGAGTGCCATACCCATTATTTGATTTGATGGTGGAGACCACTTCCCCCAGCCAAACCGATAGCAAGTCTCAGCTATGTGACGCCAGCTGCAGCCCCTCTCAACTCGGAGCATGCGCACAATCTTAGCCCGCTTAAAGGTCATAGGCTTGCACAGCTCCTTGAACTCCTCAAACCTCTCAGCGGCAGCCTTGGCCATTTCCTTGAGTTGCTCTACACTCTCTATTGTGATGAGCTTCTCACCCTTTTTGATTGACTCGACTATCTCCTTATCAGTTGGGCTGAGGGTTCCTCCCTCCCTCAGAGCTTTATCGTCAGTGACGAATATGTACTCTCGGTTATCTTTTTCCATCGTCCCCTCCTGGCAATTGTTTTCGCCCCAACCTCTCTGCCGCCTCCAGTGCCCTCTGCTTTGAATCTGGTGACTTCTCCAGCAACTCAGGTTTGTCTCTAATTTCCAGATAAAGCATAATCGTTACCTGGTCGTTTAACACTGCTAACCCTGTCGCCAAGTGGTCAACTGAATCCTTAATGTGTTTCACCTCCCGGCGTATGACCCACGTAATCCAGAACAGGACGCCCAGGACAACGAGGGGTAAAATACTTAGAATCGTAGCTAGCTCCATTTTAGCCTCCAAGAGCGAGGTCCTTAAGTTTCTGCTTTTCAAAATCAGTACCCCAAGTCTGGGTTAGTCGGATAATGATTTCATGGGCCTCATCTTTACCAAAACTGGTGCCATCCATATAGACATGCTTACCGTTGCCCAGGGTCAGAACCGGTACCAGCCCTTGAAGCTTAATGATTATGCGGGCTGCCGCTGAGGCCGAGAATGAATTCCCAAAGGCAGCGATAGCCTCGGTATCAGCCTTCACATCATGGCCAGATGCTGCTCCAATAAAGGCTCTGCGCTCGTGGGTAACCTCATCCTCAATGACAACAATACCGACTACGCCCTGACTGTTGCTAAACCACATATCATCTATTATTTTCACTTTCGCTCCTAACCTCCTTTCATTCCGGCAACCTCCCGACGAGCCGCAGGAACTTATCGATGTTCCGCCGCGACCCATGGAACAAGGGGAGACCGTCAACTTTCAATATTCGCCGCCGTGGTTCTTTACCATCCGGACCCTTATATGCCATGGGGTAGACATCCACGTTATAAGAGGCAAGGATTTTCGCCCTCTCTACACACTCCTGTTCGATGACGGGGAATCCATATAAGAAGTAAAAGCTTAACTTCCTAGAGCCTATCCCATTAGCCCTCAGTAGCTCAATCCCTTCCCTTACTGCCTTTTCGTAGCTGATGTGGTCAAAGGCAAACCGTAGCTCCTTCGCCTTTACCCGCTTCAAATACTCAATATTTTCCTCGTTCAGTAGCCTAATATCCAAACCTTGATTGAAGTCTACCTCGAGTCCCTCAGCTATGAGGTCCTCCATAGTCTGCTGCCAATTAGGGGCAGCGAGCAAGTTGTTATCCAGTAGCGTGATTTTCTTATGGCGCCTGTCCCAGAACTCATAGATGCGTGCCCATGGCTTGATGCCCCCGGGTTCCTTATCGGGGACGATACACCAAGGGCATTGTCTAGTGCAGCCGCGGGAGGTGAAGCCTATACTAGAATCTTTCACCTGAGGAGAGACATTAGGGTATAGACTATAGTCAGGTTTCATATGCTCCACTTCAAGCGGGAGTTCAGCTTTGAGGTCAAAGCCTGAGCCACCCAGAATCCCACCCGTAGGAACAGTAAGTTCCCTTTTCTGATTCCAGGTAAAGACACAGCTCACATAGATGATATCTGGTCGCTGAATAGGGAAATTCAGATATACCTTATCCCCCTTCATCTTGTGATAAGCTGAGAGTTTCATCAGTGCCAAGTTAGGAAAGGGACGGCGCCGCCTGCTGATATCTAAATCCATGAGCAATATACTCGGCTGGACCACTCCTATCTCCTAATCTGCTCAAGCTACCGGGGTGCCCTCTCTTAAGAACTTGAGGGTCTCTAACAACCTAGCCTCATTAAACTCTGGATTTTGCCCAACCTTCCGCCAGGTGGTGCTCTTTTCTATTAGAGTCTCCAGGAAGGGCAGGAGTGGTTGGGCATCTTCACGGCACAGGCTAGCCCGAAACGGCCAGTCCTGGCGGTCTAGGTAGATTAGTACCTCAACTCGATGCTTGGGGCACAGGTCCTTACCACACAAGATACATTGGGTAAAGCCCGGCTCCTCGCAGAAATCGCAGAATACTCGTGTTTCAGTTACTTCCTTCTTCATGGTTACCTCCTTTGCCTTTAACCTCTCTTATACGCATTGACCGCCTCTCTGGTTCCTGGCAAGGTAGGCACCTCTAGGATGTCATCAAGCCGAAACCAACGGCAGCCATCAGGGTCATGGGATGTAGCTTTAAGGTGTCCCAAGTCCCTACTTTAGAGGCTGGTTGTGTCGATGATGTCTTCATCAGTACCCTGCCTTTAATAACTATTAAACGCTAAGTTAAATCATCCCGCCCAAGTCGCCAAATTTCCCTTTGAAGGCGCGAGTGGCGGTATACCATAGCTTCAAGCTGGTCTCTTGTATTACAGTTCGTCCATCCGGTAGGTCAATGCGGATTGCTACGCTGGGCATGCCTGACGGTTCCATACCACCTTCGAGCGCTGCAATAGTAAAAGGCCCGGTCAGATGGATTATCTTATCTTCTTTACCCTTGAGGTCCTCAAAGGCCCCCTCACCTTCAAGGATGACCCGAAGCATTGTCATCTTTCAACTCCTACGCGGGCTAGATCCATAGGTAATCTCCTCCTTATATGCTAACCATTGCACCCAGACATAGACCATGGCAACCCCAAAGACCACCCACCAAGCTAGTTTGTCACCTACGCTCATCTCAACTGGATTCCAGAACGGTAAGGAAATGTATAGGGCAGTTAACCCTATTCTTATCAGATAGCCCAGTGTTCTCCTTTGCCAGCCCTTCATGTTAGCCTCCTTCAAAGCAACCTAGCCTGTTCAGCCACCTCAAAACCCTCAGACGCAACCTCTTTAGGCACTGGAATGATATGGTGTGTACTCTCATCCCGCCAGTAACTCGTATATTTCCCAGTGAGCCTTATCTGTTCTGGGGTATTGAGTGCTTCTAGGACCTCCAGCCGATGCCTCAATAATTCAAGGCGCTCTCTGATTGCGAGCCGACGGGATGGCTTCCGGGCTCTCGTCAAGATGTCTTCCCAATATAAGATACTCTCCAAGAGTTTAGACCTGGCGTGTTCATAATCATGGCAAGCAGAACATCGCTTTTCTTTATTCCCCGGTTCATCAGGGCCACCTTCGCTGCGGGGAATAATGTGGTGGTTCTCTATCTTTTCTTCCCGACCACACCTGATACAGGCCATCTTACCCTCACGTTTAAGCTACCTTATACGCTAACAGCAACAACCTTCTTAAGCTCTTCAGCTTTTACTCGAGCTATCTTGTTTCCCATCCTTATGTTGACAAAGTGCTCCTTCCCAACCGTATAGTCTTCAACCTCGGGGCTAAACTCCACCTCGGTCACTTCTTCATCTCCCTCCTTTAGACCATGGTGCTCTCGATAGCTAGAAAGAATTATTATCATAGTGCCTCCTTTGCCTTTAACCTCTCTTATACGCTAAGGAAAGAAAAGGGAACAAGTGGTCTAGCATATTCAATGAACTCTTCTCTGCTATCCCAATGCTCTTTTTCAGCAAATCCCTCTTCTGTGACTACCATTCGGCCAACTCGTAGAACAGGAACCTCTTTATAAACCTCTTTCCTCATCCAGTTGGCTAAGCCATTGAATGTGTGGTAGACCTCCAAATTGAAGGTCGCCCCTTTTCTGCCCCACAGGACATACCAGAAACCGACACCACTTGCGTGACCTTTAATCCACACTTTTTAACCTCCTTTCCTGCGTGTAACGGCTGTTATACGCTAACGACAATAGGATGGTTTTTCCTTCGGGATTTCTATGTACCCCGCGAACATCTGGCGTGCTGCCTGCCCAGCGGTGTTATACTCCTCTCCATAGGTTAGCATCACTTTAATTAGACTGCCTGTGCCTTTGCACTTGGCGCAACTACCATATGGTTTTCTGCCGGTCATACAGTCAGGGCAGGGATATGGAAGACCGATTTCATGCACTTCAAAATCCATTTCCGCCTCCTTCACGGCCCATCCTAGCTCCTTCTGCCGGCACGCTTTGTGGCGTCATCGGTCGCCTTTTTCACCGTGGTCTGGACATACTTCCCCTGAACAGCGCACCAGCCTTTGACCTCGCCGCCCCAGGCAAGAGCTCGAACAAGCCTACCGCAGGCGGGGCAGCGGATAATATGCTCCACTCTGTTCAATCCTTTGCACCTCTTCGCCCATGCTCCCAATTATGTGAGTTTCGTCTCACTGCCAAGTGCCAATCTAGAAGGAGCAACGATTCATGGTCGGGAGACCTCACAAGACCCCTAACGTAATGACACCCATTGCTTCTATAAGCAATGTCGCCCTCTACCCGATGCCTTGTTTCATAGAAGCACCAAGAGTGATAAAGGACTCCCGGGGCGATACCATTATTGTGCCCATTCCCCAATAAATCGCGGTAGGCACCTGGAGAAAAAGAGCCCCCCAACGGCGGATTGCACGGGATAAAGAACCAATCGCCTTGCCTCTTGACATCTTTCCCCTCAGCTAAAGCCTGTTTTACCTTTTTAGGCGCCAGAGATTCTAATGCTTCATCAACTGTGCTACATTTCAGAAATACTTGGGTGACAAAGGGCGGCCCGCTTCCATCCCTGCCAAAAAGGAAGGCGTTCTTACCATCGAACCGAGCAAGCAATAAACTCCCTTTAACATCTTTTACCTCAATTTTCACTTTTTACCTCCTTAGTAAGACTTTGATTATAGCCCCTGCAAATTATCAAAATAACAAGGTCTTTGGGCCAGCAACGCCTCAATGCGGTCTTTCTGGAAAAAATCAAGCTGTCCATCCCGGAGGGCTAGCTTGATCGCCAAGAGAACCTGTCCCAAGCCCTTATCAATCACTAGGAATCGCCAAAGCTTCGGGTGGGTATGGCGCATAATGCTGAGATGGTTGTTCGGAAAGGCGATGTCCATCCCGCAAGTCCAACATCCGTTTCTCTTGTGGGATATCCAAGTACCGTTCTCCAAAAAACCTTTGTCATAGAGCTCGCAATGAGGCAGGCTATAAGCGTCGTGGTATGCCCAAACATCACTATCTGTCCAGAAGTACATCGGATATAGCCGCCAGCGCCGGGTTCTCTTTGCCAGATAAAATTCCCCGTAGTCAACCCAGGTAAACCAGCGCTGGTCGCTCTCCGAAACCATACAGCCAAGGATATCTACCTTCACCTTTAGCTCCCTCAAAATAGCTTCCGTTGGTTTCTTCTTCAACCAGTCGCAGCAATAGGAGCTGATATTGGCTACCTCTGCCGCCTTCCGCTGCCGGCTTGAAAGGTGCCTCTTGAAATGTTTAGCGGTGCTGTGCCGGATAGCCTTCCCCAGTAAAGGCCAGCCATACTTCTCAACACACCACCAGAAGTCGACCCCGTCTTTTGGTCTGGCGATATGGAGATTCAGGTTCCACTCTGCGGCCATTCGCTTTATGAAAGGCCAAGTCTCCGGGAACTCAACGCCGGTGTTGTTCCAGATGGTCACGACATCGGGCTGCTGCTCTAGAACCATGTGCAGGAGAACGGTGGAATCTTTCCCGCCACTCCACAAAACGGCTGCCTTCCCTACCGAAAGCCCCCTGGTTATGAGCTGTCGCGTCAACTCCACCTTCTTCTCAAGCGGCAAGGCTTGCAGTTCAGCAAGCTCCTGCCGCAGCCTCCTAACGTCCTTCACCTGCATTCCCTGCACACGCTTTCTCTAATTCCTCATCATCAACTCCAACCTTCCCAGCACCTCCACAAAAGCGGCACGGCAGCCCATTAGAAGGCTCTGTGCCAGACCCCCACACCTAGGGCATGTTATTACCGCCAAATGATACACCTCCTCACCCTTTCGCGAGCTCCATAAGCCTGACATTTAGTTTCACCTTTCCAGGCAGCCGGTATTCCATCGGCTTACTTCCCTCAACTCTTACCAGGTTTCCATCTTTGACAAGACGGCCTAGGGTAGGCGCCAGGGTAGTCTGTGGAATATTCCACCCGTGGTCTTTAAGCGCATCGGAAAGCTCCACCTGACTAAAGCCTTCTTTGTCCAGCTCGGTTAGGGCACAATACAGCACCTTACCGATAACTGTTCCGGTGGTCAGATTGATTTCCTTCTCCCCATGTGCCAGATTAACCACCAGCTCTTTGTGCTCCAGAGTCAGCACTGCCTTGCTGGTCCCTGCCGGCACCGAGGCTCTATCCAAATTCAGAAACTCTATCATGGCTTCCCTGAGCTTCTCTACGCCCTCGGTTTTTCTAAGTAGCTCCTTCTTTTCCTGGTCCCACTTACCCTTATCTTCCTCATACTTCAGCTTCCAGTCTTTGAGTTGGGCTACTCGGTCTTCCATTGCCTTAAGTCTCTCCATTGCTTCACTCAAGGGCAGCCACCTCCTTTTCTAAGATTGCTAGGCGTTTGGTAATCTCCTCCTCCTCCTCTGCCAGTTTTTCCATCCACTGGTCGGTCTCATCAGTCTTCTCTCGTAGCGCCTCCGGAATTCTGAGAAACTCGTCACGCACAGTCTCGGCAGTCCTCTCCCCTCTGGCGACCGCCGCGCCGACCTCCTCCGGGACACCAGCGGGTAGGACATACGTTTTCCTTACCTCGTTGCCAACGACAGCATAAAAATGACCGAGCGGGAGGGTCTGGATTTCCTCAGCTTTTATCTTGGCTCCTAGGGTCTGTTTGAGGATACGCTCGACCTCATGAGCTTCCTTCATCCGACCCATGAGCCAGTTGTCACACTGGCGGAGGGGCGTCTTGTCAATGCCCCCGATATCCTGACTGTCAAGAAACATGTAGTTCCCAATTGCCGCGCCCTTGCGAATGAACTGTTGGGCTACCCACTTGACCGGGGTCATTCGGCTCTGGGGAAGGGTTTCCCAAGATTCCGGCACTATTACGACGATATGGTCTAGGTTCTGGAAGATATATTCAATCGTGCTGGCGATAACGAGGTGTTGCGTCTCCAGCCTCATATCTCTCAAGTCCATAACATTCACGCCTTCGGTGAGAACGAGCCGGTCCGAGAATATCCATCTCTCCAGCTCGGGAACGACAATCTCTAAATAGGCAGCCAGCTTCTCAAAGACCGACTTAAGGAAATCCTTCTTGGTTTCCTTTGCCTTTTCCTGAGCAGCATGGTGGATCTCCCGGAGGCTTCGCCGTCCTTTGCAAACCTGCATGATCGCCCACCGCATCCCCGGCTCAAACTTCACCTTTTCGCCCAAGGCGACATTGACGAGCCCTTCAACAAACTGCCAGTCGGCCCGCGGCTTATAGTAGGGTGGAACAGGGTGGCCTTGGGTGAACCCGCCTTCGCCCCGCTTCGTGATGAAGGCAATGGCCCTTAGGCCGGAGCGGGTAATCAGAGCCTCAAGGGCCGTTGTCTTCCCGGAGAGCTGCGTCATGCCAAATATGGCCAAGTGGTGTAGTGGTATCTTGACTGGCTGGCCACTTCCAACTTCAAAACCGAGTAAAATATCCATCTCTCACTCCCTTCAGTCCCTCTTTTCTTCCCTGTTCATAACCTTTACAACAAATGGCCACTCAGCCCCAAAGTCAAAGAGGAAGAGAAATTTCTGACCTGGTGAGAGGTTCAGAGTACTAAGCTCAATCCTGTTTGCCTTCGGTAAGCCATCTGCCTCTGGATGCCAGTAGACTAAAGCATCGCTATCCCAGGGCTTCCCCTTCAGCCAGAAACCATAAAGGTGAGTTGGGTCATCAGGGTGAAAATCATTGTCCGATTGGTCCTGATAGCTGTTGAGAATCCTTAAAGCTAAATCATGCAAGGTTGATTGCTCGGATAGCTGGAGCTCCCGCCATTTTACCCTGCCATGGAGACCCATCCTTACCTTGAAGTGAATCATTCGTTTAACCTCTCTTATAGCTATGTTCTTTGGCCATACTCTATCCACGATTGCAGATATTCGGTTAAGTATTCCTCAATGCCTAACTTTCTAGTGCAGGATAGCGCGAACTCAAAAACCCGTGGCCCCTGTCTTAAAGCAAGCCCCTGGATGGCCAAAGCTAAAAATTTCTTTTCCTTCTCTGTTAGTTCAATCATCTCTCCCTCGTTGCGTAACGGCTGTTATATGCTAGGCTTTCTAAGAATCATCTCAGCCTCAAATACAGCCTCTTCCTTTTCTCGGTCAAGTGTTCTCTGATAGGTGCCATCCCTCAGACATTGCTCACAGTCTTTCATCCAGATAGCGCCTAGAGACTTTAGCTCTTCAACTAGCCTCTCCTTCAAAGGAGAGGTAAACTCAGACTTTCCGACCAGGTAATCTAGGTGCGGAAGGTCTTTCTTCTCATAGATAGCAATTATTAACGATGCTGGCGGGGCTAGCTTGCCCGACTCATCCTCATAGAAGATATATCCCCCACACGGGCAGGTGTAACAAAGGGTGCCCTTGCCATCCCAGCCAATTTGACTATTACAGCCCACACATCGCCAACTCATATTCACTCTCACGTTTAAGCTTTATACGCTAACACTCCGAGCATAGTAGCCCATCTGAAACGCTATACGGAGCTTATCTAGGAGGAACTGATTGGACTCCGGGGTATTTGGCCATAAGCCTACCTCAACACCAGTTAATACTAGGCCGAGTAGGGAATTTTCAGCGGCATATGTCGCCCTGGCCAACTCCTCCTTGACCTCCGGGCGGAAGCCCCACTGCTTCACGACATCCAGCATCCTCCGGGCTGCGTCTATATCTACCTTGCGCTCTTGCATATCCATTACAGCTATTCTCTCACTCCCTTTCCTCTGGGCGCCGGTATGGCAGTCCCAGCGCCCCATATATAGATTCCTCGGTATCTCCGGCGATTCTCTGACCAGCTTCGTTAAAGAGCCCATCACCATTAGCAGAAAGGTGCCATCCCCTTTTCTTCGCTTCTACACATAGCTTTATGTTGCTTTCCACGGGTCCTGTCCGGATAAGTAACAGAGTCGCCCATGTCTCCGGTGAGGCGAAATAGAGGTCAACCTGGACGCCACCAAACGTAACCCGGGTAAGTTTGCCGCCGCCCACCTTGACCTTTCCCATGCCTTTTATTTCGCGAGCTAGGTTCCAGGGGTCAGAGGGGATCAGAACGAAATCTACGTCTTTGACCTCTGGCTTGCGCCTCCTGATTGAGCCGGCGACTTCGATTTTCTGACAATACGGCGCCAGCCGTTTGATAACTGCCTCAGCTATTTTCTCAGCTCTCTCTAAGGCAATCTGCGTCATCTTTAGCCTCCATTTCTCAGGTCATCTCGTTGTCTCAGCCTTTGGTCAGGCCTTTATTCCAGGGACATTCCTTTAACAAAGCGCCCTCTCACATCTCTAAGTGGTTTAGGTACAAAATTCACATACTTCTGGGCGACTGCGCAGTATCCCTTAACCCGACCGTTCCCAGCCATAGCTTCAACCTGCTCTCCGCAAGCGGGACAAATGACCCGGACTCGCTCCAATTTCACCACCCCTATTCCACTATTTATCTGTCTCATCTTCCTCTAGCCTCTTTATCTCATCCAGCCACCGGCAGACTCAATAATTGATATGCAACTCAATCAAATGACCATCAATAAGCGCCTTTCTTAAAGCCACATTTTCAGCTTCAAGTAATGTAATGCGCTTCCCCTGATTCTCTACTTCTCTCTCTAATTGTCTAATCATTCTCTGTACCCTTGTAGAAGGCAGATGGCGCTTTGATGCCGGCAATAATTCCAAATTCTCTAATCTATTATCGTCTCTATTACCATTCTTATGATGCGCAACCTCCCACGGTAAAAGACAGCGGTGAAGGTATTTAGCCATCACCAGCCGATGCTCTCTAACATAGCCCTTTTTATCAGCCATAGGATAGAAGAAATCGTCAGGGCGAAGCTTAATATTGATATAACCATCAGCTTTAATGGTCCGCCCGCCTTTCCTAAGCCTCGAGCGAGAGCAGTTTACGCATAACCCAGTAAAGCGTGGAAGCTTTAGGCAATCAACACGAACCCATCGTTTAGCTCCGCACTGTTTACAAGGTAGCCGGAAAAATTTTTCATGCCGCTTGTTCCCCCGAACCTCTTGAACCTCAAATAGCTTCCCCTGGCTGTATTCCACTCTTATTCTCCTCCTCTTCCAACTTATCAATTTCGTCTAACCACTTCTTAACACGTTTGCTATGGCAATGTGACCTTTTTACGGTACATTGAAAACTCCCAGCCATCCACCTCTTTCTATGAGAACACTGCAGGCATGCCGCCACTACCTTGCCCTCGAGTTCCCTAATCCGGAGGGCCACGTCCATGCTTCTCCATTTCCTCCTCGATGATGGTCTGGATATAGTTCCACGTTTTGTGCCTGCCCCCACCGTAAGGGCGAGCTTTGACAAAGGCTCTGGCAACTATCTCGGCGGGATATTTCTGCAGAGCGGCGTATGCCCCTTCGCAGACAGTTCCGGATAGTTTACCCCCTGTCGCCTGGGTCCAGAATTTCTCGATAACTGGCATGCCCCATCGTGCAGCCACGGCCCGTTCCTTTTCAGGGGTTGACCCCTCAGGGTCCTGGCGCGCCCGCTGCCGCCCGGCGGACATATATTCGGTCAACGTCGTCGTCAAGAAGTCAGTCAAGTCCTTTTCAGAATGTAGAAATTTCGCGAAGTCCTCCTGAACTACCCTGACCTGACCTATACTGACCTGACCTGACCTGACCTGACCTAGGGCGGAGGCCCTCGCGCCTTTCTCTGGAGTTTCTCTGGATGTTTTCGTGTCATTTTCTTGTGATTTGCCAGAGAATATCGGGAGTGTCTCTGGAGGTGGCGCGGGCAATTGAGACTTCGTAGGGTGTGAGGGCCTGTTTGTCGCTGCCCAGTTGGGAAAGAAGAGGTATTCCTCATCCGAATTAATGTAGAGTACCATGCGGTAGGGGTGGTTAGATGGCCAAGATTTCATCTTCTCAAGGCAGGAGTCTCTGAGTTGTTGGACGAGCGCGGTGGTCAGGTCATCGTCGTACTTAAATATTGTTGCCTTCAGGTAAGGGGGGTCGCCTTGCAGCCTGCCCTCGTCATCGGCGTGGCCGATGCACCCGGCGAT
>Ga0315308_1000449_pt1 | contig 23053 bp, 18 predicted proteins | sample TDP3_MG_FD_203078 | JGI IMG/M metagenome (GOLD analysis project Ga0315308, IMG submission 203078) | Freshwater sediment microbial communities from Lake Towuti, South Sulawesi, Indonesia - TDP3 | ecosystem: Environmental > Aquatic > Freshwater > Lake > Sediment | place: Indonesia: South Sulawesi... | reverse complement strand
TTGAAAGATCTTCTTTGGCATCCTGCTTGCTGAGCATACCTCTTCTTGCGGAGACGACTATCAAGTATAGTGTTCCTCTAGGTTTCAATCCGAATTGTCTTGCAACGGTTCTAGCATGGGCTTGATCCATCAATATGGTTTCTTCTGTTTCTTGTCGTGTGAGCATGATAGCCTCAGCCTCTCCTAGGTCAATCCCTGTAGCTTCTATGAGGATACTTGCCCTCTTTTCATTGTTTCTCGTCAAATTGCCTAGCGTGATCCAACTGTCATCCAATGCTTCCTCGATGACGTATGCGTCAGGATAATTCTTCTCTTTGCCTCTGTCAATTACCTCAACTTTTACCTCGTTGGGCACTTGTATTTTTTGAAACAGACTCTTCAAAAGTTGTATTCTGCCAATTCTTGCAAGATAGATCAGCGGTGTTGCGTCGGATACAACCAACGCTACTTCTCCTTAAGGGCTGCAGCTAAATCTTCATCGAGATCTTTTAGGGTGTACTTGAACTCGATCCCTCTCTCAGCCGCTAGCTCCATCATCTCTCGTAACGTTACCTCTGCCAATCGGGCTGCCCGCCAGAGGGTGACCTTCCCTTGGCTGTAGAGCTTAAGCGCATAATCCTTCTTCCATTCCGCCACACTTGCCGCGAGAAGCTTCCTGACGACCGTTGCTCGATCAGCCTTCTCCACTTCCTCGATCTTGCTCAGATCCCTAGCTAGGTCGACGGAGACGCGTGTGGAAACGATTTCGGTCATGCCTTACGCCTTGAGGGAGATTCGTATACGATACATATAAACGTTTACAGCCCTCAGCCGCAACCCAGTCTCAGGGGAGGGATGGGTCTTAGGCACCTCCAGTCTTCCTCCAGAGGGAGATACTCAGGAACCATTTTTCACTGGTTATATTTGCCTCATCACCAGTCTGGCGGCTCCGACGATTGCACTATGGAGGCGTCCCATAAATGAAGAGGCCCTCAAGCATCTTCAGAATCTTCTCGAGTTGATGTGGAAGTGCTTTCTTTAGAAGCTCTAGGTCTCCTCTCTCGACGATCCTGAAGAGCCTCAGGGAGATCGTGTAGACTGTCAGGAAGGAGATTCCTTCTAGGATGAGTCTCGTTATCGGGTTAATCGGATACGGATAAGTGAGAGTATAGTCGATTGCGGCGAGCGGTAGAGCGACGATTGCGGCCAGAGCCATCGTCCTTGTGAAGTGGCTAAGGTCGATCTTGATCTGAGCTTTCAAGGCAAGTGTCTTCTGCATCAGTATGAATGCGGTTAGAAACATCGCTGTTCTGGCTAAAGCTGCTCCATTGGCTTCAAAGGGTTTGACGAGAACCGCGACGAGTGCTATGTCGATGATCGCTGAGGCTGCGCCGATCTTCGCTAGAACTTTTGTTTCAGCTATGGCTTGGAGGGTTGAGGTGTTTATTGAGACGTATGCTGGGAGTATGGCTGTTGCTGTTAGGAGAGCAAAGGGGAAGGATCCTTCGATGTAGGTTTGTCCGTAAGCGATTGTGATGGCCGTCGGCGAGATTGCTGCTAGGCTGGCGCCTATAGGTAGGATTAGGATGTTTAGGAGGCGGCTTGAGGCATTGTATATGTTTGGTACAGCTTGTCTGCCTATACGTGCTTCTTCAGAGGACATGAGCGGGAGTATAACCATTGATATCGCAATCCAGAAGATCGCTAAGAGTGTGGCTCCAGCTGAAGCCAGATAATAGATCCCCGTGACGGCTGCTCGACCTGTCAAAGCGTATAGGATTGTGATGTCGGCCCAGCCTTGAGCCAGAGTTATTATGGCTAGGATCCAGACTGGGTAGCTGTATCTAAAAATTGTTCCGGATAGTTGTCTGATTTGCTTGCTTGGTTTAGGAAGCTTCCTTCGCATCAGATAGATTGAGAGTATAAGGCAGAATAGAGCGCCGATCAGCCAACCTGATGCTAGTCCGTGTAGCCCGTAGCCTACGTAGGCTAACGCTAATCCTGCTGCCTTGCTTATGAGGATGAAGGCTAGGTTCTGGATTGCGACTTCTAGATACATTCCTAAGCCGAGCATATCGGCTCCGTATAGAGCGGTGAAGTTTAGTATGGCTGAGGTTGAGAGGATTAGGATAAACGGAACTGCGTATCTGTCTCCTCCGAGAACGAGTGTCGAGAGAGATGGTGAGACGAGGAGGACCGCTGTTAAGGCTGGGAGCGTGGACAGCGCTACGACCGTGAAACTGAGGCGCGAGATTGAGGCTGCTGCGCCGAGGTCTCCTCTCCCATAGTTTTCTGAGACATACTTCTGAGTCGCCACTGGGAGTCCTAGAAGTGTTAGGGTTGTGAAGACTGCTGTTGATGCTGTCAGTATAGACCATAAGCCCACTTCCGCTTGAGTAATGAATCTTGCGACTCCAGCGTAGAAGATGAAGGCTGCTAGGTATTGGATCAACTGCTGCATAGCTAGGTATAAAGTGCCTCTAGCAGCCTTGCTCGATTGCATATGGGATCATTCTTCTCTGAGCTTGCTACTTGGAGACTAGATATGACGCTTCGTAGAGTATTTGTCGCTTTGGAGATCGAAGAGAAGATGCGGCCCAGCATATAGTTTGATCGCTGTGAGTGTATATGAAGATGGGCAATATTTCTTCAGGCCCTTTTCCGCTGACACAAGCAGACGCAGCAACTACTATGATTTCTCTCAATTGCAGATTGCGATGAAAGCCTCTCCTATTTCATCTGCCAGTCTCGCAGCATCTTTTGGTAGTTAGCCCCAATAGGTTGGATCTGACGAAGTCTGTTTCTTTCGAACCATCTGTATCTTGAAAGTTCAGATGTCGGTGCCGGGGTTCCGGATTTCCATTTTGCTGCCATGCATATAGTTATGTCATGACGAGAAGGGAATTTGACGGGGTAAACTCCGACAAAACGAGGTATGTGAATTTCTAGTCCGCTTTTTCTGCACTGTCGCATTGCGGTTTGAGCGAATGATTCTCCACGAGTCATTCTTCCTCCGAGGAGGGCCCAAACATGCTTGTAAGGCAGAATTGTCCGCCAGCCCATCAGAAACGTGTGGTCCCGCCAGACTATCGTGTCGACGCATGGGATCGGCATTTTCTTGGTAACTTCGATCCAGCAATTCTCTTCTATCATTTTGAGTCTTTCAGGTAGCATGAGTTTATCACAAGCTTTTGAAGAGATTCCAGATAATGTCGATTTCTGCTTCAGCGCTCCATAAGAAGTTTATCCAAGTTGGCTTTGACTTCGTCCCTTTTCTTGTTGGCGAAATACCATTCTATCGTTCTTTTGAAGCCTTCCTGGTAGGAGACTTTCGGCTCCCACCCGAGGATCTCTCTTGCTTTAGTTAGGTCTGCTGCTCTCGAAGCGACCCCTTGAGGCTTAGACAGATCATGTTCCACTCGTTTAGGTCTCCATCCCGTTATATCGAAAACAAGCTCAGCGGCTTGATTAAGGCTAATTCTGTCGTCTCTGCCCGCGTTGACTGCGGAACCGTCTTCTATCTTCTCTGAAGCAAGCATTAGTGCGTCGACTATGTCTTGGACATATGTGAAGTTTCGATCTTGCTCTCCTGTTCCCCATATGACAAACGGGTCCATCTTTACGAACGCTTTTGCGATTAGGGCTATGATGGCGTGGGTCTCATTCTCTCGTGGACCGTAAGCTGTGAAGATCCTCACTGATGAGGTTTTCATTCCATTTTGTCTATGGTAGGCTCGGAGCGTCATTTCTCCCATGAGTTTCGCCCACCCGTATTCCAAGTCCGCGAAGGCTTTGTCTCTGACGAATGGGTCTGCGTCTTCTTCTTTCAACAGGTATGAAGAGCCTGTATCTTCCTGCAGGTAGGGAGGGTATACGCACGCTGAGCTAGCATGACAGAGTCTTTCCACCCCCCGTTTCCAGCTTTCTTCGAAGACGATTTGGTCTATAGCCATATTGCTGCAGCATTCGACAGGATGTGTGTCAATGTAGCCTCTCCCCCCGTGGCAGGCTGCTAAGTGGAAGACTGTGTCTACGCCTTTCACAACGGACCTTGCGAAGGATCTGTCCTTTAGGTCTCCTCGATAGACGGAAAGATTCCCGGAAGTCCAAACGTTCGGTCTTTTCTTTCGAAAAGCATATTCTAGGTTCTTTAGTCTCCCGCTGGAGAAGTCGTCCGCTACTTTGACTACCGCTTTCTCCTTTAGGAGCGAGTCGACTAGGTGGCTTCCTATGAAGGACGCCCCTCCCGTAACTAACACGGTCCTACCTGACCACATTCAACTTCCCTTTTGCCCATTCGTACGTTCTTCGTAGACCCTTATCCAATGAAATCTTAGGAGCCCAATTGAGAGTTTTCTTCATATTGGTCACGTCGGCACAGTATTTGTGCGTTCCCCGCGGTCCTGCGGGATCATGTTTAATCTCCATTTGCTTGCCGGATATCTCTGCAATCTTTTCAGCGAGTTTCTGTATCGAGATTAGTTCGTCGCTTCCAAGGTTAATGGGTTCAGCGTCGTCTATTTTTTCCATGGCCAGGAGTAGCCCGTCCACGCAGTCTTGAACGTATAGGAAGGCTCTCTCCTGCTTGCCGTCTCCGAATATTCTGTATTCCTCTTTAGGGTAGAGAATAGCTCTTCTGATGAGAGAGGGAATTACGTGGGACCATTTGGGATCGAGGTTCTCGTTCTCCCCGTATGCGTTGAATATTCTGACAACTGAGGATTTGATTCCGTAGTCGAGGTAGTAGGATTTGCACTGTATCTCGCCTAGAAGTTTTGCCCAGCCGTACGTCGTAGCTGGATTCGCTGGGTACGCATCTTCTTCTTTGAATCTGTTGAGAGTTTCACTCTTTTCTTCGTATACGCAGGCGGAACTGGTGAAGAGGAACCTCTTGACATCATTTCTCCTAGCCGCCTCGAGCAAATTGGTATTCATGAGGATGCTAGGGGTGAGGCCTCCAACATTCTCTTTCTTGATATATTGTATGCCGCCCACAGAAGCGGCTAAATGAAAGATGTAATCCAGCTTCTTTGAGCAGCTTAGGCAGTTTTCAAGTTCAGTTAAGTCGACTGGATATAGGCGAATCCGGTCTATGAAAGGCCTTATATTCTCTCTGTCTCCTCTGGAGAAGTTGTCTGCTACAGATACGGCACATTTTAAGTCAAGTAGCTTCCTCACCAAGTGCGAGCCGAGGAATCCCGCCCCGCCTGTTACGAGAACTCTTCTACCATTCCAAAATGACATGTGACATACGCTCTCTAGCACTAACCGAGACTTTCTTATGATTTTTGAATAAGTTATATAATAGTTGTTTCAACAGCACCTCCTACCTGAGTAGAATTCTTAATTAGCAAATACGCAAGATTTGTAACAGGAGTTGATGCGATTGAACTGGCGAGACTTGCAGTGTCTTGTGACTGGCGGGGCTGGGTTCATTGGTAGTCACTTGGTTGATGAGCTTCTTCGACTCGGAGCGAAAGTAAGGATCGTCGACGACCTGAGCCGAGGGAAGAAGGAGAATATAGCTCACTGCTTTGATCAAATCGAGTTTCTGAAGGGCGATCTGGCTGGGGTGTCTGTCGCAATGGAGGCGCTTAGAGAGACTGATATCTGTTTCCATTTGGCTGCCGTAGTTGGTGGGGTCGAGTTCATGAATAGTCACCCGGCAGAGATTTCAAAGAACCTCCCTATAGACAGAAACGTTATCGATGGATGCAGACACATGGACACCGAAAGACTCCTCTACACCTCAACCGCATGCACCTACCCGACTTCACTTCAGGAGCAAGCGGATATTCCCGCCTTGAAGGAGGAAGATGCATTTAAGCACGGAGTTAGACCCGACAGCTTCTATGGCTGGACGAAGATTATGGGCGAGGTTGCCTGTCGAGCCTATCATGATGCATATGGAATGAAGATCTCCATTGTTCGACCGTTCAATCCCTACGGACCACGCGACTACTTTGATCCGGACAGTAGCCACGTTATCCCAGCACTTATAAGAAAGGCTGTTCGGCGTGAGCGCCCTTTCATAGTGTGGGGAGATGGAGAGCAGAGTAGAGCTTTTCAATACGTTACGGACGTCGTGCGAGCCTATCCCTTGACAATCGAGAAGTTGCCAAATGCCGAACCGGTAAATCTAGGTACCTCTGACGATATCAGAATTCGAGATCTTGCTGAGATGATCCTTCGCATTACGAAATACAAGACGTCAATTGTATTTGATAAAGGGAAACCTCAAGGGGTTAGATCGAGGAAGGCTGATGTTACCAAGGCAAAGAACTTACTCGGCTGGATTCCTCAGGTTACTCTCGAAGATGGCTTGCGGAGAACAGTAGATTGGTATCTCAAATCACTGCATAATGCGTAAGGAAGTTTCGTCGCTTGTCGGCAAGTCGAGATGACGATGTCAAGCAGTGGTTAAGCAGACTCAAAGTTGTCGAAGCTCAGCACCACATCTTTGCATATGGACCTACTCACGCATTAGCTTCATACCTAGAAGAGAGAGTTGCCAATTTTCTGTACATCCTCCATCCGTTCAGAGAGCATCGTCATAGGTCGTCGGAAGCGGCCTTTTACAGAAAAGGAAGATTGTTGTATCGCACACGCTTCGGACAGTTGATCGCTCCTGACATAGTTCTGTACATTAAGGATCTGCTCGTGACGTTTCTGGCGACTGCGAGATCAGGACTGAAATTCGACTTATTTATGGGAGCGGACTGCCTTAACGCGTTTGCAGGACTAATTCTAAAGAAGTTCCTCTTTGTTCGAAAAGTAGTGCTATTTGAGATCGACTTCAGTCCAAGACGTTTCGAAAACACTCTACTTAATCTACTGTATCACTTTCTTGATCTCTTCTGTTCCAAGAAAGTCGATATCATATGGTCGCAGACGAACAGAATTGCCAAAGCAAAGATAACTCAAGGAATTCCAGCGACAGAGATCATCGTCGTACCACAAGGAGCGTTACCCTATGGAATGCGTCTCCTTCACGCTAAAACAAGAAATCGCAATAGAATCGTCTTCCTCGGAAACCTGACTAGAGAGAAAGGTTTCGAGCTTTTGATCGAAACAATGGATGAATTAAGGAACACTATGCCATTAATTGAAGTGATAGTTATTGGAACAGGCCCCCACCAAGCATCACTCAGGGATGAGGTAAAGAGAAGAGGGATCGCTAACCACTTTAGATTCCTTGGATATGTCAAGGATAATTCTGAAATCATACAGATCATCAGTTCATGCGGTATCGGTGTCGCACCCTATGTCCCGGGCGAAAACGAGTTCTCCACGTATGGCGATCCCGGAAAAGTGAAGCTGTACCTAGCATGTGGTTTGCCAGTCATACTCACTCGAGTGCCGGAATTTGCGGATGTCGTTGAAAAGTTCGGGGCGGGGATTGTCATAGACTACTCAAAAGATAGCCTGAAACAAGCGCTCCTGAGATTTATTACTGACCATGAGTTCTATCTGACTTGTTCTGCTAATGCTTTGGATCTTGCTTCCCGCTATGACTACTCTTGTATCTTTCACGATTCCTTGACCAAGACGAAATCTCTTCTCTCAGAGTGAAAGAATACAATCCGGGTGGAGTGGATGAGCCACTGGCATGACGAATGGCATTCGGAGAGGTCGGATTGTTCGAGATGACGTCAACGGATTCCTTATAGAATCGTAGGGGTTCGCACATCCGCGTCACAAGGGGCTATCACCTTTAACTGTGTCCAATCGCAGTAGAACCGAGGTCTCGATGACCTGGTGTAAACGGCCCATGATATGGCAACCCTATGATGGTGCCTGTGCTTGAGGGACTCGCCGCCCACACAGCAACGAGAAATCTTCAACGAGAGTGGCGAGAACATCGAGACCATAGCCCGTGCAGTTCTCAATCCATGAAGGAAACTTGCTCTTATGTCGAATGGAGACGAACTTCAATAGGATGAAACGCCGATGCTGATGCCTCAGCGAAGACACATATACCCTCCACACGGGAAATATCTCTTGGGCTATGCACAGTGATGAATAGGTAACCTCACTCAGGGTCAGCAGGCAGACAAGGAATCGACTAGCAGAGATAGTGGCAAGGATGACACCTTTGGCGAGATCATCATAAGAGATGGTACGCAAAGTTGAGAAACAGAAACAGCACACGGCAAACGAACATGAACGATGTTACACGAATGATCCGTCAAACACTTCGCGGTCTCAGGTGCCGGCTGATTCGCGTTGAAATGGCCGGGGCACATGCACGACTGGCGCGTCTGAAATGCGAGCAGGAGCATGTGTTCAATTCCCTTAAACAGAATTTCTCTGCAATTTATGCTACTCTCAAAGCATACGATACAGCGCCATTTACTACCCCGACCTGGGAAAAGTACAATGCCCGCGTAGAAAAAGCTCTTCTTCCCGTTCCTCCATTTGGGTTCTTGAACGATCCCACTGTAATGGAAACGATGTTTATTACTCGTGGCGGCACATGCTTAAGGGAAGAATTGAAATTTCTTGAACAGACAATTGCGAAAGGTAGACTTGGGCTTCTCCTGCAAGAAGACTATGCAGGTGACCCGCTACTTTCCAACACAACCTACCTTACCTCTCACAACAGTATACATCAGTTGTATCACTTGATTAGATTTTCGAAGAAAACTAACTGCGACGTAAATGAGATCAACTCGGTTGTTGAATGGGACGGTGGATATGGTAACATGGCAAAGATTTTCCAACGGCTGAAAACAAGACCTTCAACATACGTAATCATTGATACTCCACTTTTCAGTTGCATTCAGTGGTTGTATCTAGCAACTGTCCTCGGATCAGAAAAAGTGAATTTGTGTCAGAAACCCGAAGACAGAGTCGCTCCTCGAAAAATTAACATTCTTCCCGTATGTTTTGTTGATTCTCTTGATATCTCCTCAGACCTTTTTGTATCAACATGGGCTTTAAGCGAAAGCTCCAGCTTTTCACAGGATTATGTTGTTCAACGTAACTGGTTTGATGCGACGCATATCCTGTTAGCGTACCAACAAAGTAACATTGATTTCCCTGACGCCGACCGGGTAGGCAGAATTGCAGCGGTTGCAGGCGCTGTTAGTGAGGCAATTGAGTTTCTTCCCGGCAACTATTATTCATTTCGCTAATTTCTCGCATCCAAGTCCGGATAACTTGATGAAGTGCCCATCCTTGACAAACACTGCTTTGCATCAATCGATCGGACACAGACAAGAAGAACTCGATGTAGCAAAGGCACATTGTGTATATGGGAGCGGCAATATTATTTTTCGCGCTCCGCAAAGTTGTCTCTACCACATGACGCATATGAATCTGCATCTTGCTGTATTGATCTGAGCCACAGCGGTCAAGCTCTCGGCTTCATGATAGTCTTGCTCCTTTTTTAGTTACAGCTCCGGTTCTTGCCGCTTCTTCGCAACAGACTTCGGAGGCTGTTTGGACCCATGTCTATCCCTAGACGTCCCAAGGAATCGTTCAAGACAGCTTTCCTTTTTACAAAGAAAGTTGTTAAGCCCCTATTGGAAAAGATCCTTGGACACGCTTAAAACCGAGCCTAGCTGCTGGACAAACATTACTTGATGTTAGATACGGCTGAGGTAATGCGCTTCCCGAAGCGTCGGCCGTATCTCTTGAACCAGTTGAAGTTCCCTTATCAAATGTGATGTTGAAAATCTGTCAAAAGCACTTCGAAAGGGAGTGATTTCCGCTTTTGCACCCGCATTCGCAGGATCTACCTTTTCGCGACGACAAATTCGGTTTCGTGATCTGTCTCGGTAGCTTGGAACATTTCCGTAACATGCTTTTGGCGATTAAAGAGATAAGCGAGATATTGAAGCAAACTGAGCTGGCGCTCATATCAGTTCTAAACTCCTATTTCCTCGGTCACATCTACCTAGTTTGGAGGACTAGTGTAGCACCAAAGGAGGACTATCAAAGAGGACATAAAACGTTTCTAACACACTTACAGTGGTAGCGCCCTTTGAAAAGCAATCATCTCAGCGTTTGCAAAGTTTGGAAGTTCAATGGAATCTGGGCGTCAAAGAACGCGTCTATATAGACCGCAGTTGTCCACAGCTTCTTTTTGCGATGGTTTATTCCCCTGAATCTTTCGTATCATTTCGTATTCGTTTGCAAGAAAGCTTGACTTCGAGCGAACTCCTTGACGGCTCGCACGGCTAGGCTGGACGCAAGACTCGGAATCTTGGAAAATAGACTGTCGATTAGCCTAATTGTTCTAGGAACAGTGCCGGTGAAGCCCCTCGTCATGTCAATCCTAAACTTGTGAAGCACCAGCAATTCTTCGAGGGCACGGGGGGTGAACAGCCTGATGTGCGATGTCTCATCTTGCTCCTTCTGATGAGGAACAGGCCTCTGTAGGCACTTCCCGACACCATCATAGTTTAGGCTCACTGATGTATAGTGAGGTTGAAATCCCAGCGCAAGAACCAATCTGTTGTGCCAGCACGCCAAGTTCGGCGTGGTAATTACCACATGTCTATTGGTCTTGAGCACGCGCCATATTTCTTTCAATAGGAAGTCGGGATCAAAAACATGTTCTATTACTTCGCTGCAAATAACGAGATCGAAGCAGTCATTTTCAAAAGGCAAGTTCTTGCTAGAGACATCGACCACGTAGGCTTCTAGCCCTCGATCCCTCGCCTTGCGAACAGCGTTTTCCGAGATGTCGACACCAGTAACTTTGTTGACCTTCATTCGATCCTTTAAGAAGACCATAAATTGACCATCGCCACAGCCGATGTCCAGTGCTGCGGAAATCTTTAGCCCATCGAGCATTGAGATGATGGTCGGCAGTCGATTACTTTGTAGGGCTATGCAACTATCGGTCGCACAGGGCGGCATCAATTTTCAATTTCATCTCTGAGAGATCTTGGTCTTTCTCGAAGGCGGCGCCTTATCAATGTGTCCGGTACTAGTAGATAAAGGAGGCAAACAGCAAACATTACGAGAGCCAGCCTCCTCATGTCTTGGTAAGATCCTTGACCTGCGAATTCCAGCGTGATATCGAAGCTTCCGATCTTCTTGATGTACCAAGCATTGGCGAACCCATTCGCTTGGAAGTGTGGAGCTTCTGCGCTATCGACGTAAGCTTTCCATGACTTGTGGAAATTCTCTGAAAAGATTAGAAAGAATGGGTTGTCAGTATTCACGTGGACGAGATATTTCGTCGGGGCTATTCGATGGAAAGTCACGTTTGGAGTAGCGTAATTCAGCGGAGAGCCGTTGACGAATATGCCGTTTGTGCCTAGCATGACTGTAACATCTAGGCTCGAAGGGATTCCGAAGGCTTTCTCAAGGGTATTAAGAGCTGCATCCATTGTGCTCTCTGGGGCTATAAGGATTCGCGCAACCGATACTCGCGTATCTGTTTCAAGTTCGAGTTTGTGAGCACCTGCCCGCGTGTAAAGGCTTTTCAGCGCGAACCAACCATACTTGCCGCGTGCATCAGGTTGTGCCCTAATGATGCCGACCGTGCTCCCGTCCCACTCTATTTTCACGGATCCTCTGTCGAACTCGAGGAAATTGACCTTGACGAGCAGGACGTAACTGTCTTCATTCGTCGCTACATCGATAGATTGGCTCAGTGACGAATTGATTGAGCCGAAGGCAATAGCCGCTCTCTCCAAGGCTGCTTGTGAAGCAGTATCATACCACCAGTACCACTGATGCAGATCAACCCATCCGGTTGTTGCGTATTGCGCGGTTGACGCCAGACCCGGATCGTAGATCGTGTATGTAGGTAGATAAGGAACTAGAAGATCGGCGATAGTGCCCCTAGCAACTATGATGTCACTAGCAAGTTGAACTACAGAATGGTCACTTTGCTGCGAAGCAAATGCTATTGCTCTCTCTCGGAAATCCAAGGTGTTGTTCCCAAGCAATTCTTGAAAAGTTGAGAGGTCCCCCGTGACAACGCTCAGCGATGGGACTCCATATATTAGTGGAAGACTGTGCGGATTTTCATAGACAGTAATATTTCCGAATTCAGCTTTGACCTTGATGTCGGCCTCGTGTCCTAGAGTCTCTGCGATCATAGAGGTTTCTCGTAAGCTCACTAAGAGATTGTTTTCCGAAGTTCCCCAGTTAGTGACCTCAGTCTCGTTTCTCAAAGCAATGTATCGAACGCTGTACAGACCCAGTATCTTCCCAATCTGCGCAGATCTTCGAGAATATAGTAGGTCTTCTAGCCAAAGCTGCATTGGAAATTGATATCTCACATTCGGGTCGACTGGTAGCCCGCTTGAGGCGGTTGAGTAGACAGAGTAGTCGACGTGAGACCAAACCCCCGGTTTCCAAGTTTCGTGAATATAACCTGAGCCCATAGGCAACCACAACGTCTTGAAGTTGCCGGCTCTCTGATCTATCCAATTGTATGTTAATTGATAGTAGTCGGGGTATGTTATCGTCTGAAGTCGACCTTCAAAGTCGCCTGCGAGGTAGAATGGCCTAATGTAGTAGCCATAAACAAGAATGATAATCAACAGTAGCCCCATTCGCCACGGCCACCGTGCAGTTCTGCGCAGGAATGCTACATCCATCCGCATCTTGGAGAGTCTGTTTATTGGCTCAACAAGAAAATCCATTACTTGGGAAAAAAGAATCACGTAAGCAAATGCCAAAATCGTGAAAATCGGCGTGAGATTCCTAAAGGCAAAGGCGATACCTCCCAAATTAGCTTGGATTGCCGCCTTCACAAATCCACTCGACACACCAACAAGCACAAACACCGCCGAAAACGAAGCGAACAACGAAGTGGTCTTTTTCGGGAACAGAATCAGATTCGTGAACGACAAGAGCGGAACAACCAAGCTTCCCACTGCTACCATTGAAAACATCCCACCTATCGAATCGGCTTCGAACGCCGGAAGCCAAAAACCTTGAACCCGTGCGATTTCAATCAGCCATGGCTGCTCGATACTCCAAGATGCAAAGGGCAGAGCACTAATCTCACTAAACATGCTAAGAATTGTTGGAACGGTCCAGTACGACTGAAGGAAGAACGAGACAATAGATATGACTGCGATACATTTGATACTTGTTAGGAAAAGTGTCTTACTTCGTTGTACAAGCATATCACAGATTGAAAACAATGTGAACAAGGCAATTCCCACAAACAATATATGCAATGGCCATAACACGAGCAATACAGAACAGACAATGCAATACTTAATCCATCTATGTGAATTCCTTCTGGCTTTCAAAAAGGCAACAAAAGCGAATGGTAACATATCATATCCACACAGTCCACCAAGACCTGAAAGCAAAATAAGGTCATAGACAACAGGCGTCGTCATGTAAACCGCTCCTCCAAGAACGGCCGAAAGACTCCCGACCCCTATGTTTCTCAGCATGGTGTAGCCACCGATCCCTGCAAGAGCGAGAACCCCCACAACCAAAACTTTCGAGATAAGCTCTCCGTTCAATCCTAAGCTGGCGAGCACAAACAGAAATGTGAAATAGTTCAACAAGACTCGCCCGCCTTGAGTCAAACTAGCTCCAGCAAAGTTCCAGGTGTGAGTCCATAGATAAAGTGATGATGTCCATTGCCGAGCGATCGCGCCAATATTGGGCAGAACAGCCCAATCGTAACCCGTTATAACTCCCTCTGCAAATATCACTTTCCTGATGAAGAACATAGATAGAATAAAGTAGAAAGAATAGATGAGAACATTGAAAGTCAATCTGCGTCTGAAAGTCTTCATAGCAAATTTTATGTGGTTGCCACAGGTAATATAAGTTTTTAAAATATCACTAGCAGACGACTTTCCGAGTGAAACTTTGGTGCAATTTCATCTTCACGACCTAGTTGTATCTCATCGACTTCTAAAGTCATTCGCCTTTCTAATGCCTTTTTCCCCGTACCGCGGAATTGTCTTTTGGATGTTGAATAAGAGTGTGAAATCCATTCTGGATGTCGGCTGTCGAGAGGGTGCAGCGATGCAAAGCATAAACTTGAGGCGATTGCATATTTGGCGTCTCGGTGTCGATCTTGATTTGGAGAGCTTACGTCGATGCAAGAAGAGTTCTATCTACGACGATATAATCTTGTGCGACGCGCGTTGGCTTCCCCTCTCGAGCAAGTGTCTTGATTGCGTCTTATGCATAGAATTTATCGAGCACCTGAAGAAAAAAGATGCGATCCGCTTTCTGGAGGATATCGAGAAGATTGCCCGTAAACAGACCATAATAACAACTCCAGTCGGCTACATCAAGGAACCACCCTCGTATTCGCCGCTATTGCAGCATGTATCCCAATGGCATCCCGGAGAGTTTCGATCCAAGGAGTATAACGTCAAGGGTATGATCGGGCCGAGTTTTCTCCCGATGGTTCTTGCGTATTGGCTTTCTCACATATTCTGTCTGACTTACTTCTGGCCAGAGTTGTCCCATGAGATGATCTGCGTAAAGCGCCTAGACAATCTGGTATAGTTCAATCCGCGCATGTGCTTTCGAATGGTCACTTGAGGAGGTAAAGCTATCTCTAGCGGAGGGTTCTATCTATAGAATAGCGTTAAATACGCATGCATACGCTCTAGCTTATTTGGTGTTCTTTGGATATTTCTCATCGTTCAATCTTGCATCTAATTCTACTTACTCTAATCGTAACGTTTGTTGTCTCCGGTAGCGCACATTTTGAGCGAGCGCAGGTCGCTTCAGCCTCTCCGCTAGAATATCAAGTCTTCAGTACGGATTCGATGGTAGTCCAGGGAGAAGTACTGTGCATAACTTCCGTCATTGAAGAACACCTGATAGTTTCGTACGTTGCGATCCTAGTCACTCAGGTTGTGATCGGTCCTGACTCCTTACGTGGGACCGAGATCATTCTCAAGCATCTTGGCGGAGAGGTGAGTGGCGTACTGCTTTGGGTGTCTGACCAGCCATACTTCGCTGTCGGCGAAACTGTCGAACTCAAGGTACGGCAGGAGGGGAACTTGTACGTCTCCGTCTCGCCAAAAAAAACGTTAGCAACGCCACTCAATGTTTTTGCTACAGCCGCCGGTTACGTGCTCATGTGGTATAAACCAGGCACAGGATGGCAAGTTTCAACCACCAGACCGGGACCCGATTGGTATGGCCCAGCAAAATGGTCCACCGGTCACTTCGATTATTGGATCAATACTGCAAATATTCCCTCCGACGTGTCGATCTCCTCCTTCATAACGTACGCCACAGCGAGCTTTCAAACTTGGCAAGATGATCCAAGCTCCTCAATCAGTTTCACTTACGAGGGAACAGGGACAGCAACGCCGGGAACCCCGGATGGAGTCAATTCAGTTGGGTGGGGCTCAATTGGCGGCGCTACAATCGCTGTGACTACAAGCTGGGGGAGCTATTCACCTGGGGACTATGCTTCTCTGCGAATTACTGAAACTGACATAAAATTCGACAGCAGCAAGGCGTGGTCTGCGCAATCCTCAGGGGTTTCGGGCAAATATGATGTTCAGAATATTGGCACGCATGAGGCAGGACACACATTCGGACTCGGGGACCTGTACGATTCGGCGGATTCAGAACAGACAATGTACGGATACTCCAGCACAGAAGAAACGAAGAAAAGAACTCTTGAATGGGGTGATCAAGCGGGTGCGGCAGCTCTATACCCCTCGGGCTGGTATACCGTTACTTTCTATACCGATCCTACTTCAAGCACTATTACGGCTGACGAAGTTACAAAGACTAATGGGGATACTGGAACCTATGCTTCGGGCGCTAGAGTCCATGTGGTCGCTAATCCACCTAACGGATACCAATTCTCATACTGGGAGACAAGCGGCGTATCTGTTGACAGCACATCATCCGCGGATACTTACATGACTGTTTCCAACAACGGCTGGTTGAAAGCACACTTCATAGTTCTACCAGATAAAGGTGCATTGGTGGTTTTCCGGCCTTCAGTAGGAACCTGGTACTATACAACCAAGTTTAACTCGTACAATGACTACAATGCTAAGCAGTGGGGAATAAGCGGTGACAAGCCGCTCTTAGGCGACTTTGACAGGGACGGCAAAGCGGATCTGGTAGTGTACAGGCCTAGTCAAGGTTCATGGTACTGGACCACGTCGTCTAGTAGCTATCTTGATTACCACCTCAAGTCTTGGGGTCTAGCCAATGACATACCGTTGCTGGGTGACTTCGATGGAGATGGAAAATCTGATCTGGCTGTCTTCAGACCGAGTACTGGTTGCTGGTACTGGACCACTTCAGGCAGCGGATACTCAGACTACAACACGAAGCCTTGGGGTTTAAGTGGCGATGTTCCCCTGCTGGCTGATATGGATGGAGACGGAAAAGCAGACTTAGTCGTCTACCGGCCTACAACAGGAACTTGGTGGTGGACAACTTTGTCAAGTGGCTATTCCGACTATAACATTAAGCAGTGGGGCTTAAAGGGCGATAAGCCGCTGGTTTGTGACGTGGACGGCGATGAGAAAGCGGACTTGACGGTTTTTAGGCCTACCAACGGCTACTGGTATTATACTACCTCGTCTGGCGGATACTCGGATTACAACGTCAAGTCTTGGGGCTTGCCAGGTGATGTTCCCCTTGTCGGAGACCTTGACGGCGACGGCAAAAGCGACTTCGTAGTCTTCAGGGCTAACAGCGGCTGCTGGTACTACACAACTTCCTCAAGCGGTTACACATCCTACAATATGAAACAGTGGGGCATGAAAGGGGACATCCCAGTACTGTTCAACGCGAAATTTTGCGTTCCAACTTGGTTGTAGTAGCACTGTAAAAGAGCTGTTCATTTCAGCTTTCGAGACAAATGACCAAGCGGCAATCGGCTAATTTCGAGTTTTCGTTTCACACCCGACGGCGCCAAGTATGAACCCCAAATAGACAAAGAAGTACATAATGAACTCAAGCCATGTCGCGATCGGATGAAATAGCCATGCCAGATCCGGCTTCTTCCTGTAGCCGTTCACCACTTCAATCAGAAGAGGAATAACCGTTAATGTAGAAATGGCGAAACGAAACACATCTACAGAGTTTATCGTCCAGAATCCAACCCGTAATTTGCGAAAGACCAAGTGGTCACGTATTCTCCTATAATTCTTTCTATTAAAGTGTCCAACGTCTGCAGCAAATCGGTGAATAATACCCACCTTGACCTTCGCGAATGTATTGAAACCCATCAAGGCTAAGATGTATGGGATGTCCATATCGAAGTAGTATGGACAATCGCCTTTCGCTCTTCGAAGCAGGTCCGCGCGACCTATGAAGCCATTAGCTCCATATGATGGCGGTCTCAAACCTTCACGCAACCTGAAAAGAACATAAGACCCCAAATTCATCTGCTGAATCCACTTCAGGTCTGTCCAGTTCATCCTACTCCAAGACCAATGTCCACGACTCGAGAGATAAGATCCAGATGGGTCAGGGTCCCCATATAGCGCAGCATATCTGTTCAAAAAGTTGTCCTCACGCCTGTAAGTCCAGAACATGGGCTCCGCTCCCGCTACCTCGCCGCGTTCAAACGGCTTAATCATTTCCCTCAACCAAGCTCTTGACGGCAGAATGTTATCTGAATCTATGAAGGCCACAAGCTCCCCTTTCGCTTCATATAGACCTACAGCCTTTCCTGCTTCTCCTGTTATCAACGGATTCCTCAGCAGTCTCACCCTAAATCGACTCGCGATCTGGACTGTTCCATCCCTGGACCCAGCATCAACAACAATGACTTCAATACGCTCCTTTGGATATGACTGGTCAAAAATGCTGCTTAAGCAATCGTGAATGGTAGATGCACTATTGTATGTAGGGATCACAATAGTTATGCTCGGAAGCGATGAAACATTAGAAGATTGGGCGTTCCGATCAACCAACTGCTACTCCTTCCAAGTCAACCTATTCTCGTCGAATGTCATCAGCCCCTGAAGAAATCCTACTCCATATGCGACATGAGTCGCTAGAATGGCGGCGGGAAAGAGCAATGCGATCTTAAGACTTCTGTTGCTGATAAAGCCACTCGCAAACGAAAACAGCACATAGACTCCCAGCAAAACTAGCAATGGCCATGCAATAGAGGGATCAAGCGCAAGTATAGTCGCAAGGGCCATTATGGAAAAGACAAGAAAACTCGGCAGAAAATAAGAGGCTCTGAACGACGTCTCCGGGAATTTCTTAACGTAGTATCCTCTATGCATGCCACAAGACCTAGCCTGCCTCATATGAGCTCTAAACAGTGGTTTCCGATGATGAAAGACGATAACGTCCGGCGCATACACGATCTTCCTGTTAGCTTTGATTATCTTAAGTGACAGGGCCGTGTCTTCGCCAGATCGGAATCTCGTTCCAAATCCTCCTATCCGCTCAAGCAAATCCTTCTTAACAATCAGATTATGTCCCGGGCAATCATCAATATATATAGGAGATCTCGGAGTGGAGCACCTGTAGGCCGCGAAGCCAGCTCCGAGAAATGAAGCGTAGACTGCGCCACTTGCCTTCTGCATCAAGCCGTCATTTTCTGGTGTAAGCCCAGGACCTCCAACTGCTCCAACCTCGGGATCCTGAAAGTACTTGACCGCATTCTTAAGCCAGTCCCGCCTGGGGTAAGCGTCATCATTGATGAACGCGCATATCTCACCGCTTGATACCGAGATACCCACATCATCCTTTTCACCTTGGCTCAATTTGTCGGTCGTAAAGGCCTTGACCTTTGGATCACTTGCTTCGTAATGCTCATTGGAGACAACTATTATCTCAAAGTCGGGATGGTCAAGCTCAAGGCACCGCTGAATGCACTCCTCCAAATACCTTGAACGAGCCTTATAGAAGGGCACTATTATAGACACTTTCGGATAGTCTTTCGCGCCAGAAAGATCCGAGAACTCCAGTCCATTATTTCTCACTAAAAACGCCAGCTCTTAAGTCGAACATTTTCGAACACGTTTCTGAACCCGAGTATTCTTGCAAGGAACGATTAGGCCAACCTTTACATCTTGATTCATGGCCAATACCTAAAACCGAAACTATATCTAATGAGATACCTTATGAAACCGATGTCATCCTTCCATTTCAAAGCTTCCCTATTCCCCAAATACAAGGCTAATCCAACAGTTTTCTGCGCTATTTCATTCGCAATTCGAGTCAGCGTAGCGCTTCGAGTAATCTTTGCACATCTAATACTCAAGTCTATCGTTGCCTATTCCCTATTGTACCATTTCAGAACCCTAAGCCTATAGGTGATCCCAAGGATCTCCATGAACATCCACCAAAGCATCTTAACGAGAGGCTTTAGCTTGGCGGGGCCACTCATCTTAATGTCGATTGGATACTCGATGATCCTGAAGCCCTTCAGGCTCGCCACAGTTAAAAGCTCAACATCGAATGCGAATCTCTTCATAGCCAGCCTAGGAAGCACGCTCCTCAAAACCGCTCTTCTAAACGCTTTCATACCAGACTGTGTATCGCTGACTCTAAGGCCAGTCAACAACATAACCATCAAATGGAATCCATGACTGAGAAACCTACGGATCAAAGGCATCTCTGTATGCGACTTAGGGTGCCACTTAGAAGCTATTACAATTTCAGCTTGCTCCGCTCCACCGACATATCTCACAATCTGCTTAGGAGATATATCTCTGTCCGAATCCACGAACACGATAATGTCCCCACTCGTATGCGCGAAACCATACTTGAGTGCAAAACCCTTCCCAACGTTATCGTCATATCCAACAACCTTCACGCGAGGATCATCAGTTGCTGAAAGAGCTCTCTCCCTAGTCCTATCGGTGCTCCCATCATCGACAACTACAACTTCATAATCGAATCCAAGCGCATCCAAGCTCGATAAAGCATCCCGAAGAAACTCTACGATACTCTCCTCCTCGTTATGGGCAGGCACTATAACCGAAAGCTTAGGCACGATTCGCACCGATCAATACTATTTTCTACCTAATACCTTCCAGAATCTATTTTAGAGTAAATGCCGAGAAACGATCGATAAAGAATCCTAGGCGTCTACTCAGACACGCGGACGCGATCCTTCTGATCCTCCTTCTTGTAGATAATCCAGATCAACTGTCCGACGACACCAGCCGCAAGCAGGAAGAATGTGTAGCTAGCTATCAGGTTCGCTGCGCCATAAGCCTGCATCAAAGTATATCTTCTAGTGTAAACTAGAATCGCAACTGCTGCGGCTCCTGCGAACCCTAGCGCGTAACATGTAGCGATCAGAACAGTAGGCGGATTCTCCTCGAACGTTCTGCTCAAATATTCTGAGATCGGCTTTATCAAACCGATTATGATACCTCTGACTCTGGGATCGACGATACTCCAAACCTCTACCATCACCAACCCTAGGAATAGGGGCCACGTCCATCTATCGCTAGCAGCGAACATGTAGAAAAGCCACCCAACGATAATGAGGGTAGCAGCCAGAGTCCACAGCATCGCGGCTCGAACGCGAGTGAATCGCCTAATGTTCTCCCGATACTTGACTGCAACCACTCCAAACACAACTATTGGAATGCAGAAGGCGATCAGCAAGATCTGTTCAGACAGGAGCTCCTCAGCCGAACTCGGTTGAACGATGTACCTTGTCTGATTTCCTTTAGCACTGTTTCCAATTCTATCCCAAGCCTTCACGTAGAATAGAACCTCAGTATCTTTCGCATACTTGTGAAGAGTTCCCTCATAGAGAATCCCTTCAATAAACTCCATTCGAACATTGGACCAAGACCTTCCCTTATCAGCAGAATAGAATAAGTCGACTTTCTCAATGCCCACTCCGAGCTTTCCATCAGTAACATTTGCCATGACGGTCACCTCTTCGTCAGAACGAGGTTTCAAAGGAAGAAACTTAGCACTTAAGATCTCAGGAGGATAAGGATCGGTCAACATGAAGGCCAGCTTGTCATCTTGAATATTCGCATTCCACCTATCCTCCTCACGGCAACTCAAAACCAAATTTTCGCCATCAACAGCTTCAACATAAAACACAATCTTCGTATTGTAAGGAAGAGCCTCATTATAGACTGGGCTAGGTATGCGCGCACTAAATACGCTTGCGTTATAGCCTGTGACACGGTAAGACAAATCGGCTCCAACAAACCTCCAACCTCCCGACTGAACGGTTCGATTCAAGAAGACAGCATAGTACACAGCAACCGCGGGGATTCTACTCGAATTATGAGCTACAACTATGTCCACCGTCAGAGGAACATCGTACGGAGTTTCAGAGTCACTTATAATCGAGATAATCTTCAGGTGTCCGTCTTCGGCAGAAGCGATAGCCCCATTTTGAACGAAAACGAAGGAAGCAACCAGTAGAAACATCAATAGAATCCGTCTCATCAAGTTCTTCACTTCAATAGATACGAATCTTCTACTGAGTTCAAATTTAATCTTTTTCAGATCAATCAGTTTTACATGTAAGGTTCCCTAATCGAGACTCTATTCACATTCTACGCCAAAAAATACAATAGCCGATTCCACTCGAAAGCCCCCCGCTCCTCCAGACTCATTCGCGTTTCAATACCAGATCTTCATACAGCTTCTCGACCTTATGAACAATCAAATCCCAGTCATAGCTTTTCGCTTTCAAGAAACCCCGCTCGCCCATAGGCTTTCTCAATCCATCATCTTCAACCAGAGTTCGAAGCGCCCTACGCAGTTCATTCACGTCTCCAGGATTTACCAGTATCCCGTTTTCATAGTCATCTACAATCTCTTCAATCGGACCCAGACGTGAAGCCACAACAGGTTTTCGCGATGCCATGGCCTCTAGCAATGTCAAGCCAGTAGCTTCACCAAGAGATGGAAGAACAACCAAATCACATAGATTGTATGCTCTTAACAAATCCTCTTCATTCAACCTACCAGTGAAAATGACGTTGCTGGCTATTCCCAAGTCTGAACCTAGTTCTTTCAAAACATTCATGTATCCCCAGTCTTCACCAACAACAAGCAACTTAAACCCGAGCATCGCATCGATCAGAGGCTGACATGCTCTCAATAGAAACTGAATACCTTTCTTCTCCTCAATACGACCGACGAATAACACCAGAGGGAACCCATCTAGACCAAACTTTTCCTCCAAAGGCGCAGGGTCCGGAAGGTTCAAGAACCTTTGGATATCAACTCCATTTGGAATAACAGAGATTTTCTCGCCTGCGATCCTGAAATGATATCTCAGAAATATCTCCTCAGAACGCGTAACTGCGATTATATGGTCGGCAAACCGGAGACCTGGGATCCCGACAAAGTTGTCGTACAAGAACCGTTTTATTCTAGTAGAAGTTGAGGCTGACAAACTTCTATCGTAATGTGGTGTGATTACTACCGGGCGGCGCAAGAGTCTTCCAAGTCTCGAAGCGTACTCCGTCTGCGCGAAACCATAAGCGTGTGCATGGATAATGTCGCTGTCCGATCCTTCTCTGATTATACTACTAATCATGGAAAAACTGAGATTCGTGAATCCTGTCTTCCAATTGATTTCTATGCTAGGGAAACATTTCACTTCTATATCGTCTATCCAATATTGACTTACCCTGTTCCCAAAGGTAAACACTTTCACCTCATGGCTTCTGCTCAGGCGCTTGCCAAGGTTGTAGACATGTAACTCCGCACCACCTATCTCTGGAAGAAAGCGTTGAACCAGATACAGGATCCTCATACGATGAAACTCTCTCGATTCAGATTTCGCATCATCGATGTCTCAAGCACTCTAGACTTCAACTTGAATCCTCATCCACCGAAGGAGACCGTTAACCCAGTTCGGTAGAGCCCTAGATATCATCCGATCACCTTTCCTCAGTAGCGACTCGATGACTACAATAACTGTCAGAATCGTAAAGGCGCTACCTAAAGTGGTTAGAATCACTGTAGTAGCAGACACATGCGGCACATAAGCCAAAGGATTGCCCGGACCCTCTTCAGGTAGCCCTCCATGTCTAAGAAACTCTACCGCAGCCAAAAGCTGCGACTGTGTCCAAGGCGCAGTCGAGAGTAGAAAGAAAGGGAAAAGAAGATTTACGATGCTATAGGCTACGGCTATCAAGCATAGGCTTCTGTAAGCGACCTCCTCGACTCGTTTTTCCAA
>Ga0315308_1000447_pt1 | contig 23079 bp, 23 predicted proteins | sample TDP3_MG_FD_203078 | JGI IMG/M metagenome (GOLD analysis project Ga0315308, IMG submission 203078) | Freshwater sediment microbial communities from Lake Towuti, South Sulawesi, Indonesia - TDP3 | ecosystem: Environmental > Aquatic > Freshwater > Lake > Sediment | place: Indonesia: South Sulawesi... | reverse complement strand
TTCTATACAGAATAAGAATGGAGAAATGTATGCTTCTCGAAAAATTCGAAAAAGAATATGGAGAGTATACGAAGAAGACTAGGAGGATGATTCCCTGCATTTGTCAGACAGCATACCTCCGTGTGCACAACCGAGATTTTAACGTGGTTTCAGAGTTCAGTGCGGGGGGTTAGGTTTAGACATCGGTTTAAATTCTCGGAATTTTAAGGAGCTAGCAACTTGGATTGTACCTTAACGGGAGTTCAAAGCTACCTAGGCGCGCATTCTTAGCAGTGGAGCCATAACAACTACTGACGTCATTAATTTCTTTGGTTCTAATGACATTTTTATATATCCAAATACGAAGACATTTAAGCGAAGAAAAGGAGGAAATTTTTCTCGATGCCGCCTCAATTGCCAGAGTCAAAACATTTTCAGATCGAGCAATTAGCAGAGGGCGTCTATGCTGCGGTTGCTTCTGAGCAAGGTTATGCTATTTGCAATGCTGGTATTGTCGACGTTGGTGATAAAACCATTATTTTTGACACGTTCATCTCTCCAGACGCAGCTAAAGATCTCTTGAAGGCGTCTAAGCAATTAACGTCGTCCAAGGCTACTTACATTGTCAACAGCCACTATCATGAGGACCATATTCGTGGTAACCAGGTCTTTTCTCCGGATGTCGATATTATCAGCACAACATGGACCTGTGACGCAATTGCCCAAAAAGAGCCTGAAGAAATTAGTTGGGAAAAGGAGAATCTTCCCAACCGAATTATCGACGCTCAACAAAAGCTAGATGCTGAAAAAGATCCCAAACGACGTCGAGAACTTGCTTTCTTGATTGTTTACTACCGAGCGATGATTGAATCACATCCTCAACTGAAAACACGGCTACCAAACGTCACGTTTGAACATAAACTCGTAATACACGGAACACAAGGAACAGTTGAGCTTCTGCCTTTTCTTGGGCACACAGCTAGCGACATTGTTCTCTATTTGCCAGAAGAAAAAATTGCCTTTATGGGTGATTTACTTTTCATCAACATACACCCATATCTTCCAAGTGGTTTTCCTGCGGACTGGAAAGAATCTCTCAGCAAGATCGAAGCGTTAGGAATACAGACTGCAGTTCCTGGGCACGGCCCGGTCGGGCGATCTGCAGATCTCTCGGTGATGGCTCAATACATTCAGGTACTCCAAAACATCGCTACAAACATGGTGAAATCGGGTAAATCCGCCGAAGAAGTTTATCTTCAACCCATTCCTCCACCTTTTGAGACTTGGTGGTTATTCTTTGATAATTTTTTCTTCACTAATCTTGAGTTCCTTTACAAGTGCGCTACGCAAAAACAGACAAAACATAAGCCAATTCGTACATCTCATGGACAAATAACTCAAGTCTGACTCTGACAATTTGAACCCATGTTGATTGCTCTTTTGCGTTATGAAACAAACATCATCCTTGGGTGTGAAAACCGAGAATTTAAACGTCAGTCGCGATTTCTGGTGCGGGGAGTGGGATTTGAACCCACGGAGGCCTTCGCCAGAGGATTTCAAGGCCTTCCCCTTGCCCTGCAGGGTCAGTGTAGAGCTAACCCTTTTATAGAGACCCAACCGTTGAAGATATCCAGAGGTTCTTGTCATGCTAAATCCAGCTTTCAAAGGCGTAGAACCCCTGACCAATGCAGGATTGGACATCAAATGGCCGATCTATGGAGATATGGAGATGCACGCTTTGCTTAGCGTTCTTGAGAGCGAGAAATGGCGGAGGGGCGCGAGCTTCAACAGTAACAGAAGGGAATGCAAGTGAAGTTCTTTGACTGCAACATGAGCTTCGGCACCTCAATGATCAGACCCATCCGGTATGCCGAAACAGCCCAGAACCTCTTGGAGGAAATGGACTACTGCAGTATAGACGAAGCCCTAGTGTATCACGCTCGGCAGCGCGACGACTCGCCTGTAATCGGCAACGATATGCTACTCAACGAAATAGAAGCGTTCAACAGGCTTCACGGAACACTTGCGATCCTGCCGCTGCAGACAGAAGAACTTGGAACCATGGAAACCATCGTAAGGAAGATGAAGGAAAGGAACATACGCGCCTTTCGAGCATTCCCCGCAGAACACAGATACCTCATGACAAGAACATCTCTGGCACCCCTGTATGACTTGATGGTTGAGCGAAACATTCCCCTCTTCATCGACATCACTCAGTCTTGTGGGGGCATTTCAGGTTGGCACCTAGTCAGCACTATCCTGTCTGAAGTCCCAGACCTAACCCTCGTAGTCACAGAGCACGGCCCTTGGGGGCACGACCGGTACTTCAGACCCTTGATCGAAAAGCATGAGAACCTGCACTTGGACACCTCAAGATACGAGCTTGACGGCGGCATTACCGACTTCTGCAAGAAATATGGCGCTGTAAAACTCCTTTTCGGAACGGGATATCCCAAGTGGAACCCGGGCGGACCCAAGCTAACTCTGGCTGGTGCAGACATAACAACAAAGGAACGCCGCAAGATCGCTTCAGGCAATCTCGAACGGTTGCTTAGGAGGGTCAAGATGTGAGAGTCTCCCAGCTGACCAAGGAGTTCATGAAGGAAGGGAGGAGCGAATCCTGCCCCGTGATCGACATGCACGCGCACCTCGGACCATACCAAGGCATCTACTTTCCCAATCCCACATCTGAAGACATGATCCGCACCATGGACCGCTGTGGCGTAAAGTTGGCAGTATCGAGCTCCCACGCCTCGCTCATCGACACCAAGGCTAACCTTGAAATGGCGAAGGTTGTGAAAAAGTACCCAGATATGTTCAGAGCATATTGGGTCATCAACCCCAACTACCCGGAAAGAACCAAGGACGAAGTAGCCCACTTCTCAGAAATGGAAGGGTTCGTTGGGTTCAAGTTCCTGTCAGACTACCACAAGTACCCAATAACCAGTCCCCGGTACGAACCTGCACTCAAGTACGCGGACGAAAAGGGGCTTCTTGTTCTCATGCACACTTGGGGAAATAGCCCTTATGACTCGCCGAGCTTGGTCGAGAAACTGGCCGAAGAATACCGCAATGCCAAGCTACTCATGGGGCACTCAGGATACGGAGAGTGGGAGAAAGCCATCCAAGTCGGGAAAGACTACCCTAATGTCTACTTGGAGCTCTGCGCCGCGTACACAGTGAACGGAGTGATCGAGTGGATGGTCAAAGAAGCCGGGTCCCAAAAGATTCTGTTCGGCACCGACCTGCCCTGGTTCGACCCACACTATGGGATAGGCTGTGTCTTGTTCTCGCGCATAACGGACGAAGACCGACACGACATTCTCCACAGAAATGCCGAGAAACTGATCAAACCACACTTGCGGACAAGCGCACGGTAAGGATTCATCGTCTCTGCCCCTCAGTAAGCGCAAAGCCTTTATATTGGAACGTTAATGCTATTGGGGTCAAATTCTGAGGCAAGTGTCAGAAATGGCTAGAAAGGTCTATGAAGAACTGCGCCCGCCTGAACGGCTTCTCTTAGGAGCGGGGCCTAGTAACATTGATCCTAGGGTTTTGAGGTCACTCAACTCGCCGATAGTGGAGCACTTAGACCCATACTTCATGGAGGTCATGGACGACACCGTAGAGCTACTAAGATATGTTTTCAAGACAAGTAACCACATAACTATGCCGATCTCTGGCACTGGCTCCGCCGGGATGGAAAGCGCCATCTGCAACATCGTCGAGAAAGGTGACAACGTTGTCGTGTGCATTAACGGATTCTTTGGCGAACGCATAAGAGAGATGGTCAACAGATGCGGTGGAAACCCGTTGATGGTGGAGGCTGAATGGGGCAAGCCAATCCTGAAAGAAGCAGTCGAGAAAGCCTTGTCAGAATCGAACGCGATCGCCGTTGCCATCGTCCACGCAGAAACCTCAACAGGCGTACTTCAACCACTAAGGGACATTTCAAGGATCGTGCACGAGTACGATGCTCTCCTTATTGTGGATGCGGTCACTTCTCTTGGCGGATGCGACCTGAACGTGGACGAACTCGGCATAGACGTATGTTACAGTGCATCACAGAAGTGCTTGAACTGTCCTCCGGGGCTGGCTCCGATAACGGCAAGCGAGAGAGCTCTAGAACGTATAAGAAATAGGGGGACGAAGGTTCAGAGCTGGTACCTTGACCTCTCAACGATCGAAGAGTATTGGATCAAGACGAACCGCGTCTATCATCACACTGCACCAATCTTGCTCGTCTATGCCCTAAGGGAAGCGTTGAGAATACTTCACGAAGAAGGACTCGAAACGAGATGGCGAAGGCACGAGAAGAACAGCTTAGCATTGATCAAAGGGATCGAAGCTCTTGGGCTCAGAATGAACGCCGAAGAGGGCTACAGATGCCCTTCATTGAATGCCGTTCAAGTGCCAAATGGAATGAACGATGCGAACGTGAGGCAGACTCTCCTCCAAGACTTCGGCATTACGGTAAGCGGAGGGCTGGGCAGACTCAAAGGCAAGCTCTGGCGGATCGGACTTATGGGGATCAACTCAAGCGAAAGAAACGTCATCCTAGTCCTTGAAGCGCTTGAACGCGGCATGAAAAAGGAAGGGTACACGGTCAAGCTCGGCTCAGGTATAGCAGCAGCAGTGGAAGCTTTCTCAGCAGACTGAAGGCCACTATCTTACCAAGAGCCGCTTCTAGAGAAGAAAGCATATGCCCTTTCATGCAGTAAAGGCTAATCTTAGCCTAATCACAGTCGGTTAGGTTGAGTGCGCTCTAATGAAGGCTCAAGCCATATCCATATCGAAAGGCGTAGCCGAGATCATTGAGTCAGACATCCCAGAACCAAGAAGAAGCGAAGTCCTGGTTGAGACGAAGGCCTGTGGCATATGCATGGGCGATGTCTACGCTTTTCAGGGCAAGCTTCCCGGCGGCAGAGTCATGGGTCACGAAGGCGTCGGAATTGTAGCCAAAACAGGAGAAGACGTCAGAAACGTCAAGCCGGGAGAAAGGGTTACTACTCTAGGAGGACCCGCCTTCGCCCAGTTCTACAGGACAGACTGCAGAAACATCGCCAGAATCCCAGACGACGTAGAGGACCTGGCCCTTTGGATTTCGGAGCCAGCAGCATGCGCCGTCAACGGCATCAAAAGATCAGCGATTCAGATAGGAGACAAAGTCTGCATCATCGGCTGCGGCTACATGGGGCTTCTTCTGCTTCAATCCATTCCAAAGGCAATCGTGGACTGCCTAGTCGCGGTAGACCTCCTGAACGAGCGGCTGGACCTAGCCATGAAGTTCGGAGCAGATCACGCAGTCAACCCAAGAGAGGTTAAGGCGGTGGAGGAAGTAAGGCGGATACTCGGAGGCGAAGCTGACATTGTGATCGAAGCCTCAGGCGCGCCAGGAGCCCTCTATCTCGCAACAGACCTCTTGAAGCCATCTGGAAAACTCGTCATCTTTGGAAGACATGTGGTAGACGAAACAGTGCCAACTGAGAAGTGGCACGTCAAAGGATTGACGATATTGAATACGTCGCCCGCTTCATCTCCGGATTTCAACAAGGACTTTCACGACGCCGTGAAGCTTCTCGAGAAGCGTGTCTTCGACCAGAATCTCCTTATGACACACAGGTTCCCATACAGAGATGCAATGGCAGCTTTCAGAGTTGCCTCAGACAAGCCGGCGGATTACATCAAAGGCGTCATAACCTTCTAGAATCAGGTTGCCTCGCACTCCACCTTCATAACTTTCTTCTTTTCCGTCTGCCTGCTCTGCCATCAGCTTAGCCCCGTAATGGATAGGAGCCATGTTTCCGTAACACGTTTGTGACGATTGACAGACCAAGCCAACGGCGCTCCAATGGTATGTCCTCCGTGATAGTCACTATGAAACCGTCACCAGGAGCCGCTTCCCCCAAAAGGTTCAATGCGTATCTCCTAACTGCCGTTGAGCTCTCAAGGAAAACAGACTCGGGGAAGTTGAGGCTTATGACCTTTCCATCCCACGCGGACCTGGCTTCTGCCAGCGGGAGGTCTCCCATGGGCGGGGGGGTAAAGGCCTCAATCGCGTCTAGGTCAGTCTTGGCAATCAGGTCTTTAAGCCGTGCTAGCTTGCCGTCCATGTGATCTTCGAGGATCTTGCCTTTCTTGTGAAGGAGCTGGGCTTGCCTCTGGTAGAACGGACCGATGTACATCTCGAAGAGTTTTGGACTGACGATCACGCTATTGATGTTGTCTGTGCCGTTTATGATCTCGGCCGGTGACTCAGCCAGCAACTGGTATCGCTCGTCCATCTTCCTCTCTAATGCTCTAAGCAACCTTTCCAACTCCTTCCGGCACATGTGAAGCGCTAGGGCAAAGTTGCGGTAGCCCATGAGTTCGATCTGAGCCTTCTGCATGGGTGAACGCCCCGCCCAGACTAAGACTATGCCGTCGCCGCCGAGGTTCCTGTCGGTCCTCACAAATGGTTCATAATCTGCCACATACTCCGTGTCCTCTGTCATGAACTCAGCTACCTCGAAGTCCGAGACCTGCTTAACCGGGTGCTCCACGATCCAAGAGCTGCCAGCACCTTCGGGAAGTCCTATTCTCTCTTTCATTGAAAGGTCGCCTAAGGGAGTGTGATAGGTTCTTTGCACAATGTTACCAGAGGTCTTTGCTTCAACACGAACATGAGGCATCTCCTCCCTCAGAACAGACGCCGAAACCTTCAAGCCCAGGCCCTTGTCTCTCAGTTTGCGATCCATGAAGCCTCTAGGACAAAGCCCATCATAGACTAGCCATGGAATCCTGTCAGGCTCCTCACGACGGTAAGCCGCCATTGCTCTTTCTCTAGCATTCAAGACTGGCGCCGCCTTTTCGCATCAACCTACAATAGCTTCTTGAGTTGCATGCATACCTAAAGCGCCTAACCAGCGTAAAACCTTTTCATCATCCCCGACCAGCGACTTGTGCGTTGGCGGAACCTGTACCGGCTTTCCCTACAAAGCTATATTAGTTAGCGGAGAAAGGATGTGAACGTGGACTCAAGAGAACGAGTTCTAGCTGCCATAAGGCATGAGCCATTGGATCGTGTCCCAACGGACATCTGGGCAACGCCCGAAGTTTGGACAAAACTCAAGGAGCACTTCGGTCAAGACGCGAACATCCATGAGCTTCTACACATTGACGGAATGGCCAGCCTTGAACCCAAGTATGTTGGTCCGTCTTTGCCCAGCGTCGCCAAAGACGAGACTATGGACTACTGGGGCATCCGCACGAGAAAGGTGAGCTACGGAACGGGCACATACGATGAGATATCACATAATCCTCTGGCAAAGGCTGAAACCATCGAAGATCTAGAACAGCACAAATGGCCCAGCACAGACTGGTTTGATTACGCGGGAATGCGGAAGGTTGCTGAGTCTTTTCAACAGAAGCAAGTCATCATGTGCGGGTACACGGCACTCTTCTTTCAACACAACAAGCTCCGCGGGCTGAAGACCTCCTTGATTGATCCTTGGGTCCGCCCTGAATTCACGCGTTGCCTTCTAAACCAGATATCCGACTTCCTGTACGAACACCATCGCCGCATGTTCGAAGCATGCGACGGACTCATCGACGTGACTCAGGTGACTGACGACTTCGGCACACAGACTGGCCCCATGATAAGTCTGAATACGTTTCGAAAGTTCTACAAGCCGCATATGCGAAGGCACATCGAGTTGGCACACGGCTTCGGCATCAATGTGTTTCACCACGACGACGGGGCGATCCGCATGTTTATCCCTGACCTAGTAAACATGAGGATCGACGTACTGAATCCCTTACAGTGGGCCTGCCCTGGGATGGAGTTAGAAGGCTTGAAAAGGGACTTCGGTACGAGCCTTTGTTTTCATGGCGGCATGGATAATCAGCGCATTCTCCCATTCGCAACTACCGAAGGAGTGCGTGCGGAAGTGAGACGCTGCATCGACATACTTGCCAGCGACCGAACTGGCTATATTGTGGCTCCTTGCCACAACATTCAACCAGTAACACCTGTCGAAAACATTGTTGCGATGTACGATGAAGTGTGGAGGTACGGGAAATTCTGAGCCTCACAGATCAAGGTGACGATCATTGAGATGTGGCCAAGAATGCTCTTGCCCAAGCCCATCCCCTGGCGAATTGTCTGGTTTCCTGACAGATTTGCTAGAAGAATCGATGATTGAGGCTGTAGGCTCCTTGAACAACGAGGAACATGCTTCCAAGCGATGATTGAAGAGGTGTTTCGCTGTTTAGAATGCTCGGCCTAGACACATGGGTCGAATACTTTCTGATGTCTGAGGTTGTGAGGAACCGAAAACACAACTCGACCTTGCAGTGGGCCGGGCCGGATTTGAACCGGCGATCTTCGCCGCGTGAGGGCGATGTCCTAACCAACTAGACTACCGGCCCTGTTGCGCAAGGATCTGTAACATGATCTTTTCCTTTATGTCTTTCGCAAGCGATCACCAGAGAGTTCCGGTTCAGTCTCCGTGAACCTAACAAGCAGGGCGAAATGCAGTCTTTTGTTTCTATCGTTGGGAAACCGATATGTTTATATGGTCGTAAACCATTTACGTAACTTGCTTACAATACGTAAATAAGTTACATTGGAGAGTCGGGTAACTTGGATTTGGAAGAATGGAAGGAATCCGTTAGGGAATGGAAAGAGGGATACAGAAAAGCGCTTGAAGACTGGAGGGAAAGGTTCAGAGACTGGAAAGCTCACGCCGAATCAAGTGTGTCTGAGGCGGCGCCGCCCATGCCTCCTATGCCCCCAATACATATCCCTATGCCTCCACTGCGAATAATGCCGTTCCGTCATGCACACAGAGGCAACGTTGTTGCTTCGCGCATGGGAGATGAGGAGCTAAGGGTTATTGACTTGCTCGTTGAAGCCGGACTGTTCAGCACACGATCAGAAGCTGTGGCCTACTTCGTAAGCGAAGGAATAAAGGCAAGGAAGGAGATGCTCAGCAAAGTCACAACAGCGCTTGAGGACATCCGCAGAATAAGAAAAGAGGCCGAAGACCATGTCGCGAAGCTCAAGAAGGATATCGGACTAGCGGAACCAAAGGAGCCGGAGGCGCAAGAAAGAATCTGCCCAGGATGCCACAAGAGCCTATCAGACCTGCCTGAAGATATTGCAGTATGCCCGTACTGCGGAAGGAGACTCGAAAGAGATTAACCGACACTAACATCAGACTGCCATTTGGTTCCATCTTACCAGATATCGAGAACGAAAGGAGATGATTGAGTACATTAGGAACAATGAGCCCTGAAACAGAGGAGCATATCAAAATGGGGTTAACAAGCGGAGGTTTAGTGACACTAGGCTACATTACCATACTCCTCTACGTCATCTGGCTCCTCCGCCTAGCATGATGGAAAGGAGTTCCAACTTGAAGAAAAGTAAGATACCGCCGGTGCCTACGCACTTACGGTGGCTGTCGAAGTAGTACGAGAATCTCCGGAACGAAACTCAGAAAAGACTAGAACGCCCAAGAGATCATCATCACGCTAACAATTTCTTCTCTATCTGCCTCGAAAAAGCCTTAAATCTCTTTGAGTCTCTGGTAAGAACTAGGAGCCCATATGTCTATTGCTGAGAAAGCCAAGTACGTACTTGAGGAGCTCAACATCATCGAAGGGATGATCAGACCCTACGAAGCGTACTCGTATGAAGTCTCAAGAGCGCTAGAAGTAATAGACACGTTTAGAGAGAACCTGAAGACCCCTGAAGCGATCGACTGGAAACAAGTCCTCGAATTCCTCGAAAAAGCAGAAGGACAACTAAATTACTACAGAGGACAAGGCCCGGCCGACGAAATCCTGATTCATGTAAGAAGAATGAAGAGCATCATAGGCAAACCATGACAGCCATCCGCTCCTTTCTTCAATCCCTGCAAAGCCAGATTTCGTAGGCACCTCCCACTTCTGCTCAAGTACAAACCACAACCCCTTCATGCCTCGCTCAATCCTACAGGGGTCTAGGCACCACGCGGTGGGTGAACACCCTTGCCGAACCCAACACACATCCATGCAAGTGAAAACTTTTAACTCAGAATCCACCAATCAACCGATGAGGGCCCGTAGCCTAGTCCGGATGGGGCGTCGGCCCCCTAAGCCGATGGTCCTGGGTTCAAATCCCAGCGGGCCCGCTAGTTTTGGGAGAGTACAGAACACCTGCAGTCTTCCTCACAAGGCCAAGGGTAGTAGCTGATGATCCTTCAATGTCCCAACATTGCCTTCTTTTCTTCGGCAGAAAGTGGCGAAACTGAAAGTCTGATAGGTTCTCGTATGGAAGTTCAGTGTCCTTCTAACCGAGCTGGATTAAGATCACATTGTACGTTATGAGTTCAGGAACTTTGAAGAATATCCTGTCTCTCGTCTTTGTGTACTCCATGGAGTCAGCTCCTTCCCAGTCTGGCGAGAGGATCGATATCTTCTCAACACTCGTCCCTTGCGGTATCCCTAGGTCTACGCCTAGATCTTTAACGATGCTCTTATCGTCAAAGTTCACTAGGTGCAGAACAACCTGCTTCTTGTCTTCCTTTCTAAGGATCTCCGAAACTACCGTTAGGGGCGCGTAGACCTTCAAGAATAGATCATCTCCGTTCACCCATTCAACAGCCTCAACCAGCTCATACCAGTTGCCGGGAAGCTTCCATTCGTCAGGCTGAATCTTTGCATAACCGGCTCGTTCCACGGTCTCCAGAATTGATCCAGCGATCCATCCTTGGCTCGAAACCTGCTTTGATGGTTCTATTTTTGGTATGTAGACAACCCGTCCGTCCCCGTAGACGTTCATGTTCTTGTGGGCTTCCTCCGGCTTTTCGAAGCCAAACAGATCTGCCAAACCGTATTGGCGTCGACTTCTCCTCCACTCGTCATAGAGGGATGTCGCCTCAGTCGCTACAAGCCCCCCTCCTTTCTTAACGAAGCCTCGGATCAGCTCAAGCTGGGCATCACTCAGAGATTCTTGGTTGGCTAGAACTAGCACCTTCCATTTTGAGAGGTTCTTCAGGTTCTTGTCGAAGATTACGTCAAAGGGCACCTTGGCTTGAATAAGTGTCTGCTCGAACAGTATCGTGCTCAAGTGTGTATCGTAATTGTTGTATGCCATAGAAGCGAATGAGCGCAAGATTGCGGCATCAGCGATATTCTCGGTGTCGGTGTAAAGGTCCCTATGATCCGTAAAGAAATCATAGTAACATAGCGTTTCAGGGCCGCGGGGTCGGAAAGGACCGCCATCGTACCCAAAACCCGGAACCTCAACAAGTTTGTTAAATGCAATAGCTGTTGCCCACTCAATCTTTCCATCTCCGCCCGGAGGCGAGTGTACAGCCATATTCAGGGTGCGGGCTGCCTTGAAGCTTCTTATCTCAGAAACCAGCGCCCCATCTTCTGCCACGCCTGCGGATACGCCGCTGTCCATAACCATGTCTTCGCAGATTCCCTCGAACCTAGCGTGGTCGATCGCTTCTATGAACGCTCTATTTCTGCCGTAAACTCCTTTTATGTTCAGTGATACTGGAACCGAAGGGTCAAGCTTCTTTATGTAGTCATTCATCTTTCTGTAAAAGTTGACCTTCGTTTGGCATCTGAAATCTATCCATTCCTGCCTCAGAGGGTCGTCTATCGTCGCCATGGTCCAAGGTTGGTTGAAAGCATCATACCTCGGCGGGACCACACCATCCAAAGTTGTGAAGCCAAGTCTTCTCCTCAGAGTCTCATTGTCATACTTTTTTCTGAGGAACTCTCTGAACTTCCTGACGCACGCAGGACATTGGCACGACTGCGGCTCAGGCTTCCCTATGCCCGGGTTATCAAAGAATATCCTGTCAGCCTTGATCTCTTCAACTGCGTATTTCAATATCTTTTTCATATACTCAATGTAACTCTCTTGATTCTGACACGAAAGATACCGGTAGGTCCCGTGGCCAGAATAGGTTATGGGCGCTCCATCCTGATCCCTCTGCCACCACTCCTTAGACTTCGGCTCGGATGCGAATATGGTCTCGATGAACATGGTGCTACCGACATAAACACTGAATTTTATGCCGTACTTGTGAGCTAGTTCAGCTAGTTTCTTCGTATTCTGCATCTCTTCTTTCTCAAGTTCGAAGCCGAAACCCTTGTAGAAATGGACATTGCCCAATAGCTCGACGCCGACATCTGCCATCTTTTTGACGTTCTCTTCAGAATGGGCAATCTTGTATTGTTCTTCAACGTCTGTGGTGCTTCGCCCTCTCCTCCTCTCGAACATAAGAGGTTCATTGCTTGGCCAAACGATTTCCTTAAAAAGCCGCTTTCTTTCTTCAAGCGGAAGCTTCTTTCGCTTCATAGTAGGTCACAGACTACTCTGAGGATTCCGTAGAATTAAGGGTTAGGAAGAAAGGAGACTTGAGAGTCACGCAAAATGCTTGGTCTGTGGTTCTGTCCCTTCACAGAAACTAAAGTCTTGAGGGTCGAACTCTACTCTTAGGGTTCCCATATGAAATGGCAGCAGTCGCCCCTAGGCATGAGCAGTCTGGGTCTTGTGAATCTGATTTTGAGGATGAAGCCCTCGGCTACCGCGATGTCAGAGTTGAATATGGCTCCGAACCCTATGTTTAGAAGCAATACTCCTGATGGAGCCATTAGGCCCGGTCGCACGCTTCTTCTTGGCCACATTTATTGTCCAAGACTTCAGATTCGGGGAATGTCTTTCGGGTTGATGCTCTAATGCCGACGAACAGAAAAACAACCGATATCGTTATTATCTGCCGAGCTGCGCTTCTATATTAAGCAACCACAGCCAAGCCAATACCAACTTAAATGGAGGAGTTTGCTTGGAAATCCTTGTGACTGGTGGATGTGGCTTCATAGGAAGCAACCTTGTTGAGAGACTTGTAAGAATGGGGCATTCCGTTACCGTCTTCGACAATCTTCACACGGGCAATGTAAAGAATATCGAAGGTCTAAGTGTTAGATTCTACAATGAACCCTACAGAAAGCTCGGTGAGCTTGTTCCAAAGGTTGATGCAATCTTTCACATCGGCATTCCATCGTCGACTCCAATGTACAGGAAAAACCCTAGACTCGTCGGCGAAGCCATAAACGATGCGATCGATATTCTCGAGTACGCCAAGGCTCAGAAGTGTAAGGTCGTGTACGCAAGCAGCAGCAGTATCTACAATGGTAACAAGCTGCCGTACCGAGAGGACATGCCTGTTTACGTGACAGACTATTATACCGAATGCCGACACGCTATAGAAAGGGTTGCCAAACTCTACAACATCCTGTACGGAATCAAGTCAGTTGGGTTGAGGTTTTTCAGCGTCTACGGACCGAAGGAAGAACACAAAGGAATCTACGCAAACGTTGTGTCACAGTTCCTATGGGCCATGCAGAAAGATGAGCCGCCCATCATCTATGGGGACGGAACGCAGACCCGCGACTACACACATGTCAGCGATTCAGTTGAAGCCTTGGTCCTTGCTTGGAAGAAGGACTTCGAATGCGAGATATTCAATGTGGGCACGGGCATTGCTTACAGCTTCAACCAAGTGATTGAGATGCTCAATAAGCTTCTCGGGAAGAGCATCAAACCAATCTACAAGCCGAACCCGATCTCAAACTACGTTCAACACACACTCGCGGACATAACCAAAGCAGAGAGGATTCTTGGCTTCAAAGCAAAGACAACACTTGATGAGGGCTTGAATACACTCATTCAGCCACACACCTTGGGGCGCAGATGAGCTCGCAGCCACAGCACTGTTCCGGAAAAGGAGCCACAAACGCATGCTAGTCACCTGCACCGGGATACTGGTTGTCGATCTTATCGCCGCTCACCTCCCAAAGGTCTCAGCACCAGGCGAAATAACCTATGCGCCCAGAGGAATTGAGACCCACATGGGCGGCCACTCTGGAAACGTCTCTATAGATCTGAGAAAGCTAGGATTGAAGATAGGCGATGCAAGCTCTGTCGGCGCGGTTGGAGAAGATGTGTTCGGCGATTTCCTTGAAAACCTGCTCAACGGCCACGGAGTAGTCACTCATCTTCAAAGGGTGCCCGGCGTACCGACTTCGAAGGATCTGATCCTTGTCGTTTCAGGGGAGGATCGTCGATTTCATGTCGATGTGGGAGCAAACTGGCACCTCGGCCCAGAACATGTTCTTTCTGTGCTTGAAGAAGAGAAACCACTAGTATTCTACGCTGGCGGGGTCGGCTTCACGGGAAGATTCGATGAACGGCTAGCGGAGACTCTTCAAAGGGCCAAGGAGCTTGAGTGCCTCACCTTTGTCGATCCGCTCACACCCTACCAACATGAATGGAGCTTCATAATCCCGCCAATCGAATGGACCGACATATTCCACTGCAACAAGGATGAGGCGGAGAAGATCACTGGAAAACGCAGTCCATGTGAAGCAGCAAAGGACCTGATCAAGAAGGGCGCCCGGCTGGCAATCATAAGCCTGGGTGACAAGGGGCTGATCGCGGCGACCAAGAAGACGCTTATTGAGATGGGTGCTTTCAGAGTTCCTGTGGTTGATCCGACAGGAGCTGGCGACGCTCTCTGCGCAGGCGTAATGCGAAGCTTATTGAGGACAATCGGAAACAAGAGGCGTGAGCTCTCGGAGCTTTCAGCAGACGAATTGACCCGTATCCTGCTGGAAGGCGAAGCTGCTGGAGCAGCATGCGTAACGATGGTCGGAACCACAACAGCAGTGACCGAGGAGAATGTGAATAGAATTCTGAAGGAGCAGGGAGAGACAGTCCTAGATAGCCATACGAAGATCAGCCGTCCCTGAAAGAAGACTGAGAGGGCAGATCAGAACGGTTCAAGCAGGCCTAGACAACCGGAAAAGAAAAGTGCCGGAAATGGAAGCTCAGTCAAAGATAAAGGCCTACTGTCTAAAAGTTCCTAAGAACCTTGGCGAGAAGACGATTCGACTGGCAACTGAGCTGAGTCTACTCAGTAGGGACCTCAAGGTCAGATCAGATAAGGAGATTATCCTTGTTCCACTTAACCGAAAACCGACGGCCAGCAAAGTCTCTGAGCTCAAAAGGACGTTGCCCCATCTTTACATCACAATTGAGGACTTCGAACCGCGTGCCAAGAGACCCCGAAGCATTTCCGGAGTACTCGGCGACCAACTGCCGCCGTATCTACTTGCGAGCGTCCCACGCGCCATAGACTTCGTTGGAGACATAGCCGTCTTAGAGGTTCCACAAGAGTTGGAGAAGGAGAAGAAGCTTATCGGAGAAGCGGCTCTTCAGACCTACAGACGCGTTCGGACTGTCCTTGCCAAGTCCAGTGCGGTTGCAGGGACCTACCGTCTAAGAGAGTACGAGGTCATAGCGGGACCACCGAACACGGAAACCATTCACAAGGAACACGGGTGCAAGTACCACCTTGACCTAGGCAAGGTCTACTTCTCTCCGAGGCTCTCGCACGAGCGAAAGAATATCGCGTCTCAAGTCGGCGAGAACGAGACTGTCATCGACATGTTCGCAGGCGTTGGTCCCTTCTCGGTGCTGATTGCCAAGACTCACAGAAACGTGAAGGTATATGCGATCGACATCAACCCAGAAGCCATAAAGTATCTTGAAAGGAACACAATCGTGAACGGCGTCTGGCGAAACGTCATCCCCCTGCTAGGTGACGCCGCCGACATCGCAAGAAGCAAGCTTCGAGGAGTTGCAGACCGCGTGATCATGAACCTTCCAGAGAAAGCAGCAGAATACTTAGAGGCAGCTTCAGACGCAGTCAAGCCAAGTGGCGGGATCATTCACTACTATGAGTTTGCTGAAGGTCCAAGCTTTTTGAATGCTATAAAGGAACGAGTCACTGAAACAATGAAAAAGACAAGACGCAAACTCGAACGAATCCCAGAAGCAAGGATCGTCCGCGAAGTCGCTCCGTTCAGATGGCAAATCGCCGTAGACTTGCTGATTCGTTAAGATAATGCGTTCTCATTGGTCAGAGATCTTCACGGCAAGGGTCATGTTCACTATCCTTTCAGGCTTCCGAAGCTCCTTGACAAGGCTCCTTGAGAGGTCAGCTGCAGCCTTGTTAGCCTTCACTGCCAAGGTTCGGCTGCACACATAGCCACTCATCCTGACGACGAGGTCGGTTGGATGGGAGAAGGTGAGCCTTGGGTCGCCCGAAGCTCTGATGGTCTCCTTCTCTGCCCCAGCTTCAATTGTTATCACTATCTTGGCATTCGGTCTTCTGGCCAATTCCTTGAACTCAGAACTCAGGTCGGCAACTGCTTTGCTAGCGTTCACTGCGATTATGCAGTCGCCTTCCTCGGTCAGATGCTTCTCCTTCGTTATCTCGAACGTCGTTCTGTGCGTCGACTTGACAAGTCTGTGCCCGTATGCAACGATCGCTTCCGTTTTTTCCAAGGCTTCCAGCTCGCGGGTGCAGGGTGAGGCGTTGTCTCAAGCATTCTGTCGATTACACGTCAAGGTAACTTAAGGTTATTTATACTCGGGGCTTCTGTTTCACAAAGTCTTAATACCCTTCGCCAGAGTACATAGAGTCAGGAACCTACCGGATGATACCACAGGGAATCTTCAGAGCATATGACATTCGAGGAATCTACGGCAAAGATATCACTGAGGAAGTTGCTGCGCGGATTGGAAGTGCCCTTGCCGACTACATGAACGGAGAAGGAACCATGCTTGTTGGGATGGATGTCAGATTGAGCAGCAAGCCTTTGGCGAGTGCCCTCACGGAAGCGATGCTTTCAGGCGGCTTCAACGTAGAAGACATTGGAACAGTAACGACTCCCGTGCTCTACTTCTCCTCAGTTCACTATGGAAAGAATGGCGGAGTGATGGTTACGGCTTCCCACAACCCGTCCGACTGGAATGGCTTCAAGATATGGACTGAAAACGGGTTCATAAGCATGGGCACGGGAATGGAAACACTTAGAGACATGGCGTTGAAAGGAGTATCTAGGCGAGGCACCAGGGGCAAGCTGAAAGCGAACCCCAACGCGTTGCATGATTACGAGAATTATGCAACCAGGCAGCTGGATATTGAACGAAGGCTGAGGATTGTCGCAGACCCTGGAAACGGTTGCTGTTCTCTTTTGATCCCCAACATTTACCATAAGGTAGGCATCGATGCTGCTGCCATAAACGCTGTTCCCGATGGGACTTTCCCAGTCCACCCGCCAGAACCGACATTCGAAACCTTGAACGAACTTAGGCAGCTCGTTATTGACGAAGAGGCCGACTTTGGCGTGGGCTTTGATGGAGATGGAGATAGAGCTGTTTTTGTGGATGATAAGGGCAGAATGGTATCAGACACCTCAGTCTTCCTAATGCTGACCGAACACTACCTAACTAAACAGAAGGGCGCCCCAATAGTCTATGAGGTCAGCTGTTCCATGAGCGTTGAGGAAACCATCAAAGCCTGTGGCGGCAAACCCGTCCTGAGCCGGGTTGGACACACTTACATAGTTGATAAGATGCTGAAAGAGAAGGCTGCTTTCGGCGGCGAAACAAGCGGACACTTCTACTTCAAGGACATCTACGGCTTCGACGACGCGCTTTACACAAGCCTCAAGATCGCCGAGGTTTTGTCAGAGAAAGGCAGGAAACTCTCTGAGATCGTTGATCTTCTGCCTAAATACCCAAGAATACCAGGCAAGGCTTACGAGTGCCCTGATGATAGGAAGTTCACAGTCGTAGAGGACCTATCGAAAGAGTTCCGGAGCATGGGATATGAAACACTAACGATCGACGGCGTCAAAGTGGTCACAAACGAAGGATGGTTCCTCATAAGACCTTCGAACACACAACCACTCGTCAGACTAACAGTCGAAGCCAAGACAGAAGACACACTCCAAGAACTGGCAGATCTAGCAGAGAGAAAGATTGCGCAAAGGATCAAGGCGTAAGAAAGGGCAGATACAACCGAGGGAAGAAGATGGGAAGAAAGAAGCGATGCCCAAGATGCGGTTCGAAAAAGATAGATGCGTACTCGACGCCAATGAGATGCAAAGTCTGTGGGCACACTTGGACCGGAACGGGTAGAACGAAGACTGCCAAGAAAAACAAGGTTCGGTTCTAACAACTAGAGTGCCCAGATTAGAAGTAGAGATGATGGACATGAAAGAGACTCTGGTTAGTGACGGTATTCATGGATTATTCACGATGCCTTATCTGTGGCGAGAGATCATCTGTGACTCAGATCCAACAGGTCGAAAGCAGAGGCGAGCAGAGCTATGAGTGAAAAGGTCTCTCTTCCTTTGCAGGCTCCCAAGGGTTTATCTGATGAACATGTCAGGAACTGGTATCGAGAGAGGAACTTTGTTGTGTGCCCAATGGTTTTGGTCACGACAGTCAACAGAGAAGGTATCGTGAATGCGGCCGTGAAGACAAACTTCATGACCGTTAGCTCCATGAGCCGCTATGCTTTTCACTGCAGCACCCAACATCACACCTATCTGAACATCATGGAAACGGGCGAATTTGTGGTAAACGTTCCCACAGAGGATATAGTCGGCAAGGTTTTGAAAGTCGCAGCAATTACAGAGAAGCCTTGTCCTTCGGAGCTAAATGAGATAGCAGAGGCTGGGCTTACTCCAATTCCGTCAGAAAGAGTTAAGCCGCCAAGAGTGAAGGAATGTGTTGCTCACTATGAATGCACACTAGACTGGCATAGGGGAGGCCTGATAGTCGGTAAGGTCGTGGCAGCTTCCGTTGACAAGAGCCTAGTTGACAAGTCTGACGATAGGAGGACGGTTGTGGTGGGCGGCGGAAGAAACCCAGACTCCTACGGCGTTGTCTCTGGAACAAAAAAGTGGCCAAAGATCGATTCGTAAACACACTTAGAGTAGGCAAGATGGGAATCAAGGCGCTTCTTAGCTGTTCAGAAATCAACCGAACGAGGCTATGTCTTCGTTGCAGCACTCTTCTAGTGTATAGGGAACCGAAGGAGGGCTGCGATTCCTCCTAATGAGTTGAGCTTCACGCCTGCTTCGTGTTCCGTACTGACTATCGTGACCTTTCCTCTCTTTTCTTCCACTTCCCGTATGAGCTTCTCGAACGATCGTCTCTCCTCCTCATCGGCTTCCCTAAGCCTTTTGTCCGTCAACAAAATTTGTTCAATCGCGCCAAGAGAGTTTGCACTTTCAACCTCAGTCAACCCGTAGGTGACAGTCGCCCGTTCCCTTGCCAAACGTTTGAGAACCTCTTCAACTGCTTCGGCTTCCTCGGCTATTCGCACATGCTTCAACGCTTTGGTCAATATCCCCGACCGTAGAGCTTCGTTCAACCCGGCTTGTCCAGTGCTGTTTACGCTCTTCACGTCGATAATATCTGCCTTTAGCTCTGGTTTCTTCTCCTCCAAGTATCTCACGAACTGATTCTTGATGAAGCCGAGACCTAGAACGACCACGGGTGTCTTTGACGCAGCCCGTACCTCTTCCAAGGATCTTGACGCCGATTTGAAGAGCTCTTGCAGGGCCTTCGTCCTTTCGTCCGGGTTGAGTTTTCCTGGCAAGTTGATCCTTTCTTCTGCCTTGGTGTCGAGTCCGAAGCCTCTCAGAATGGCGACGCAATACCCTTCGTCATCAATCCCTATGATTGCGATAGGGGAGACCCCTCTTGTAGTAGCCCTGTCTAGCTGATCGAGCTGGTACTTCAGCCACTCTTCCTTCACGACTGCTAGAGGTTTATTCAGGGTCACGTTTAGGGTGTGACGGGAGCCAGCCGCACCGATGTCATCAGGGGCGTCGCAGACAATGCCGTGAACCCTCAGCTGGTTTAGGTACCGGTCCCACACAACCCTTTCGACAGACACGCCCAGAGAGATAGAGATTCTTTTTCCTTTTTCAGCCCGGTCGTAGCGGTCGCCGAATCTGACCTCTCGCGTCGTTCTCGCATAGACTCTGTCGCCCTTCTGAATGATGTTGTACAGTACCCAAAAGTCTTCTAGAACTTCGGGTAAGACCGTAACAGTATCGTGCTTGATGTCTCTGCGAAGTATCCTCATGGATAGCTGACCTTCGACCACTCAGCTAGACCATATTCCGAGCTTCTCACTAATTAACCTCTCTTATGCTACTACGTTTATCTAAGAAATTAGTCAAACGTTGAGTGCCCGGAGCACCTCATCGAAAGACTTATAAAATCGTAAGTGCAGAGGTAATCTCTCCGGGAAACCCAACCTGTCAAAAATACCCCCTTCTCATCTCCCCGGCAGCTTGGGTTTCTCGGAACCTTCTTTCCCGCTTTGGTCACTTGTTTGAAAAAGCTTGTCAGGAAGTCAGGTATTGTGACAAGTGTGACCTGGTGGTGTTTGTGTCAGTTATATGCTACCTGCTTTCTCGATCGGGCTTTTGCTTTGGGGTTTTCTTTTCAGGCGGGTTCCACAGACGTCGCATTGACCGGACCTGTAGTCTGAGGGGTACTTTTTCCGGCACGCTGGGCAGTATAGTAGCCATTGTAGGTAGAAGCGAATGCCGAAAGTAGCGAGAGGAACGAAGTCTGCTTTGATTCTCTTGGCGACGTTCTGGATTGAGTAATCGTCAGTAACGATTGTTGTAGCGTGTCCTGTCTCTTTGAGCTGCATGGCAAGAGCAAGAATGTGGATATCCGCCTCTGAAAGATAGAGCATGTCCCCGATCTCCTTTGAGGATTCTTTTATAAGGCCTAGAAATTGGGGGCTAGGTTCCAGAACCGTCAATCTCCCGCTTTCCGCAGCTGTTTCAAACCTCAACTTAGAAAGTGATCTATCAGCCAATTCGTTTCTGACTGATGGCACAGAAAAAAGGTCTTCGTCGACCGCAGACGGGTCGAAGCCAGCTATGAAGGCTGAAGTGTCTAGCACAAGGATGCGCCGTCTACCCATCTTCGTAGCCTTCCTCTCTCGAAAAAAGCAGCCTGGCCTTTAGCCGTTTGTAGAAGTCGCCTTCGAACCTTACGAATGACGACTCATACTCAGATCTTCTTATCAGGATTGACGGTTGCCTTTGATCTATCTTCTTCTGAAAATCACCATCAATCACAACAGTCGCTGCCTTTGGTTTCAGCAGTTCGATGGTGACTTCGGAGTTCGATGGGAACACGATGGGCTGCAAAAAGGTGGCGGGGCAGACCGGGGTTAGAACAAAAGCTTCGAGACCAGGATCAAGGATTGGCCCTCCAGCCGAGAAGGAATACGCGGTGGAACCGACCTGTGACGCAACTATTACACCGTCCGCTCTGCAGTCTGCTATGGCCAAGTCGCCTTTCAAGACTCGAACGTGGAGAAGCTTCGCCAGGTAACGGGACGTGACGAACACCTCGTTCAATGCGTCGGGAAGCCGAGCTTCCCCAATGAAGGAAGCTACCTTGCTGTAACGCTCGATATGGTAAGATCCATCCAGGTATCTTTCAACGGCATCCAGAGCTCTTTCAGGCCGCACCTCGGCTAGGAAACCCCGAACACCCATATCCACAGCCAAGATCGGAGGTTCGGGTTTTGGTATCTTGAGGCATGTCCTAAGGATTGTGCCATCTCCGCCAACAGTTACGAGCAAATCTGTTCTCATATTCTCCAGGGGGGTTGAGCCGCGTGTTCGATCTGCGCGCTTGGCTAGGCTTGGCTCCAGCAGTACCTCAAACCCCTCTTTCTCGAATCTGTCAGCCATCTTAGATGCCAAGCTCAATGCATCTCGCCGATCTGTGCGGGCGACTAAGCCAACAGCCTTTGCCAAGGTCTCACACGCCGAATGATTATGGGGTAGAAACCTATTAAAGCTTAAAAGCACTCAAATGCAAGAGGTTACCGTATACCAGTAGTCAGAGGAACGATTACAATGAGCAAGCCTGTCGATGTAGGAACATTGAGGACCGGAAGCTACGTGATGGTGGATGACGAACCCTGCCGCATAGTCGACCTCACGAAGTCGAAGCCCGGAAAACATGGCTCCGCAAAAGCTCGCGTCGTCGCGATCGGAGTCTTCGACGGCGTAAAAAGGAGTTTCGTGAAACCAGTCGACTCACAGGTTGAAGTACCCATGATCGAGAAACGAACCGGCCAAGTTCTAGCATCTCTTCCAGGCAGCATACAGCTGATGGACCTAGAGACTTATGAAGTCTTCGAGACACCCTTCCCTGAGGAAGAAGAAGTCAGATCGAAAATCACGCAAGCTGCAGAGGTTGAATATTGGCGCATACTAGGCAGAACTAAGATCATGCGCGCAAAAAGTTAGCCGAACCCGTCTATCCCGGCAGCCTTGAGGGATCACCCTTACAGCCTAAGCTCTTTTGCGACTTCCTCTGTTGCAGCAAGCGCTTTTTCGATGTCTTCTTGTTCGATTCCTCTGTGAGTGACCAATCTAATCCTTTTCTTGTCCCGACTCAAGGCTAGGACGCAATGGTCCTTCAGTCTTTTCGTAAACAGCTCGGCTGATATGCCTAGGCCGGACACATCAAGTACAACTATGTTCGTCTGAACAGCTCTCAGGTCGACATTAAGGCCCTCCATCTTCGATAGACCCTCTGCTAACAGACGAGCGTTACGATGATCGTCCTCTAGGCGGTCAATCATCTTTTCGAGCGCGATTATCCCTGGCGCTGCGATGACGCCGGCTTGACGCATTCCGCCGCCCAGAATCTTTCTCACTTTGCGAGCCTTCCCGATGAACTCTTGGTTGCCGACCAGTATGGAGCCGATTGGGCAGCTTAACCCTTTGGAAAGGCAGAACATAAGGTTGTCAACGTGCTTCGTGAACTCTCTCACATCCGTTTTCAATGCAACTGCGGCGTTGAATATTCTGGATCCATCCAGGTACAGCTTGAGGCCGTGCTTCTTTGTTACCTTGCTTATAGCTTCGATCTGGGCTGGCGTTACGATCGTGCCTCCCGCCCTGTTATGAGTGTTCTCAATGCAGACTAGCGTGGTCTCAGCTGAGTGGATGGTCCTTGGTCTGATCGCGGCCTCAACATCCAGAGGGCTCATGACGCCCATGGTTCCTTTCACTGGAAGCGGCATCACACCAGCTATGGCTGAGATTCCGCCGACCTCGTGCCAGTAGATGTGAGACTCTGCTTCCAAGATTGCGCTGTCTCCACGTTTCGTATTGCTGGTAACCGAGACCAGGTTCCCC
>Ga0315308_1000446_pt1 | contig 23095 bp, 5 predicted proteins | sample TDP3_MG_FD_203078 | JGI IMG/M metagenome (GOLD analysis project Ga0315308, IMG submission 203078) | Freshwater sediment microbial communities from Lake Towuti, South Sulawesi, Indonesia - TDP3 | ecosystem: Environmental > Aquatic > Freshwater > Lake > Sediment | place: Indonesia: South Sulawesi... | reverse complement strand
CTTCCAGTTCATGTTCAGCACTCGTTACAGCGCTCACAGGTCTGGGATACACGGTAACCTCCATGACTGCAGCGATCACCCCTGCCAGTCTATCTGGCTGCGATATTCTAGTAGTCCCTCAGTTCGAGCTGGGTGATGGTACGAAAGGAGGCGACCCGAAAGAGCCGCCGGATAGTGTCGTGGCGGCAATAGAGAATTTCGTTGAAAACAGTGGCAAGATTCTCCTGATCACGGATGGAAACGACACATTCGGATATAACTACTGCAAGGTTCAGAATAGGATCCTGAGGGCCATATGGCCTCCAGGGGAGGGCGAATACTTCCAGTCCGACTCCGTACTTGACGATGATAACAAATGGAGCGGAAATAACTACGAGATCTTCGTAAACGTTGATAATACGACATCGATCGGGGCGGCCTATCAAACCGCGACCGGGAAAACGCGCATCGGTCTTTACAGCCTCTGCTCTCTGGCTGAAAAATATGACCACGATGTGGGCCTAACCGTGGGGCCGGTCGAAAATCTTGAGGGTCTTCCAGGCGGAACGCTGGTATACACCGCTAATGTTGCAAACTTGGGTTGGGAGAATGACAACATCCTATTGGCTGTCAGCGATAATATTTGGAGTGCAACACTCAAGGAAAACAAGTTTTATATCCCAAGCGAGGAATCCACCAGTACCACGCTCACCGTTGTGATACCGACAAGTGCAAAATTTGGAGATAACGACACCATGAAACTCACCGCCACCTCCGAGAACGATCCTACGAAGTTCAAGGTTGTAACCTTAAATCCTAGGGCATCCTCCCGAGTGTATACAACATACCATGACACCCAAGTATCCGATTCGGACCCAACTAAAACCTTCGGCAGTTACATATGGATGTGGGTCTGTAGCACTAACACACCATACAATGTGCTGACAGAGGTGCACAAGAACCTGTATTGCTACATAAAGTTCGACCTGAGGGGAATTCCCTCCACGATTCCTCCTGGGAACTGGGATAATGATAACGTGCGCGCTAGGCTTTACGCCTACTGCTGGGGAATTCACATGACTGTCGGAAAGGATGTGCAGTGTTACAGCGTGACGAATGACGACTGGACCGAGGAAAATCTTTGCTGGGATAACAAACCGGCAGTCGGTTCCTTCCAAGATCAAACCAAGGTGGTCTCCGATTACAGCTGGTACTCTTGGGATGTCACAAACTTCATCAGGAATCAGTTAGGAAAGGACAACTTCGCGAGCTTCTGCCTGAAGGCAAGCAGTGATAACTTGCCACCTCCGCAAGATTTCAGTCCCGAATTCTATCCGAAGGAATATCCAGGACGAGAGATAAACTACCCGTATCTCGCCATTGGATACGATGTCGACACTTGGATAACACCGGAAAACGCTAAAGGAATGCCCGGCGGAACGGTCTCCTATAGAGTGAGGGTAATGAACAGGGGCTCGTTCGCGGAAAATTACCTGATCTCCGTAGTCGAAAACACAAAACCCTGGACTACAAGCCTTTCAAGTAACAAAATTGAAGTCCAGCCTGGTCAAATAGGGACGGTCGACCTCAACGTAACCATCCCCGGCAGCGCCAGCCCAGGCGACAACGACAATGTACTGATCAGAGCGGTCTGTGAGCACAACTCTGCTGAGAACGACAACTATTGGTGCGTAACGTACGTCTTCGAAAATCGGATAGGGCCTGCGAAGGAGGATACGGCAGCCAAGTCAACGCTGCGCCTTGAAAACCGAGTATGGGGAAGGGACATCTATGAATTTGGAGCCGGACGTAACACATATACGGCTTTGCCCGGCTATGTTTACTCCGCCGCCCCAGCTCGAGGATGGCTCAAGTTCGACCTTCGAGCAATTGGAACGACCATAGCGAGGGCGACGCTCAACCTCTTCTGCCGAACAACAGTGGGCGGGGGTGCGATGGTGCGAGTTTACAGCGTTCAGGATGATACATGGAGTGAGGACAACTTATGCTGGACCAATATACCCCCGATAGGCGACGGCCTCGACACAGTGAATGTCAGCGAGAACAATAAGTGGTACTCGTGGGACGTCACGGACTTCGTGAAGAGCCAACATCAGGCAGGGGGAGACAACATAGCGAGCTTCTGCCTGGTGGACCTGGGGGAGAATATAAGCCCTAATCACGCCGCTAACTTTACCCCGAAGGAATCCGTCAATGAAAACGAGTGGCCGTATCTGAAGATAGAGAATGTGCAGCCCGCGCGAGCGGTGCGCGTACACATTGAACCGGTCTTCAAGGGAGGCGTGGTCGGCTCGACGGAGAACTATATAGTCACCATAGTGAACGAGGGCGCGCTTGAAGACAACTACACGCTTGAGAACGTGGACATTTTAGGATGGACGCTCAGCCTAGATAACGTCCGGTTCGATAACGTGCCCTCTGGCGAGAACAGGCAAGACAACCTGCGCGTCACAATACCACCCGGCTCAGTGGGGACACTCGATAACATAACCGTTATCGCAACCTCCCAGGGAGACAACACCGTCAAAGACAACGCCAGATGCTCCACGTACAGAGGGAAGGCGAATATAACCGGATTGGGGGCCGTCGTGAAGGATGGATTGTACAGTGCCCAAGTGGACGTGAACTTTTTAATGAGTTCGGAGCTCGTCGTCAAGTTCTACGACTCCTACAGCGTCCTTGAAAATGAGAACGTCTTCTGGAGCGGCGCAACAGGGATCGCCGAAAATTACCTCGCGGTTGGACATCCCCCCAATGGTAGTCTCCCGGTGAGGAGGGCAGTGAAAAAAGCTGAAATAGTCCTGAGAGGAGCAAGTGAACGCGTCCTATACAGTTTCACCACGCGCCAGAGCCACCTCAGGAACAGGGACAAGGCCATCCTCACGTATTGGGGATCTTACCCAGAGTTGTGGCCCGCGTTCAGGCAAGAGGACAAGGATATCCTGGCAATGTGGGGGAGCACGCCACCTTAAGCCACGATAGAACATCACGGTCGACGGCAAGCGTGAGCATGAGTTCGGAAAGGGCGCCGCAAGCGCCCTTTTACTATATTGTTATTTTCAATTTGACGTCGAGCGTTTTTTTTTAACCAGCAACACCTTGGGGAAATTGCCCTAAGTCAAAAATCGATATGTTTAAATAGGCTAATCCTTACTTTTTTTAGGATAAGGGGGTCGAAATGGATAAGGATATTAAGTATGTTCTGTTTTCTGTTTCATTTGTCCTCGTCGCGCTTATGTCAATATTTTTCATACCGCTGGTTTCCGCGACCTCTGCCACTGCCCCTTCTAGCCCGATCACGGTTCAGCAGGGTGGTGAGTTCCTCCTGAGGGGCACGATAACGTTTGACCAGCCGGATACAGGGTACTTCATATGGGGCCCTGTTTACTGGTACGACAACGCCAGTGGATACAACAACCCGTTGGATAACTTCCAATTGGAGAACACCCCATCCGTCTACTGGTCGGACGGCAGTCCCGTGGAGAACATTACCATAGACAATTATGCGATCCCCAATGGATGGCAGGTCTATATAGCCGATAATGGCGATGGCATAGCGCGTAACGGGACATTCACGATAGACATATGGCTCCGAGCCGCCAGCCCTAATGGAACTCCCCATAAGGTGGGTAGCCAGAATATCTACTTCGCTATGAACAGGATAACCCTGTGGGAGCCGGACCAAGTTACACAGTCCGCCGGCCCGATAGTTGTAAATGTGACTGCATGGACTGGAGGAGTCGTGGTCAGGGGCAAAGAAAACTGCTATGCAGCGAACAATACGGGTCCACCGCCATACTACCTGTACACCAAGGGAGAAAATGCAATTATCGCTGCAGCCCAGAGGGTAGATAACGGCGGTGTATTTGCGGCTGGCTGGATAACCAGTACCGCTTACGACCGCTGGAAGGCTGCCGCGTCACCAAGTGGTGCGTACATGGACGTCATGCTCCACTCTGCGATGCAGTGGATGGTCCCCGGAGCGGATAATGTTCTATGGTACTGCGGACACAACGCTTCTTTCTTTGCGAATGCCAGGGCAACTCCGGTTAGTCCCATCGATAATCTCCTCAGAGTATACTTACCTAATCTGGGATACACCGTCGATAACGAGAACGCTATACCTATCACCGCAGCCATGCTTGCAGGCCGTGACATCGTGATATTGGCAAATCTTGACAACGGAACAGTTGCGAATGGTGGCGATCCGAGCACGTTATTTGACAGTGAGGTCTCGGCCATAGAGAACTTCGTCCGGGCAGGCGGAGGACTGATAGTCCTGGACGGTGGCGACTACAGCGGGACGGGGCGTTACAACATGTACCACATCAGTAACAAGGTCCTGAATAAGCTAGGGTTCAACTGGCGCTTCCAGAGCGACACCCTCAACGACAACGCCAAGGATAACTATGGTGGGGTAACATACACATTTAGAGCCAGAGTTCTAACCGATACGGCAATCGGAGGCGGTTACCTATGTGGCACCGGTGGATCTGATAACATCAACGAATACAGCCCATGCTCATTGATAGAGACGCCTACGTGGAGCGTCGACGTAGTATCGATCTTGCCAAGCCCCCAGAGTGGTGTTTCGCCTGCAACGCTCACCTACACCGTGACCATCCAAAACACGGGCACTGCTTGGGACAACTACGACATCAGCGTCACCGGCACTGACAATGTTAACTTTACCAGATCGCTGAACAAGACCAAGCTCTACCTCGCTGCAGGGGCTACGGACAACACAGTCATCGTGGAAGAGAACATACTCGACAACACGCCATACTGCACGTGGGACAACCTGACCGTGACGGTCACGGGCACGGAGAATTCCGGAGGGACTCAGGCCACCGATACAGCCACCTCCAAGGCGCACAGCCTAGGAGTGCCGGCACGGGGCGTCGATGTTTCCATCTCGCCCAAGTCCAAATCCGGGATACGTGAGAACGTGCACTTCTACATCACGGTCAAGAATACGGGTAATGTCATAGATAACTATACCCTCGCCATCGAGAACATCGATAACGCCGAGTGGCCTGTTGCGTTCTCCGATGAAAACATCACTCTAGACAACAGGGTTGAAAATGTCCCGGTCGGGGAGAACAAGGTCGTCAGGCTCACCGTCACTATACCTGACAACGCCACACCTGGCGTCGGGAACAAGATATGGGTCAAGGCGACCTCTCAAGGGGACAACACGAAGAGCGATAACGACAACTGCGTAGCGTACGCAGGCATATTTGGCGTCCAGGTATTGATCTCGCCGAGCGAGGCAAGTGGGGCGCCCGGAAGCTACCTTACCTACACGGTCACCGTAATAAATACCGGAAATATTGTGGACAACTATCTCCTGACCAAAGGCGATAGCTTGGGCTGGAATCCGACCCTCGATAACGAGAATTTCTACAATGTCGGCCCAGACGAGAGCAAGCAGACGACGCTACGTGTTAGTATATCGAGCGGCGCGGCACATTGCACGAGGGACAACGTTTGGGTCATGGCGACCTCCCAAGGGGATAATACAAAGAAGGACAACAAGAGCTGCATAGCACATGCGGTGATTACTCCAGTAATCATCCGAGGCGTGAGAGTATCGATCTCGCCCAGTTCACAAGAGGGCCTGCCCGACGTCACTCTGAGCTACACCGTCACGGTCACAAACACAGGGGAGGCGACGGATAATTTCGACCTCCGTGTCTCCGGTGGAGCTGGATGGTCCCCAGGGATCTCGCCGAACTCGCTCACCCTTGCCGCAGGCGCCTCGGGCACGGCAACGCTCACGGTGACCGTACCGAGCGGCGCAGCCGGAGGCGATTCGACCACCATTGTCGTCACCGCGACCTCGAGGGCAGACCCGAGCGCCAGCGGTTCCACAAGCTGCAAGGCAACTGCTTCAGCGCCGCCCGCTGGGCCAGGAGTTCCCCCACCTGCTGTGGAGACCCCAGGGCTTGCTATCGCTGTCATGGTGGCCGCGATAGCGGCAATTGTTATCTCGCTGGGATACATCCTCCTAAAGCCCTGAACGACATCTTTCTGGAAATAGGTCCAGCTATTGCTAACCCAGTCCAAACGTTAAATTCGGAACTTTATTTCTACTTAAAACTTAGCAGTGGTAATATTCTTGGGAAGATTGCTTAACCCTTATAATTTTAAAAAATCGAAATATTCACGTATTTTTAAATAATCACTTGCATGAGTAATAAGGGAGCTAGATGAGGTTTAAGAATTTCAAATACAGGTTGGTTCCAATTTCACTGATTTTTGCTACGGTGTTATCGCTGATTATCATCGCTGCGCCAGTTTCCGCGACTTCCGCCACCCCCCCTTCTAGCCCGATCACAGTTCAGCAGGGTAAGGTTTTCCTCCTGAGGGGTACGATAACGTTCGACCGGCCGGATACAGGGTACTTCATATGGGGACCTGTTTACTGGTACCACTACGGCGATCCTACGGAGAACTTCAGCCTGGAGAACACCCCATCCGTCTACTGGACGGACGGCAGTCCCGTGGAGAACATTACCATAGAAAACTACGGGATCACCAATGGATGGCAGGTCGTGATACAGGATAATGGCGATGGCATAGCGCGTAACGGAACCTTCACGATAAACATATGGCTCCGAGCCGCCAGCCCTGATGGTACCCCCCATAAGGTGGGTAGCGAGAATATCTACTTCGCTGCGAACAGGATAACCCTGTGGGAGCCGGACCAAATTACAGTACCCACCGGCCCGATAACCATACAAGTGCTCGGTCGAGGCGTGGATGTCTCGATATCCCCGGCCAACCAGAGCGGCTCGCCCGGGAGTTCGTTGACTTATTTCATTACTGTCATGAATACCGAGACCCAAAACGATAATTATGACTTGACTGTCAGCGACGACTCTGGCTGGACACTAATGCTTTCTCAGAACAAGCTCGTGAATATCGGGCCGGGTGAGAATGGGAACGTCACGCTTACAGTCACGGTGCCCGAGGACGCGGAGAACGGCGCAACCGACGGCATAACAATCACCGCAGCCTCACGGGCTGATCCGGCGGTTAGCGATAGCGCTACTTGCATTGCAATCGCAACTGAGGTCCCGCCTTCGCCTCATCCAATTCCATACCCCATAATAGGGGGGGTAGTGATAGGGGTGGGGACCGTGGTTGTAATCTTGCTGCTGCTGAAGAGGAGGAGGGCACTTCGCTTTTCGCGTCAGATTCTTAAACCCGCCGTAAAATTAAGGTAAATTGCTTAACCAACAATTTTATATCTAATAAATTACCACTTAAAATTGAAAATCTTCTCGGAGGCAATGAATGAGGACCGACCGTTTGTATAGCGTGGGTAGCGTATTGTTGTCGGCATTGTTATTGATGTCATTGGTGACCCTCCCAGTGCTCCTGGTTTCGGTCGGCACGGTAAAGGCGGCGACAGATCACGTGGTCATAAGCGAGTTTGCGACCCGCAATGGTACTAACGCTTGGGACGAGTTCGTCGAGCTGTATAATCCAACGAGCAGCGCTGTTGATATCAGCGGTTGGACACTCGGTTACTATAACGGTACCACTTGGAATGATACTTATATGTTTACCGCATTCCCCTCTGGTGCATCGATTCCTGCACATGGGTTCTATCTCTGGGCTGACTATCACAGTGGATCAGGTTACGTATCGCCTGGGAGCGGTCCCACTCCAGATTATAGCACAAGTCCGGGTAGCGGCATAGCGGACGGTGCGTCTGGTAGTGCGAGGGGGATAAGGCTCAAGGATTCTTCCGGCAATCTGATCGATAAAGTTGTATACGAAGGCAGCGGCAACACCTCCAGGAGTGAAGCTGAAGGCGGGTTGACCGCTCCAGCTCCTACCCCGAACGGGTCTAGTGATGGCTCAAAGAGCACTGAGCGCAAGCCGGGCTACCTTGACCCGTTGGGGGGCAACGGGACGGACACGAACAACAATGCAGCGGACTTCATCATCAGGGATACGAGAGAACCGCAGAACACATCTAGCCCTCGTGAACCATCACTTGGAGTTTCGGTGTCGATCTCGCCGAGCGAGAACAGCGGCTCGCCCGAGACGACGCTGACCTATACCGTCGTCACTAAAAACATGAGTGCAGCCGCGGATAACTACACCCTCACTGTGAGTGACAGCGAGAACTGGGGCCCGACGCTCGATGATAACCAGTTCTTGAATGTGGGGCCGGGTGAAAATGGGACGACCACGCTCCGCGTCACCATTCCGGTTTATGCCAAGCATGGCGCCGAGGATCTCATAACCGTCACAGCCACCTCTCAAGAGAATGAGAATATAAAGGACAACGACACCTGCAAGGCCATAAATTACGTCATCCCCCCACTCAAACACTACAAGGAATACCCCACCGATGACCAAGCTGTGATGGAGAACCGGGGCAACCTGAGCGAAAATTACGAAAACGATCTCCCATGTGGCAGATATCATGAATCTGGAACTGGTTATGATGCTCCCCGGGAGAGGTCGTTCCTCAAGTTCGATATATCGTCAATTCCACCGGGGGCAATGATCGAGAACGCTTATTTGGGGCTTTACCACCACTTTGGGGTCTATACCGAAGGAAAATGGTGTTGGGTCGAAGTCTGGACGGTCGAGAACGACAATTGGACGGAGAACGAGATAGATTGGAGCAATCAGCCACCCAAAGTGGAAAACCTCTACCACGAATACATCAATTACCCGGGGTATTCTATTGACCCCTGGCTCGGCGTGGTCCATTGCTGGCCGGGCGTCCCTGTCAAATCATGCATTGAGAACGAGATCGCGGATGGAGCGGCGAGCTTCGTCCTATATTCGCCTCAAGAAGATCTTGCCCCATCAGAAAACACTGATGTGGACATGACCGCTAAGGACTATGTGACATACCCGGCGCAGTGGCCTTATCTGGAGGTGTGGTACTACGAGAATGCGCCTCCAGTTTTGTTCTCCGTGTCCATTTCTCCGAACTCTCAGGCTGGCCAGCCCGGGAAAACACTTGAGTATACCGTCACGGTCAAGAATCGAGGCACCATCAATGATAATTATAATCTAGTGGTGGGCGATAACGCCGTCCCTAGCTGGGGCCCGACGCTCTCAGATAACCTTCTTGATAACGTTCCACCTGGTGAGAACAAGACAGTTACGCTTAGCGTCACCGTACCCGAGAACGCAGAACTCGCCACGCTTGACAAAATAACCGTCACCGCGACCTCTCAGGCGGACAACAGGATAAGCGGCTCCGCCGAAGCAATTGCCGCCGGTCCTGAAGTCTGGAGTGTCGCATCTTATTCTCCCTTCATAGGAAATTATGCCGTAGCTGTGGCGGGAGCTGGCGAGAACATCTATATCGCGAATAATAACCAATCAATACCAGTTTCTGATCGTTTCATGCGCTATAATTCCGTCGACGATACATGGAATTGCCTTGCGGTCCCATCGGGATTGAAGTGGAAACCGGGAAGATCGAGCACCCTCACCCCTATGTGGGGAGCGTTCAAGAACGGTTCCTGCATGGCATGGGACAATGGAGATTACATCTACGCTCTTTTCGGCGGTAGCTATGAAGATACGGGTGAAAATACTCGCTATTATTTTTACCGATATAGCATCTCGGGCGACAGCTGGGAGAATTTAGAGAACACTCCAGGAGGTCAAGGCCCTGGAGATGCGATAACTTGGGTATCCGGGAGCGTGCTTGGGACCATAACCGACTGGATATATGCAATAATCGGAAGTAAAGAGAGTGAACACGGGACGATCTTCTGTCGCTACAATATCAACGACAACAGCTGGGAGACGCTGCCATATAATCCGAGTTGGTCTGGGGAGGGATCGGATGATGGCTCCTCGCTGGTATGGACTGGCGGAGAAAACCTCTACGCGCTGCAAGGGGAATGGCACGAATCTGATGGATCTCAGAATAGGGCCTTCGCGCGCTTCCATCTCACCGATAATACTTGGAGTAATCTGCCCGATATCCCGGAGGAAGGCGGCGTTGGCGACGGGGGATCGTTGGTCTGGTTGGGCGGTAGCTATTCCGATAATATTTACGCACTTGGCGGCGGCTCTGCCTTAGAGAGGCCTGGAGAAAACTTCTTCTTCTACAGCATCTCAGGAAATAGTTGGACGAAATTGTCGGACCTACCAAATGGTATCACCGATCAAAATGGCCCCCGCCTCGGCTTCGCGAGGGGCAGCGGTGGCAGGATATACTGCTGGAGGGGCTGCTATGGGGACCCCGTCCTCTGGGCATATCTACCTAAGTCACCGCCCGGGGTTTCGGTTTCGATCTCACCGAGCTATCAGAGTTGGGCACCTGGGAAAACTCTAACCTACACCGTCACGGTCACGAGTAACAGGACTGAAAACGATAACTTTGACTTGGAGGTGATCGATAACGAAAACTGGGGCCCATCGCTTCTGGAAAATAGGTTTGAAAACGTCCAACCTGGTGAGAGCAGACAGACCACGCTGAGCGTCACCATACCCGGGGGCGCAGCGCACGACACGAGGGACAACATAACCGTTATCGCAACCTCCCAGGGAGACAACACCGTCAAGGACAACGCGAGCTGCATCGCGCGTGCGGTGACGCTTGATTGGGAGGGAACGGTGACGTTCAAGCTTGAGAACCTTTACAAGGTCGGCCTGGTGAAGGACCTCCAGCTTTATACCGGGTCGAAGCTCGTGGTGAAGTTCTACAAGTACAACAACATCACCCTACAGGCGGAGAACGTCATCGAGAACTTTGCGCTGCCATACTACATTAAAGAAAATGAGAACGTCCCGCAACCCCGGGCAGCGGAAAAGTTTCCCTGGGGAACGGTGCAGATTGCCAAGCTCGTCCTGACCACGGACAACACCGAGAACGTGATCTCAACCATAGCGAGCTTCACCGTGCATCAGAGCCACCTCAGGGATAGGGACAAGGCAATCCTCGCGAATTGGGGAGGTCATCCAGAGCTGTGGCCCGCGTTCAGAGAAGAGGACAAGGATATCCTGACACAGTGGGGGAGCGCGCCAAAATGATGGGAAAGCTGTCGACAGCAAAAATTATAAGCCATCCTGCCGTTACGGAGGTGTGGAGGGGGGGCAATAATGGGTAAAGATCCAAAATACGGTTTGATTTCCCTCTCATTGGTCCTTATCATACTTTTCTCGATGCTCCTCATCGCCTTGCCTGTTTCCGCGACCTCCGCCACTGCCCCATCTAGCCCGATCACAGTTCAGCCTGGTAAGGTTTTCCTCCTGAGGGGTACGATAACGTTTGACCAGGCGGATACAGGGTACTTCATATGGGGGCCTGTTTACTGGTACCACTACGGCGACCCGGCGGAGAACTTCTGCCTTGAGAATACCCCATCGGTTTACTGGACAGACGGCACGCCAGTGGAAAACGTGTATATAGATAACTATGCGATCCCCAATGGATGGCAGGTCTATATAGCTGATGATGGCTCAGGCATAGCGCGTAACGGGACATTCACGATAGACATATGGCTCCGAGCCGCAAGCGGTGATGGAACCCCCCACCGCCCGGACAACCAGAAAATCTACTTCGCGATGAATAGAATAACCCTGTGGGAGCCGGACCAAGTTACAGTATCCGCGGGCCCGATAGTTGTACAGGTGCTCGGCCGAGGCGTGGATGTTTCGATATCACCGGACAACCAGAGCGGCGTACCGTGCACGACGCTGAACTACCTCGTCACCGTCAAAAACACTGGAAACATGGGGAAGGATAATTACAACCTGACCAAGGGGGACAACGCTGGCTGGGGAGGTGACATAACGCTTGATAACATTCGGTTGGAGAATATTCCAGAAAATGAGAACAGGACGACATGGCTGCGCGTTCACATACCTGAAAATGCGATCGGCTGCACGAGAGACAACATAACAGTCACCGCCACCTCACAGGGGGATAATACGAAAAGTGATAACGCAAGCTGCATAGCCCACACCGAAATTGTCCGGGGCGTGAATGTGTCGATCTCGCCCAGCTACCGGGAGAACCTACCGGGTGAAAACCTCATCTATAGCGTAATTGTCAAGAATACTGGCAACATCGCGGTTACCTATGCGCTTGAGAATAGTGATAATGCTGGTTGGCTCCTTCGCCTCGAAAATACATCATTTGCAATCCCCCCATTTGAGAACAGGACCACGAAGTTGACCGTCACCATACCGGAGAACGCCCTACCCTGCACTAACGACAACATTCGAGTGATTGCAACCTCCCAGGAAAATGAAAATGTGAGAGCCGAGAACAACTGCATCGCCCACGTAGCCGTGTTCAGGGGTGTGAAAGTATCGATCTCGCCGAGCTACGACAATGGCTTGCCTAAAGAGAACCTAACCTATGAAGTTAGGGTCACGAACACTGGCAATATCAAGGATAACTATGACCTAACGGTGGACGATAGCGCTGATCCAAGCTGGAATCCAAGGCTCTCTGAGAATCGGCTTGACAATGTTCAGCCTAGTGAAAATCGCACCATTCTACTAAGCGTCGTAGTGCCCACTGACGTAGCAGGCTGCACCATTGACAACATACGAGTCACTGCCACCTCGATGGAAAATCCAGATGTAGAAAATAGCGAAAACTGTCAGGCGCACGCGCGTATCCTAAGGCGCATTGAGGTGTCGATATCACCGGGCGAAAGTAGCGGCCCGCCCGGAGAGACGCTTAAATATACCGTAACAGTCAAGAACACTGGCAACGTCGCGGACAACTATACCCTAATCGTCAGTGACAATATTTTACCTAGCTGGAATCCGACCCTCGATAATGAGAATTTCTACAACGTCGGCCCAGACGAGAACAAGCAGACGACGCTCAGGGTCACAATTCCAGAGGGCGCGGAGAACTGCACGAGAGATAACGTAATGGTCACCGCTATCTCGAAGGCCGACAACGTGGTTGAGAACAGCAACAGCTGCGTGGCTCATGCTCTGATTATCCGAGGCGTTGAGGTATCCATTTCACCGAGTTACCAGAGTGGGGTACCGAAGAGCACGCTTAGCTATACCATCACGATTAAAAACACAGGAAACATTGAAGACAACTATATCTTGACCGTCAATGACAATGAGAACTGGAATCCGACGCTCGACAATGCTTGGCTTGTGGTTCCAAGAAATGATAACGGGACGACAATGCTGAGGGTCACCATACCGGAGAACGCAATGCCCTGCACGGGGGACAACATTACCGTCACCGCGACCTCAGTGCCAGATGGGGTAAGCGCCGAGAATAGCTGCATTGCCCACGCCGCTTTGCCTGTAGGCGTTGAGGTATCTATCTCCCCCCCTTACAAAGAAGGGTTGCTTGGAACAGCGTTGAACTATATTGTAACCGTCAAGAACCTGGGGGGGCTGGAGGACAACTACGACCTGACCGTGAGCGACATCTTGGGCTGGCCTTTGGAACTTTCCGAAAACCTGCTCACAAATATTCCACCTGATAAAAGCGAGAACGTTGCGCTCACCGTTACCGTACCAGAGAACGCGATAGCCTGCACGAGAGACAACATTACCGTCACCGCGACCTCACAAGCGGATAACACAATCAAGAACAGCGCGAGCTGTATAGCGCATGCGTTGGGGATAAAGACGGAGATAAGGACCTTGATTTATCCAACCGCTGACATCTACGCGTTCGGCGAATATGCGAAAGGATATTCTAGACCGCAATTAAAATTCGATATAAGCTGCATCCCCCCTGGATCCGACATAATCTCGGCAAAACTTTGGATGTACAGGTTAGCCGCAGATAACTGGGATGGAAACGTCGCGCTGTACAGGGTTGAGAACCAGCTCTGGGGCGAAAATATAACGGCGAATGAATTCAACAATCAAACCCTCACGGATGGAGAAAATAATGCGGGCAAGTTCATGTCGCACGGTTGGGATAATTTAGACGTGTTGACCCAACTAAAGGTTGACTACGATGTCGCTCATGCCTTTACAAGTTTCAGATTGAGGTGGGTAAACGATAACGTGAGCGAACCATCCATCGGTGTAGACGATGGCAGGTTCCTTTTAATAAACGGTGAAGCGGAGGAACTGTCCATCGTGTTTTGCGCGAGCGAATACGACGGTCGCGATCCATACCTCGAGGTCATTTACGTCCCGCCCTATGCGGTATCAATATCCATCTCGCCAACTTACAAAAGCGGATTGCCTGGGGAAAATGTCACCTTCCTAGTTAATGTCGCGAACACGGGAAACTTAGATGACAATTACTCGTTAAAAGTGATCGACAACGTGGGTTGGGGCCTAAGCGTCTTGCCCACTGTAATATCAGTTGCCTCCGGCAGTTCAGGTGAGGCAACGCTGACCGTGACAATACCTGATAACGCGATAGGTTGCACCCAGGACAATATAACGGTAATTGCGACCTCCCAAACTGATAACACAGTCAGTGACAGCGACTCATGCATTACCCATGTCCCGGTGATTAGGGATGTCGAGGTATCGATTGAGCCGAGGAGTCAGTTGGGCTTGATAGGCAGAAATGTTGTCTTTACCGTCACGGTCAAGAACCTGGGCAACATATGGGAAAATTACCAACTTGAAAATAATGACGACGCTAGCTGGGCACTCAAGCTGGATAACGATTACCTTGAAATTCCAAATAATGAGAACAGGGAGACCAAGTTGACCGTCTCCGTACCAGATAATGAGAACCTCTTTTGCACCACGGATAACATAATCGTCGTTGCAACGGCGGTGGACAATGCGGAAGTGACGGACAGCGACACCGTCACAGTCCATGCGGTGCCGCCTTGGATGGGGAAGGCGACGTTCAAGCTTGAGAACATGTACAAGGTCAGCCTGGAGAAGGATCTCCAGCTCTACGCCGGAAGGAAGCTCGTGGTGAAGTTTTACAGATACAACAACGTCACCCTTCAGGCGAATAGCGTCATCGAAAACATCACGCCGCCGGAAAACGTTAAGGAAAATGAGAACGTCCCGCAACCCCGGGGAGCTGAAGGGTATCCCTGGGGAACGGTGCAGATAGCCAGGCTCGTCCTGACCACAGATGACACTGAGGAAGTGATTTCCATCATAGCGAGCTTCACCGTACATCAGAGCCACCTCAGGCAAAGGGACAAGGCCATCCTCATAGCTTGGGGAGATCACCCGGAGCTGTGGAGCGCGTTCATTGCAGAGGAAAAGGATATCCTGATACAGTGGGGAGATACGCCACCTTAAAGCTACGATAGAACAAGCGAGCGGCGGAGATGATATAAAGCCTTCTGCCTTATGGATGGCATGGAGGAGGTGGCAATGGGTAAAGATCCAAAATACGGTTTGATTTCCCTCTCGTTGGTCCTTATCATATCTTTCTCGATGCTCCTCATCGCCTTGCCTGTTTCCGCGACCTCCGCCACTGCCCCCTCTAGCCCGATCACGGTTCAGCAGGGTAAGGTTTTCCTCCTGAGGGGCACTATAACGTTTGACCAGGCGGATACAGGGTACTTCATATGGGGGCCTATTTACTGGTACGACAACGGCGACCCGGCGGAGAACTTCAGCCTGGAGAACATCCCATCCGTCTACTGGACGGACGGCACCCCCGTGGAGAACATTACCATAGAAAACTACAGGATCCCCAATGGATGGCAGGTCCGCATAGAGGATAATGGCGATGGCATAGCGCGTAACGGGACATTTTATGTAGACATATGGCTCCGAGCCGCCAGCGGTGATGGCACCCCCCACAAGGTGGGCGACCAAAAAATCTACTTCGCGATGAATAGAATAACCCTGTGGGAGCCGGACATGGTTACAGTACCCGCCGGCCCGATAACCATACAGGTACTCCCGGTGCCCAAGGGCGTGGACGTGTTGATTTCGCCAGACTTTCAAGAAAACCTGCCCGGCGAAAATCTGGCCTACACCGTCACCGTCAAAAACATCGGAAGCATGCCTGACAATTATAACCTAACTAAGGGGGACAACGCCGGCTGGGGTGATAACATATGGCTCGAAAACTATCAGTTCCTGAATGTAGAAAATGGTGAAAACAGGGCCACTACGCTGCACGTTCACATACCCGAGAATGCGATCCGCTGCACGTACAACAACATATGGGTTGCTGCGACAAGTGTTGACAATGAAAATGTAAAGGACAACGACAGCTGCATAGCCCATGTGGTGGTCCCTCGAGGTGTTGATGTTTCGATCAGCCCGAGCTATCAGGAGAATGTGCCCGGGGAGAACGTCACGTTTGTCGTCACGGTCAAAAACCTTGGAACTGAGAACGATAACTACGATTTAACCGTAAGCGACGATGCCGGCTGGGGGCCGAGCATCTCACCGAATGTGCTCACAGTGCCAGCAGGCAGAACTGAAAACGCGACGCTCAAGGTAACCGTACCCGAGAACCTGAGGCAGCAGGTGGAGGACAACATCATTGTCACCGCGACCTCGCGGACCGATAACACGGTGAAGGACAACGCGAGCTGCATAGCCCACTCGGTTATCATCAGGGGCGCGGAGGTCTCGATCTCCCCCGCCGAGAAGGCAGGCCTCCGCGGGCGGACGCTCACCTATACCGTGACCGTCTGGAATAGGGGGAGCATCAAGGATAACTTCAGGTTGGAGAACAAGGATAATTCTGTCTGGCCCATGGCCCTCGACAATGACCGCTTCGATAATATGCTGCCAAACGAGAACCGACCGACCATGCTCAGGGTTACGATACCGGACAACGCTGCACCCTCCACAAGGGACAACGTCCGCGTCATAGCCGTCCTTGTTGAGAATGAAAATGTGAAGGCCGAGAACAATTGCATAGCTCACCTCGCTCAAGTGACCTTCACGGTCTCGATCTCGCCGAGCTTCAAGAGCCGGTTCCGCGGGGAAAACCTCACCTATACCGTGACTGTGAAAAACATGACCACGGACAACGTGGACTTCCAGGATAACTATTCTTTGACGATCGGCGATAACTCGGGCTGGCCACTTTCACTCCCGGAGAATAGGATCGAGAACGTCGGACGGGACAAGGAAAACAGCAAGACGTTTACCGTCACCATCCCAGACAACGCCACGCCGTGCACTCGCGATAACGTAACCATAACCGCCACCTCACAGGCAGATAACCGCGAAAACCGCTCGGGGAGCTGCATAGCCCACTCCCTAGCCGTATATGTATCTGTCACACCCAGCGAGAACAGCGCCCTCCCAGGGGATAACCTCACCTACATCGTGAAGGTCTGGAGCACCAGCACCAGCTCGGAGAACGATAACTTCAGGCTGACTGTTAGCGACAACTTAGGCTGGAGCCTTTCGATCTCGCCGGATAACGTTAAGGTTTCAAAGGATGAGAACGGGACGGCAGTGCTGACCGTTACCGTACCCGAGAACGCCGTTCCATGTACTAGGGACAATAATATAACCGTCACCGCCACCTCGTTGACGGATAATACCGTGAAAGGTAACGCGAGCTGTATAGCGCATGCTGGCTACGCGGGCGTCAGCGTGTTGATCACACCCGAAAATAAGGAGGGCTTCCAAGGGGAAAACCTCACCTATACCGTGACCGTCAAAAACACGGGCACGATCATGGACAATTTCAGGCTGGAGAACTTGGATACATTGGGCTGGCCCAAGGCACTCAATAACGATCGTTTCGATAGCGTCCCACCCGGCGAGAACAAGGAGGCCACGCTCACGGTCACGGTCCCCTGGTACTTCCCGCCAGGCACGAGCGACAACATAACCGTCCGTGCGACATCGGCCGAGAATGAAAATGTAAAGGACAACGACAGCTGCATAGCCCACTCAAAGCTATTCGAGATGACTACCTACCCAATCGAAGACGCTCACGTGCGCGAGGCCGCTTTCGGCAACAACTATGGAGGTGATAACTTATACGTCGGGATGAAGGACGGTGGTGCGGCGAGGTCGTTCCTGAAGTTTAGACTACCAACGGTTCCAGTCGGCTGGACGGTCGAGAACGCGTGGCTTTACCTTTATGCATGGTCCCGATATGGCGGCGGTGAAAATGTGCAATGCCACCGCGTCGACGACGATGGGTGGAGCGAGGGCACCATAACATGGGATACCCAGCCATCGATCGGAGGGCGCTTGGATGGACCGAAGCCGGTATTGTACCCTCCACCCCGCCCCACACTAAATTCCTGGGACGTCACGGACTTCGTGCGGGGCCAATATCAGGTCGACAACAAAGCGAGCTTCGCCATGGTTGGGGCTGGAGAAAACGTTCCACCGGATCACTGGGTTGTTTTCCTTTCAAGGGAGGTGCGCGGCTACGAACCATACCTCAAGATCCTCTACAGACCATCCCGCGATTGGGTGGATTTAGTCTCGATATTCCGAGAAAATGCTGTAGAAAACTATGCCTATGACTACCCTGGAAGGACGGTCAAGTACCAGGTGACGGTCAAGAACATTGGATGGGAGAACAACAGCTATCGCCTGGAGAACAGGGACAACTCGGGCTGGGCCCTGACGCTCGACAACGCTCGGTTTGACAATGTGCCACCGGGCGAGAACAGGGTTACCACGCTTAGGGTCAAGATCCCCGATAATGCCGCCTCCGGCACCGAGGACAGGATAACCGTCAGGGTCACCTCAGTTGATAACGAATACATTTGGGATGAAAACTCATGCATCGCCCGCTCCGTGCTCCCGACTGTGTCGATCTCACCCTCGTATAACAAGGGCCTCAGGGGGGAGAACCTCCGGTACGATGTGTGGGTCACTAACCCCACCACCTACTCAAAGAGCTTCAAACTGACCGTCGAGGATAACGCCGGGACGCGCCAAGAGGATAACATAACCATTCCCAATCCGAGATGGTACCCGACTTTGGACAACTTTATCATTGTCCCGGCCGAGTCACGTGGGAAGAAGATGTTGAGCGTCATAGTTTCATGGTCTTCCCCGCCGGGCACCAGCGACAACATAATCGTCACCGCTACTTCGACCGAGGATGAAAACGTTTACACTGAGAACTCTTGTATCGCTTACTCGATGGGATTGCCTGGCCCACTTCTCTATCCGACTGACGATTCCTACGTGTGGGGAAAATATCCTGATAATAACTATGGAATGGATGAATACCTGTATGTCGGAAGAGAAGAGGATAATGCGAAAGAAATATTTCTGAAGTTCGACCTCAGGGGGCTATCTCTCCCTGCGGGCTCAACATTAATTGATGCGAAGATTAGCCTTCTTTCCTCAGACATTGTTTCGGGAGGGGAAAACGTGCAGTGTTATCGTGTAGATAACGACAATTGGACCGAGGGAAGCATCACATGGAATAACAGCCGGATGATAGGGGGAGCCCTTAATGGCCCTGTGGAGGTAACTACTAAAAAGGTATGGTACTCTTGGGACGTCTCAACTTTCTTCTTGGAGCAGTTCGAAAATGACAAGGTTATGAGCCTTTGTTTGGTTGGCATGGGGGAAAACAGATCACCAGACCATTGGGCTAGATTTGACTCCGAAAATTTCTATGGAGGAGAAAATAGGTATCCACGCCTAGCGACCGGTTACCGAATGGGTCGGTATACGCCGGAGGTGTCCATCTCGCCGGAGAACCAGAGTTCCCTGCACGGGAGAAATCTTATCTACCAGGTAATCGTGAAAAACGTGGGCTGGGAGAACGCCACCTATATACTAGAAAACACGGATAATGCGGGCTGGCCAATGACGCTTGAGAACGTTGGGTTTAACAACGTCCCGCCGGGTGAGAATAGGAAGACAAAGTTAACCGTCACCATACCCGAGAATGCCTTGTCATGTACCGAGGACAACATAACTGTCACTGCGATCTCGATTGCGGATAACACGATGAGAGATGCAGCAAGCTGTTTAGCTCATTCCCTGGCCGTATTCATATCAATTAAATCGCCACCCTGCACAAGCGTCGTGCCAGGGGATAAGCTCACTTATACTGTGTATGTTTGGAGCACGAGCACCAGCGAGAATGGCGACAACTTCACCCTGACCAAGGGGGACAACCAGAATTGGGGCCTGTCGATCTCGCCCGAGACCCTAACGATCTCAGCCGGAGAGAATGAGAACGCCACGCTTGTCGTCACCATTCCTGAGAATGCCTTGATCAACACGCAGGACAACATATGGGTCAAAGCGACCTCGCAGACCGATAACACGGTATTTGACAACAAGAGCTGCTTGGCCAGTGCTGGATATGTAGATCTAGAGATTTTACCCATTTCCCAGAAATCCAAACGCGACTTCCCCGGTAAAGAGCTTACTTATGATGTGACGATTAAGAATACAGGCACAGTCGTCGAGAATCTCGAGCTCGCTGAGCTGGCTGCCGATAATGAAAATTGGGCTATTAACTATTTGCAAGATTATTGGCTCAATGTCCCCCCAGAAAATAGTGTAGACTTCACATTTAAAGTGGTGATCCCATCCGATGCAGCTCATTCCACGACCAATAATGTGACTGTCAAGTTTAGGGCCTCGGTCGCTCCAGCTGTGTTCACGGTGAATGTTCCTCCGGACAATGATGCATATGTAGATAATTCAGATCCAAATACACCCTATAACACGAATAATCTGTTTATTGAACATATGGGCACAACAAGCAGCACAATGTCGTGGCTGAAGTTCGATTTGCCTTCTTCCCCCGCTGGTGCCGAAGATTTCTATAAAGCAAGGCTGAAGCTCTATTTCCACACTCATTCTTGGGTAGACAATGAACAGGCTAAAACTGGGGCTTACTTCTCGGAAAATGACAATTGGTCGGAGAACACGATAACTTGGAACAATATGCCCCCGCGACGCCCAACCCCAACTAAAAGCGTAATTTTGGACACGGGCTGGCAAAGCTGGGACGTGACCCCTAACGTGCGGCAGGAGCTCAATGGCGATAATAAGGTCAGCTGGTGCTTGAAAAATGAAGGCACCGGGAGGTACATCGAAAGGGGCGAGGCTTATTCGAAGGAGAGTACTGATAATCGTCCATACCTCGAGCTTATCTATGAGAACAGTAGGGGGGGCGTCAGCGTCAAGTACGCCACGGACAATTGCACCGCCCAAGCAACCCATCTTAAGGTGAGCATTACGGGAATCTCTCCTCCGTCCCAGCAAGGACTTCCTGGGAGCCCCATCGAACCATTCCTCATAACGGTCAAAAACGACGGGCTCGAAAAGGATAGTTACCACCTGACGGTCGTGGACGATGCTGGGTGGGAGAACCTAAAATTTGATGATGACTTCCTCGAGGATGTGGAGAATAATAAAACCAGCCAGACCAGCCTGAGGGTCGTGATACCCGATAACGCGACGCCAGGCATGAGGGATAACCTAAAGGTAATCGTCACCTCGTGGACGGATGATACCGTGAATGACAATGACAGCTGCACTGTACTCGTGCAATCTTTTACAAGGAGGGCAAGGGTTTCGATCACTCCAAGCTACCAGGAGAATGTGCTGCCAGGGAGGAGCATCACATTCACGGTTACGGTGACGAACACTGGTGAAGTCAGGGACAACTTCACGCTGAGCGCGAGCGACAACCAGAACTGGTCCCCCAGTGTCTCCCCATCGAGTTTATTACTCGCCTCGGGGGCTTCCGGTAACGCCACGCTCACGGTCAGGATCCCGGATAACGCCGCCGCCTACACGAGGGACAATATCAGGGTCATCGCCCGATCCCGGTACGACAACGCTGTCGAGAACGAGAACTCGTGCACAGTGCACGTCGCCGCCGTCCGCAGAGGCGTCAGGATCGAGATCTCCCCCACGGAAAACAGCGCCGGACCTGGGGGGAACGTCATGTTCAGGGTAACAGTGACGAACACGGGGAGTGTGGCGGACAATTACGTTCTAAGGGGCAGTGATAACTCGGGCTGGCCTCTCAGCCTCTCGCCTTCGACGCTACCGCTCGCGGCAGGGGCCCTGGGGACTTCTACACTGACTGTCACCATACCTGAGAACACGGAGAGCTGCACGCGCGATAGGATAACGGTCACCGCCCGCTCGCTGACCGACAATACGATCGAGAATAGCGCGAACTGCACAGCCCATGCCATCGTCAGTGGAGTTGAAGTGACGATATCCCCGAGTGAGGACACGGGCTCACCGGGCGAAACCCTCACATTCACCGTCACGGTCAAGAACACGGGTAAAGTCGAGGACAGCTATGATTTGACGGTGAGCGATGATGCTGGCTGGGGGGCAACCCTTTCCGAGAACCTGCTCACGATCCCAGCAGGTGAGAATGGCATAGTAGTCGTAAGCGTCACCATACCGAGCGATGCGATCAATGGTGATTCAACTGCGATAACGGTCACCGCTACCTCAAGGGGGGATCCAACTAAGAGCGATGTCACCACCTGCACCGCGACAGCGGGCGAGAAAGGGCCCCCAGGGCTCCCGGTCCTCCCATTGATAGTTGGAACCGCTGCGGTGGGGGGAGGAGCTGTGATCGCACTCCTGCTGAAGAAGGGGATAATTCACCTTCCATCCCTTCGCTCGCATTCGCGGCGTCAGATTTTACACATGTTGTAATTGGCGGGGCGCTGATTTCCGCAATTACTAGACTTGCAGGGCAGGAATATCGTCCACATGCTGATATCCGAGAAAGCCGAGGCGAGGGCAGATATTAAAAGGCCCTTGGAATTTCCAATAGTTTTAAATAGCCCAATCATCAAACCCGTATGAAAATATGTAGAGGGGGAGATGGGTGAGAGCTGGACGTTTCAAAGCCGCTCTATTGTCGATCCTTGTGGCTGCTTCGTTAGTGGTGCCGCTATTGGCCCTGGCCAACACATCAGAAGCCAAAGTGTATGAGTCTGTGACCAATATCTTCGTGCGAGGCATGGAAAACGGAGCCTATAGTTACAATAACAACCCCCCTGCGCCCCTAAAAACATACGTCGTAGGCGATGCCCCACCGGTGATGATGGCTCAGGAAATCGGTAGCGGTAGGGTGGTCGCTTCGGGCGTTGTCACCGAGTGTCGCCAAGTCCCAGCCAGCGATAATTTCGTCGCCCTCATGGATGCGATCTTTCAGTGGCTGACATCCGGAAAAAAAGTGCTCTGGTTCAATGGATATGGCGTCTACTGCACTTCAACG